>OMGU01001898.1_pt1 | contig 13859 bp, 8 predicted proteins | sample 1646121 | NCBI WGS metagenome assembly OMGU01 (sample SAMN05578581, study PRJEB25193) | human gut metagenome | biome: Human Microbiome; feature: human-associated habitat; material: feces | host: Homo sapiens | place: USA:Birmingham
GAGAGCATCTGCCTTACAAGCAGAGGGTCACAGGTTCGAGCCCTGTAGGTCCCATTCATGCCGCAGTGGCGGAACTGGCAGACGCGCAGGACTTAAAATCCTGTTGTAGTGATACAGTACCGGTTCGATTCCGGTCTGCGGCATTCATTCAAAACACTTGACAAGAGTGTTATAATGAATGAGTAAATAAAATATGTGTGTGTAGCTCAGCTGGATAGAGCACTTGGCTACGGACCAAGGTGTCGGGGGTTCGAATCCTCTCACGCACGTTATATAGTATAGAAAGAGCAGGTTGTAATACCTGCTCTTTCTATACTACAAATCGTCCGCGGACGATTTGAACCCCAGGGTTTGTTCTACACTTCGTTGCGGTCGGCGCTAAGCGGAAGTCCACCGGACTTCCAGCGCCCTCTCATGCACGTTATATAATATAGAAATACTTGGTGATTCTCAGCCATTAAAAATGAGAGACAATAAAGTTTGGTAACTACTAGCCCAAAATAGCTGATGATAAGGAGGTCTAAAAGGCTTCCTTATTTTTTACAAAGGAGATAATGTGGAATTTGTGTTATTTAAGGAGAAAAGGGTATAGAATTGAAAATTTAATATAAATTAGGAGGAGTAAGGATTAATGAACTATTACATAAGTGACCTGCATCTGTTCCATGAAGCATCAATCCGCTTTGATAACAGACCATTTGGCTCTTTGGAAGAGATGCATGAGGCAGTTGTTAGCCGATGGAACAATAAAGTAAACAATGGAGATACAGTATACATCCTTGGTGATATGAGTATGCGTGGCAAAAAAGAAGACCTCATATCGCTTGTTGCTACATTAAAGGGTAAAAAAATCCTTGTTAAAGGCAACCATGATGATGTGTCTGATTACAGATATAAGCAGCTTTTTTATGATATATGCGATTACAGAGAGATACATGACTCATACGGTGGTAAGAATTATGACCTTGTGCTGTGTCACTATCCTATATTTTCATGGAAAGGCATGAATAAAGGCACGATCCTGTTATACGGTCACACCCACAACAGTGCAGAGGATGTATATTTTCAAAAGTGTCTGACTGGTATGGAAGCGAATAATTGCAGGCATGTAGGTGATAAGCCAATACAGGCATACAATGTAGGCTGCATGAAGCCATGGATTGACTATGAGCCAAGAAGTTTGAAAGAAATTATCGAAAAGTATCATAATATAAAATGATAGTTTACGGATATATTAAAATACACTACTCTTCCATCATTGTTTTATATGGAAGACCAAAGCCTAAATATGGCATTATAATTAGTAAAATGGAGATATTGTGATGAACGAACAATGGTTTTTATTGGGTGATATACATGGCAGTGCACAGCCGGTTCACTATTTTTATCAAAAAAATAAGGAAAGATTGAGTTTGGATTCATCAGAAAACTTTATGATTCTGCTTGGTGATGTTGGTGCAAATTTTGCTCTCACTGGTTAGAGGGATCATAAATTCAAATCAGAGCTTTCAAAATTGCCATTTACTTCTATATGTCTAAGAGGAAATCATGAATCCAGAGTAAAAACGGTTATGGACAAAAATCCTGATGGATGGGAAACAATATCAAAATATGATCGTTCTATATTTGTTGAGAAAGAATTCCCTCACATTGAGTATTTAGCAGACGGACCGGCAGTATATAATTTTAAGTCTTATAAAACTTTATCTCTGCCCGGTGCTTACAGCGTGGACAAGTACTATCGTCTAGCCAGACATTTGACGTGGTATAAGGATGAGCAATTAGATGAAAAAGAAATGGAACTCGGAAGGAATTTGTGCAGAAACGAGGCACCGTTTGATTTAGTACTTTCGCATACATGCCCATATCCATATGAACCAACAGATTTATTTCTTGCAGGACTTGATCAGAGCACGGTTGATTCAACCATGGAAAGGTATCTGGGCGAGATAGAATTTAATTTGGATTATAAGAGATGGGCCTTTGGACATTTTCATGCCGACCGGCTGTATCCATGGGCTGATGGCAGACAGATGCTGATGCTATTCAACGAAAATGTTGTAAATCTGGATAAATTTATGAATATGACCGAAAAACAGTCGTTTAAAGATATTATTGCATAAAAGAGCAAATGTGGCACAAAAGCCTAAACCGCATCAATTCTTTGCAGGAACTTTATTCGTGAACACCACCCTTCTTCCAGCATTGTTTTATATGGAAGCTCCAAAATTTGCTATTGTCATAAAGTAAATATTGATTGAGAAATTAGTGTAAAGAGGTTATAATTAAATCAAGAAATGATAATTTTTGTAAGGTAATGAGGAAAGGCGGTGTATCACATGACTATGTTACAGGAGCAGGCTGTTCGGATGATTCAGGATATGTCCGATGATAATGTAGGTTTTTTACTCGAAGTGATTCAACGATTAATACCAAAGAAAACATATACCAGTGTTATTTATCCGTCTCAGAAATCCGATGAAAAAATGCAGGCGTTTAAAGAACTGGTAGCGACAAGATATGAGGCAAAAAAATATTTGCCGGATGACTTTGATCCGGATGTAGAGTTGGAAGCCGCAAGAAAGGAAAGATATGGTAGTATTGATTGATACGAATGTAATTATTGATTTTCTTGTTGCAAGAGAACCGTTTTATGATTCAGCATTGCGTGTAATGGAGAAATGTGCTTCTGGAGAAGCCGATGGATACATGGCGTTTCACTCTTTGCCTAATCTGTGGTATATTCTTAGAAAAGTACCGGTAGAAACAAGAAGATTATGGTTGGAAAATGTTTGCAAGGTTTTAAAAGTAGCATCTGCATCACAGGAAGCGGTCATGGCTGCTATTAAAATGGATAACTTTAAAGATTTTGAGGACTGCTTGCAGGACAGATGTGCCGAGGAAGTTTCAGCAAATTATATAATTACTCGAAATATAGCAGATTTTGAAGCTTCTGTGGTATCAGCTATAGAACCTGATGAGTGGCTGAAAAAAATTAACTAAAAGAGATTATTGACATGGTTTAAGATATCAAATAAATAACATAATTGAGGCACGGAATTAATACTCCGTGCCTCAATTGTTTTATCCGGATTACCTTTCTATTGTAAAATAAAGGGCGTTATTTCAGTGCAGATATAATTTTGAAATATGGCTTGAAAAGGCTGTAATATTTCAGACCATCTGTTTCACCGTAGCTCTTTGTGATGGCAGATCTTATGCCATTGAGATTCTTTGTTTTATTCTTGTTTTTTTCAAGAAAATCAACAAAATTTCCGGGATCATTAATATCACTGTGTGCGAAAATTATACCTGTAAAACGCTCTACCTTCTTTTTACGCGTGAGCTTTTCAGGCGTAAAAGAGTAGGATTTGTCTTTTATGGTTTTATAAATTGTCTGACCCTGTTTCATACCATAAACATGAACCAGCGTCTCATGAAGCTTGAGCAGATTGTCTTTTCCCATGCAGTTTAGGAAAGAATCTACCTCAAAATGGTCGAAGTCTTCGGATACTGCCGATACTTCAGAAATATCTGATGTATCAATGCTGTCCGTTGAGGATTTAGCCTCATCTGCTTCGTTTTTATTTGAGCTGTTACCAGAACCGTTATGAGGTGTCTGTTCGTCAGTGAATGGTAAGTCATCATTAGTCATAAGTTTATCACTTGACGGTAAGTCATCGTTAGTCGTAAGCTCGTCACATAATGGTTCACTGTCTGTATAGCTGCTATGATTGCCATCGATAAGTTCATTCAGATTGTAAGACTTTGCGGTGATAGCATCGGTATCAGTATCGGTATTGATATTGGTATTGTTATTGACGTTATCTTCCTTGGATGGAATATCTGCTACTACCTGATACTTGATGTTTTTTCTTCGCTGGACAGCCTGTTTGCAGAAATTCACATTGAATCTGCGTACAGCGAATCCCTTATCTTTCCAAAACCTTACAGCAGGGTCATAGCCTGTGTCATTGCTCATTATGATGTACTCATCAGCACATGACTCGGCTGATGCAGCATCACATTTGTTTTCACTGAATGAACCAGTGCATCCCATCAGATATCCCATATATGATACGAGCTGAAAATCAAGGGCATTCGTGCCCTCATAGGATTCCTCAAATCGGATATTTATTTTGTTATTTTCCATAAGCCTGATGACTGACATGTATGACATGTGAGGTGATTTTTTTGTGTAAAAAACTACGATTTCGTCGTCCTCATCTGCCATATCAAACAGCATCAGCCAGTTGTCGTTGACATTTTCGCTGTCTACTAAAAAGTGTCTGATAATAATCACCATTAATCCGGACAAAGGTATTGTAGCATGTGTAGGAGAAAATGGCAAATAATATAGATTTAAGTAAATGTTAACAATACAAAGAGTGCAACATATGATATAATTTTAATATATTTTGAAAATGAAGGGGAAATAGATTTGACAGATATTGATGAAGTTAATGATGTGATACAGGAAACAGATGAAGAAACATATGCGTTGGACTTTAAATTTACAGAGGAAAAGGAATATAAAACAGTACAGAAATATGAGCTTGTGACGATTCTATCGTATCTTATAGGTGTCAGAAATGAGATACTTGATGATATGTGCAGTGACGAGTATGTGGAGCTTTTAAACAGCTTAAGAGAAAGTACAAATGCGAGGATACTCAGATATCTGTGTAAGGCACGTACAAGTCTGCTGCGCAACTATAAAAAAACAGACAATGAAATAAAATATAATCTGGGTAATATAAACAGGATGGAGTGGTTTGATGCAGAGAATATAAATAAGCTTGAGAGCTGGGAAGTGCATATTATATTGTATAATTCATCGGCTGACAAGTATTGCGTACATATTAACAAGCTGATAAATGAGCACGTGGATGCATGCAAAAAGCTTTTCCCAGACTGGGTAAAATGGGAGTATATCAGGGATTTGTTTGTCATAGCGGATTATGAAAAGCCAAAGAAGCTAAAGGCAGAGTTTACTGTCTATAAAGAGCACAGAAAAGAGTATCCATACGGGATGTACATTCACTGGCGCCCGGATGGCAGGGGAAATCTGCTCAATTCCGATGGACGTATATTAAAGACAATATACAGACAGCATGGTGATTATTTCAATGACGGTTCAAAATACAGGGATGCAGTGGAAGATACAAAGGAAAATATATATGAGTTTATCCGTGAAAGTATGCGTGTTGTGATAGTTGTGGATTGTGAAAATTCTGATGTATACAAGCTGTATGGAGTATTAAAAAACTTAAATTCTGAGCAAATGTCCAAAATAGAAAAAATTATACTTTATGATGATTATCATACATCCTGTGGATGGGACTGGCTGGAAAAATTCATACATATCCCTGTATTCCACGAGGAGGTGGAACGTGTGACAGACCGAAAGTCGCTTGTTGATATAAAGATGACTGCGGGAGTGTGTGAGGCGTATTATAAGGACAACATAGACTCGTTTATTTTGTGCTCAAGTGATTCGGATTACTGGGGACTTATTTCATCGGTAAAGGATGCTCATTTCCTCGTGATGTACGAATATAGCAAGTGCGGACAGTCAATCAAGGATGCACTTACAAAACGATGTATATTTCATTGTTCAATAGACGATTTCTATACAGGAAATGCAAGTGATTTAAAGAAAAAAGTCATGATAAGTGAATTGAAAAATCTGACAACTGATATTGTCGGAAAAAATGGCTGGGAGATGACAAGACAGATATACGAGAGGACTAAAATTACATCGACAGAGCGAGAAATGAAGGATTTTTACAATAAATATGTTAAGTCATTGAGGTTAAAAATTAATGAGGACGGAGTATTCGAGATTGTGGTCAATGAATATTGATTATCTTAAAACTGTTTTATGTAATTATTGTCGGTCACACATGTATTGTGTGAAGGTTAAGCCTTATTTTAGCGGAAAGAGTGGGAAAGTATGATGAAACCGATGCTTGAAATCTGCTGTGGCAGCTTTTCGGATGTGAAAACAGCATATGAAAATGGTGCAGACAGGGTTGAACTGAACAGTGCACTATATATGGGAGGGCTGACACCTACACTTGCCAATTTAATATATGCAAAGGAGAACTGCAATATACCGGTAGTGGCAATGGTTCGTCCGAGGGGCGGCGGATTTTGCTATTCGGATGAAGAATACGAAACTATGCTTATGGATGCCAAAATTCTTTTAGAGCATGGAGCAGACGGTATTGCGTTTGGATTTCTGACAGAGGAAAAAATGCTTGACAAAAAGCGCACGAAGGAAATGATAGAGCTCATTCATAAGTATGGCAGGGAAGCTGTGTTTCACCGCGCCTTTGACTGCATAGATAATCAGGACAGTGCAGCGGAGAAGCTTATTAGGCTAGGCGCAGATCGTATCCTCACAAGCGGTGGAGCAGTAAATGTATGGGATGGCAGAAAACAGCTTAAGCATCTTCAAAATCAATATGGAAAAGATATTACTATTCTGGCTGGAAGCGGCGTGAATGATACCAATGTGAGAGCACTTATCGAAATCACAGGTATTACGCAGGTGCACAGCTCGTGTGGCTCATGGAAGTGTGATGTGACAGCAGCGGGTAATGCAGTAGATTTTTCGTATGATGAAGCGATGAAAAACTGCTATCAATGTGCAGATGCAGGGAAGGTTAGGAAGCTTGCGGAAGACGTAAGTAGAGAGGACAGAATCTGCTCGGATTTGCACTTATGATGATTAGAGATGAAATATAAAAATAATAAACTGTTTGATTGTACGATAATACAAGATTTATGTTATACTCTATCCAATTACAAACAAATAGTACAGATATATAAGGAAACAGAGACATGATTAAAGGACTTAATATTAGCAAAAAGTATAAAAAATTTGATTTACCTGCTCCATTTTCTCCAATCAATGCAACAATTTCACCTTTGTCAATCTCAATTGATGTAGGCTGTAATTCAAATTTTTTATACTTTTTGCTAATATTAAGTCCTTTAATCATGTCTCTGTTTCCTTATATATCTGTACTATTTGTTTGTAATTGGATAGAGTATAACATAAATCTTGTATTATCGTACAATCAAACAGTTTATTATTTTTATATTTCATCTCTAATCATCATAAGTGCAAATCCGAGCAGATTCTGTCCTCTCTACTTACGTCTTCCGCAAGCTTCCTAACCTTCCCTGCATCTGCACATTGATAGCAGTTTTTCATCGCTTCATCATACGAAAAATCTACTGCATTACCCGCTGCTGTCACATCACACTTCCATGAGCCACACGAGCTGTGCACCTGCGTAATACCTGTGATTTCGATAAGTGCTCTCACATTGGTATCATTCACGCCGCTTCCAGCCAGAATAGTAATATCTTTTCCATATTGATTTTGAAGATGCTTAAGCTGTTTTCTGCCATCCCATACATTTACTGCTCCACCGCTTGTGAGGATACGATCTGCGCCTAGCCTAATAAGCTTCTCCGCTGCACTGTCCTGATTATCTATGCAGTCAAAGGCGCGGTGAAACACAGCTTCCCTGCCATACTTATGAATGAGCTCTATCATTTCCTTCGTGCGCTTTTTGTCAAGCATTTTTTCCTCTGTCAGAAATCCAAACGCAATACCGTCTGCTCCATGCTCTAAAAGAATTTTGGCATCCATAAGCATAGTTTCGTATTCTTCATCCGAATAGCAAAATCCGCCGCCCCTCGGACGAACCATTGCCACTACCGGTATATTGCAGTTCTCCTTTGCATATATTAAATTGGCAAGTGTAGGTGTCAGCCCTCCCATATATAGTGCACTGTTCAGTTCAACCCTGTCTGCACCATTTTCATATGCTGTTTTCACATCCGAAAAGCTGCCACAGCAGATTTCAAGCATCGGTTTCATCATACTTTCCCACTCTTTCCGCTAAAATAAGGCTTAACCTTCACACAATACATGTGTGACCGACAATAATTACATAAAACAGTTTTAAGATAATCAATATTCATTGACCACAATCTCGAATACTCCGTCCTCATTAATTTTTAACCTCAATGACTTAACATATTTATTGTAAAAATCCTTCATTTCTCGCTCTGTCGATGTAATTTTAGTCCTCTCGTATATCTGTCTTGTCATCTCCCAGCCATTTTTTCCGACAATATCAGTTGTCAGATTTTTCAATTCACTTATCATGACTTTTTTCTTTAAATCACTTGCATTTCCTGTATAGAAATCGTCTATTGAACAATGAAATATACATCGTTTTGTAAGTGCATCCTTGATTGACTGTCCGCACTTGCTATATTCGTACATCACGAGGAAATGAGCATCCTTTACCGATGAAATAAGTCCCCAGTAATCCGAATCACTTGAGCACAAAATAAACGAGTCTATGTTGTCCTTATAATACGCCTCACACACTCCCGCAGTCATCTTTATATCAACAAGCGACTTTCGGTCTGTCACACGTTCCACCTCCTCGTGGAATACAGGGATATGTATGAATTTTTCCAGCCAGTCCCATCCACAGGATGTATGATAATCATCATAAAGTATAATTTTTTCTATTTTGGACATTTGCTCAGAATTTAAGTTTTTTAATACTCCATACAGCTTGTATACATCAGAATTTTCACAATCCACAACTATCACAACACGCATACTTTCACGGATAAACTCATATATATTTTCCTTTGTATCTTCCACTGCATCCCTGTATTTTGAACCGTCATTGAAATAATCACCATGCTGTCTGTATATTGTCTTTAATATACGTCCATCGGAATTGAGCAGATTTCCCCTGCCATCCGGGCGCCAGTGAATGTACATCCCGTATGGATACTCTTTTCTGTGCTCTTTATAGACAGTAAACTCTGCCTTTAGCTTCTTTGGCTTTTCATAATCCGCTATGACAAACAAATCCCTGATATACTCCCATTTTACCCAGTCTGGGAAAAGCTTTTTGCATGCATCCACGTGCTCATTTATCAGCTTGTTAATATGTACGCAATACTTGTCAGCCGATGAATTATACAATATAATATGCACTTCCCAGCTCTCAAGCTTATTTATATTCTCTGCATCAAACCACTCCATCCTGTTTATATTACCCAGATTATATTTTATTTCATTGTCTGTTTTTTTATAGTTGCGCAGCAGACTTGTACGTGCCTTACACAGATATCTGAGTATCCTCGCATTTGTACTTTCTCTTAAGCTGTTTAAAAGCTCCACATACTCGTCACTGCACATATCATCAAGTATCTCATTTCTGACACCTATAAGATACGATAGAATCGTCACAAGCTCATATTTCTGTACTGTTTTATATTCCTTTTCCTCTGTAAATTTAAAGTCCAACGCATATGTTTCTTCATCTGTTTCCTGTATCACATCATTAACTTCATCAATATCTGTCAAATCTATTTCCCCTTCATTTTCAAAATATATTAAAATTATATCATATGTTGCACTCTTTGTATTGTTAACATTTACTTAAATCTATATTATTTGCCATTTTCTCCTACACATGCTACAATACCTTTGTCCGGATTAATGGTGATTATTATCAGACACTTTTTAGTAGACAGCGAAAATGTCAACGACAACTGGCTGATGCTGTTTGATATGGCAGATGAGGACGACGAAATCGTAGTTTTTTACACAAAAAAATCACCTCACATGTCATACATGTCAGTCATCAGGCTTATGGAAAATAACAAAATAAATATCCGATTTGAGGAATCCTATGAGGGCACGAATGCCCTTGATTTTCAGCTCGTATCATATATGGGATATCTGATGGGATGCACTGGTTCATTCAGTGAAAACAAATGTGATGCTGCATCAGCCGAGTCATGTGCTGATGAGTACATCATAATGAGCAATGACACAGGCTATGACCCTGCTGTAAGGTTTTGGAAAGATAAGGGATTCGCTGTACGCAGATTCAATGTGAATTTCTGCAAACAGGCTGTCCAGCGAAGAAAAAACATCAAGTATCAGGTAGTAGCAGATATTCCATCCAAGGAAGATAACGTCAATAACAATACCAATATCAATACCGATACTGATACCGATGCTATCACCGCAAAGTCTTACAATCTGAATGAACTTATCGATGGCAATCATAGCAGCTATACAGACAGTGAACCATTATGTGACGAGCTTACGACTAACGATGACTTACCGTCAAGTGATAAACTTATGACTAATGATGACTTACCATTCACTGACGAACAGACACCTCATAACGGTTCTGGTAACAGCTCAAATAAAAACGAAGCAGATGAGGCTAAATCCTCAACGGACAGCATTGATACATCAGATATTTCTGAAGTATCGGCAGTATCCGAAGACTTCGACCATTTTGAGGTAGATTCTTTCCTAAACTGCATGGGAAAAGACAATCTGCTCAAGCTTCATGAGACGCTGGTTCATGTTTATGGTATGAAACAGGGTCAGACAATTTATAAAACCATAAAAGACAAATCCTACTCTTTTACGCCTGAAAAGCTCACGCGTAAAAAGAAGGTAGAGCGTTTTACAGGTATAATTTTCGCACACAGTGATATTAATGATCCCGGAAATTTTGTTGATTTTCTTGAAAAAAACAAGAATAAAACAAAGAATCTCAATGGCATAAGATCTGCCATCACAAAGAGCTACGGTGAAACAGATGGTCTGAAATATTACAGCCTTTTCAAGCCATATTTCAAAATTATATCTGCACTGAAATAACGCCCTTTATTTTACAATAGAAAGGTAATCCGGATAAAACAATTGAGGCACGGAGTATTAATTCCGTGCCTCAATTATGTTATTTATTTGATATCTTAAACCATGTCAATAATCTCTTTTAGTTAATTTTTTTCAGCCACTCATCAGGTTCTATAGCTGATACCACAGAAGCTTCAAAATCTGCTATATTTCGAGTAATTATATAATTTGCTGAAACTTCCTCGGCACATCTGTCCTGCAAGCAGTCCTCAAAATCTTTAAAGTTATCCATTTTAATAGCAGCCATGACCGCTTCCTGTGATGCAGATGCTACTTTTAAAACCTTGCAAACATTTTCCAACCATAATCTTCTTGTTTCTACCGGTACTTTTCTAAGAATATACCACAGATTAGGCAAAGAGTGAAACGCCATGTATCCATCGGCTTCTCCAGAAGCACATTTCTCCATTACACGCAATGCTGAATCATAAAACGGTTCTCTTGCAACAAGAAAATCAATAATTACATTCGTATCAATCAATACTACCATATCTTTCCTTTCTTGCGGCTTCCAACTCTACATCCGGATCAAAGTCATCCGGCAAATATTTTTTTGCCTCATATCTTGTCGCTACCAGTTCTTTAAACGCCTGCATTTTTTCATCGGATTTCTGAGACGGATAAATAACACTGGTATATGTTTTCTTTGGTATTAATCGTTGAATCACTTCGAGTAAAAAACCTACATTATCATCGGACATATCCTGAATCATCCGAACAGCCTGCTCCTGTAACATAGTCATGTGATACACCGCCTTTCCTCATTACCTTACAAAAATTATCATTTCTTGATTTAATTATAACCTCTTTACACTAATTTCTCAATCAATATTTACTTTATGACAATAGCAAATTTTGGAGCTTCCATATAAAACAATGCTGGAAGAAGGGTGGTGTTCACGAATAAAGTTCCTGCAAAGAATTGATGCGGTTTAGGCTTTTGTGCCACATTTGCTCTTTTATGCAATAATATCTTTAAACGACTGTTTTTCGGTCATATTCATAAATTTATCCAGATTTACAACATTTTCGTTGAATAGCATCAGCATCTGTCTGCCATCAGCCCATGGATACAGCCGGTCGGCATGAAAATGTCCAAAGGCCCATCTCTTATAATCCAAATTAAATTCTATCTCGCCCAGATACCTTTCCATGGTTGAATCAACCGTGCTCTGATCAAGTCCTGCAAGAAATAAATCTGTTGGTTCATATGGATATGGGCATGTATGCGAAAGTACTAAATCAAACGGTGCCTCGTTTCTGCACAAATTCCTTCCGAGTTCCATTTCTTTTTCATCTAATTGCTCATCCTTATACCACGTCAAATGTCTGGCTAGACGATAGTACTTGTCCACGCTGTAAGCACCGGGCAGAGATAAAGTTTTATAAGACTTAAAATTATATACTGCCGGTCCGTCTGCTAAATACTCAATGTGAGGGAATTCTTTCTCAACAAATATAGAACGATCATATTTTGATATTGTTTCCCATCCATCAGGATTTTTGTCCATAACCGTTTTTACTCTGGATTCATGATTTCCTCTTAGACATATAGAAGTAAATGGCAATTTTGAAAGCTCTGATTTGAATTTATGATCCCTCTAACCAGTGAGAGCAAAATTTGCACCAACATCACCAAGCAGAATCATAAAGTTTTCTGATGAATCCAAACTCAATCTTTCCTTATTTTTTTGATAAAAATAGTGAACCGGCTGTGCACTGCCATGTATATCACCCAATAAAAACCATTGTTCGTTCATCACAATATCTCCATTTTACTAATTATAATGCCATATTTAGGCTTTGGTCTTCCATATAAAACAATGATGGAAGAGTAGTGTATTTTAATATATCCGTAAACTATCATTTTATATTATGATACTTTTCGATAATTTCTTTCAAACTTCTTGGCTCATAGTCAATCCATGGCTTCATGCAGCCTACATTGTATGCCTGTATTGGCTTATCACCTACATGCCTGCAATTATTCGCTTCCATACCAGTCAGACACTTTTGAAAATATACATCCTCTGCACTGTTGTGGGTGTGACCGTATAACAGGATCGTGCCTTTATTCATGCCTTTCCATGAAAATATAGGATAGTGACACAGCACAAGGTCATAATTCTTACCACCGTATGAGTCATGTATCTCTCTGTAATCGCATATATCATAAAAAAGCTGCTTATATCTGTAATCAGACACATCATCATGGTTGCCTTTAACAAGGATTTTTTTACCCTTTAATGTAGCAACAAGCGATATGAGGTCTTCTTTTTTGCCACGCATACTCATATCACCAAGGATGTATACTGTATCTCCATTGTTTACTTTATTGTTCCATCGGCTAACAACTGCCTCATGCATCTCTTCCAAAGAGCCAAATGGTCTGTTATCAAAGCGGATTGATGCTTCATGGAACAGATGCAGGTCACTTATGTAATAGTTCATTAATCCTTACTCCTCCTAATTTATATTAAATTTTCAATTCTATACCCTTTTCTCCTTAAATAACACAAATTCCACATTATCTCCTTTGTAAAAAATAAGGAAGCCTTTTAGACCTCCTTATCATCAGCTATTTTGGGCTAGTAGTTACCAAACTTTATTGTCTCTCATTTTTAATGGCTGAGAATCACCAAGTATTTCTATATTATATAACGTGCATGAGAGGGCGCTGGAAGTCCGGTGGACTTCCGCTTAGCGCCGACCGCAACGAAGTGTAGAACAAACCCTGGGGTTCAAATCGTCCGCGGACGATTTGTAGTATAGAAAGAGCAGGTATTACAACCTGCTCTTTCTATACTATATAACGTGCGTGAGAGGATTCGAACCCCCGACACCTTGGTCCGTAGCCAAGTGCTCTATCCAGCTGAGCTACACACACATATTTTATTTACTCATTCATTATAACACTCTTGTCAAGTGTTTTGAATGAATGCCGCAGACCGGAATCGAACCGGTACTGTATCACTACAACAGGATTTTAAGTCCTGCGCGTCTGCCAGTTCCGCCACTGCGGCATGAATGGGACCTACAGGGCTCGAACCTGTGACCCTCTGCTTGTAAGGCAGATGCTCTC
>OMGU01001908.1_pt1 | contig 13824 bp, 10 predicted proteins | sample 1646121 | NCBI WGS metagenome assembly OMGU01 (sample SAMN05578581, study PRJEB25193) | human gut metagenome | biome: Human Microbiome; feature: human-associated habitat; material: feces | host: Homo sapiens | place: USA:Birmingham
GGCCGCGGCGGTGGCGTCGGGCATGCCGGGCGCAGCGCCGGGAGCGCCCGGAACGGCGGCCACGGGCAGTTCCATGCCGAACTGCGTGGCGATGGCCTGCAACGCGGCCTCATGGTTGTTCACGCGCTGGGCGAGACCGGGAAGGCCGCCAGCGGCGGCCGTCGCATTGTTGAAGTCGTCGATCTGCCCTTTCACGGCGCTCATTTCCTGACGCAGGGACTGAACCTGCGCCCATGTGTCGGCCTGTGCGGGCTGCACGCCGGAAAGCTGGCTATTCAGAAGGCGGATCTGCTGCTCCTGCTGGTTCAGACGCATCTGCATGGCGTCTATCTGGCCATTGGCACAGCCGGTCAGAACGAGCGAGCCCAAAAGCAGGGGGAAGATATACGGCTTTTTCATTGTATTACCCTGAAATGAAGGATTTGGATAATAAAGATACGCCCTTTGCGGGGAGAACTCAAGTCAGTGAGCACGCCGCCAGCCAAACAGCACATAGGCCACGCCGCCGAGGACGGGAACAAACACGCACGCGACCATCCACAGCACCCGCTCGAGCGGCGTTTCAAAGGTATGGTTGAAGGCGTGCCAGATGCCCCACAAATTCAGCAACGCAGGCAGAAACAGCAGCGCGATCTGCCACCATTCAAGCGAAAACAGACTCACGAAGCCCTCCCGGACGGACCTTTCAGCCACATGCTGAGGCAAACGAGCAGCGCGCCGCAACAGATGGCGATGTCCGCCACGTTGAACGCGGGCCAATGCCACTGGCCGACATAGAAATCCAGAAAATCCACAACGGCACGGAACCGGATGCGGTCCACAAGGTTGCCCACGGCTCCGCCGAGCACCATGCCAAGCCCCCAGAACAGCAGCTTTTCGCCGCGCTGCGCCGAGCGCGCGAGCATGAAAATCACGCCCGCCGAAACCAGCGTAGCCGCAAAGAACAGCCAAAACTGCCATTCGATGTCCGACCGGTTGAGGAACCCGAACGCGGCCCCGCGATTGCGGATATTCACCAAATCAAAGAAGCCGGGGATGACCGTCACCGCCCCATAATAGGGCAGTGACGCCATCACCCACAACTTGGTCAGCTGGTCGAGCACAAGCGCGCCGACGCCGACGCCCAAAACAACTCTATAACGAGTATCCTTACCCGGCTCTGCCACTATGCAAGTTCCTTCATAACGGCGGCGCAGCGGGGGCACAGCGTCGGGTGTTCGGGATCGGAGCCGAGTTCGTCACTGTAGATCCAGCAGCGCTCGCATTTCTCGCCAACGGCCTTGGCCACGCTCACGGCCAGCTTGCCGCATTCGGCAATGTCGGCCTGAGCGAGACCGGCGGGCGCGTCGGCCAGCGGAGCCAGGTGGAGCTGGGACACGATGCACACGGCGCGCAGGTCCGTGCCGATGCCGCCGAGCACTTCCAGCAGTTCCGGCGAGGCGTACAGGGTCACGGCGGTGTCCAGCGCGTGGCCCACGGTTCCGGCCTTGCGGAGCGGCTCGATGGCGCGGGTCACTTCGGTACGCGCGGCGAGCACGGCTTCCCAGCGCTTGCGGTCAGCATCGTCCAGCAGGAAGGCATCCGCGTCCATGAGCTGGAAGGCGAACACGCTCTTCGCGCCGGGATGCAGCGCTTCGGGGATGTGGCGGAACACTTCCTCAGCCGTGAAGCTCAGGACCGGGGCCATGTCCTGCACGAGCATCAGCAGGATGTGGTACAGCGCGGTCTGGGCGGAACGACGAGCGCGGCTCGCGGGCGCGGAGGAATACAGGCGATCCTTAAGGATGTCCAGATAGAACGCGGACAAGTCCGTGGAGCACAGGTTGTGCAGCGAATGGAAGACCTTATGGAATTCATAGTCCCGATAGGCGTCCTGCACGCGCTGGTGCGTGCGCGCGGCGACGTCGAGGGCATAGCGATCCAGCGGGTCCATATCCTTCACGTCCACGAGGTCGGCCTTCGTGACGTCCTTCAGGTTGCCGAGCAGGTAGCGGCAGGTGTTGCGGATACGGCGGTAGGCGTCCACAAGGCGGTTCACGATTTCCGCCGAAATGCGCACATCCTCGCGGTAATCCACGGAAGACACCCACATGCGGATGATTTCCGCGCCGTGCTTGCTGATGATCTCGTCAAGCTCGATGCCGTTGCCGATGGACTTGGACATCTTGCGGCCTTCGCCGTCGACCACGTAGCCGTGCGTGAGCACCGCCTTGTAGGGCGGGACGCCGCGCGTGCCGATGGAAGCGAGCAGCGAGGAATGGAACCAGCCGCGGTGCTGGTCCGAGCCTTCAAGGTAGAGGTCGGCGGGGAAGCCCAGTTCGGGGCGCTTTTCGAGCACCGCCGCGAAGCTGGTCCCGGAGTCGAACCATACGTCGAGGATGTCGGATTCGCGCTTCCAGTGCTGGCCGCCGCACTTGGGGCACTTCAACCCTTCGGGCACGATGTCCTTCATATCGGCTTCATACCAGTAGTCGCAGCCGGTGGGATGCTTGGCGAACCGGGCGGCAATGTCGCGCATCCATTCGGGATCGTTCCATGCCTCTCCGCAGTCTTCGCACAACAGGGCCAGAATCGGCACGCCCCACAGACGCTGGCGGGAAATGCACCAGTCGGGGCGCTGCTCGATCATGTTGTAGATGCGTTCCTCGCCCCAGCTCGGAATCCATTCCACGTCGTTGCGGATGGCCTTCAGCGCCTTCTGGCGCAGATCGTTGGCTTCCATGCTCACGAACCACTGGGTCGTGGCACGGAAGATGACCGGCTTTTTGCAGCGCCAGCAATGCGGATACGAGTGCGTGATGTCGGCCTGCCCCATCAGGTTGCCGACTTCCTTGACCTTCTCAATGACATTGGGGTTGGCCTTCTGCACCTGCAATCCGGCGAAAAACTCCACGCTGTCGAGGTATTCGCCGCGATCGTTGAGCGGGGAATAGATGTCGATGCCGTACTGGAGGCAGACTTCGTAGTCCTCGCGGCCGTGTCCGGGAGCGGTATGGACACAGCCGGTACCGGCATCGAGCGTCACATGGCCGCCGAGGATCAACGGAGACTCGCGGTCGTAGAACGGATGGCGGGCCTTGACGAGTTCAAGCTGCTGCCCGGTAGCGGTCCCCACGGCCTTCACGCCGCCCATGTCCCAGCCGCACGCCTTGGCGACGCTTTCGACGAGTTCCGTGGCGAGCACGTACTGGCTGCCCTCATATTCGACCAGCGAATATTCGAATTCGGGATGCAGCGCCACGGCCATGTTGCTCGGCAGGGTCCACGGGGTCGTGGTCCAGATGATCACATAGGCGCGGGACGGATCGGCGTTCTCGAAGACCGTCTTGAGCCTGTCGTCGGTCAGCGGGAAACGGACGTAAATGGACGGCGACTTGTGGTCGGCATACTCCACTTCGGCCTCGGCAAGGGCCGTCTGGCAGGAGCAACACCAGTAGATGGGCTTCTTGCTGCGGACCACATTGCCCTTTTCCACGAAATTCGCCAACTCGGTAGCCGTGGCGGACTCGTATTCGGGGAGCATAGTCTTGTAGGGATGATCCCAGTCGCCGAGCACGCCAAGGCGCTTGAATTCCTTGCGCTGGATATCGATGAACTTGTCCGCGTACTGGCGGCAGCGGCGGCGTACCGCATACGACGGCATTTCCTTTTTCTTTTCGCCAAGCTCGTGCTCAACCTTCAATTCGATGGGCAGGCCGTGGCAGTCCCAGCCGGGCACATACACGGACTGCTGCCCCTGAATGTTGCGGGACTTGATGGTGATGTCCTTGAGGATCTTGTTCAGGGCATGGCCGAGATGCAGATGGCCGTTGGCGTAGGGCGGGCCATCGTGCAGACGAAAAGAGCCCCGGCTGCCCGAAGCTTCCAGCATGGTTCCGTAAATATTGTTCTCTTCCCACCAGCGCAGCATTTCGGGTTCACGCTGGGTGAGATTGGCTTTCATGGGAAAGGATGTATCGGGAAGATTCAGGCTCTTTTTGTAATCGCTCATGGACAGGCTCCTTATATATCCACACCAAAGTGTAATCGAAAAATTGTGCTTCAAGGTTGCGCGGTTGTCAAGAAAGAACGCGGAGGAAACGCCGCCCTCCCCGCCTGATTGTCACAGGCATGAGAGGATGATAGAGGGGGCCGAGCGTAAGGAGCGAAAGCCTTTCGCAAAGGCGGAGCCCTGTGCGCCCCGCCCAGCCGCAGGTGACGCCAAGGCATCCCCGCAGCGTACCCCCATCCCTCCCGGAACAAAACCCCGCCCAAGGCGGAATTCCGGAGGCTGCCAAGGCTCGACAACGCGGCAACGCCGCATTCCCCCGGAGGCCATATCCATGACGTTTCCACGGCCCTGCCTGTACGCCCTGCTTGCGGCGTGCCTTTTGCTCCCCGGCTGCGTCGCCAACCAGTACGCCATAAAAATCAACGCCATCACCAACGGCGACATCCAAGCCGGCATCGGGGACGTCTACTATATCATGGCGGTCAAGGGCCAAGAGGACGATCTCGTCTTTCTGGAACTCAAGCGGAACCTCGAAAGTGCCCTGCCCCAAGCGGGCCTGAAAGTGACCAAAAGCCTCCCCCATGCCACAGCGGTGCTTTTCGCGGGGTACAAGAGCCAAACGGTCGCCCGGCAGACGACCGTTTCCGAACCCGTCTACGGCGTGACGCGGGTCGAAACCAGAACAACCGGGACGGGGCGAGGCAGCAAGACCTCCGTCTCGACGCCTTCCTACGGCATCACGGGCTACAAGAACACCCGAAAGGAAGTGGCCCAAAACAAGATCGTTCTGCTGCTTGCCGCCGATTCGCTCAAAACGAAGAAAAAAATGTGGGAAACGATCGTCACCTACACCGGGAACTCGTTTGACAACCGCAAGATGCTGGACATGATGGTTATGGGCGCCAAGGATTACCTCGCCCAAACCACCCCCGGCGACACATGGCTTGACGTCAGCGAATCCGACGATGGCGCACTCAGCCTCAAAGAAAGGAAGTAAGCCCATGTGCACAGCCAAGATCCCCCCGCGCCCCCGCCTCTTCCTGCTGGCCGCCCTTTTCCTGCTGGCGGGCTGCTCTCCCCAGTACTCCATGCGGGTCATTTCCGAAACCGACGGGCACGCCTACCCCAATGACCAGTATACCTATTATATCGCCTCATCGAAAAAACAAAACAGCGACCCGACCTATCAGCTTCTCAAGCAGGACGTAAAAAGCACCCTGTCTGAAGCGGGCTTCTCGCTCACGCAAGACCGCAACCGGGGCACGGCACTCCTTTCCATCGATTACACCGCCAAAACATCCACAAAGCACATCACCGCCAAAAAGCCGATTTACGGACAAACCGGGACCGTCGAAAAGACGCACGGCACGTATGACAAGGCCACGGGCCGCTATACCAAAACCACCACGACGACCCCAACCTACGGGACGGTCGGGTATGAGGATGAAACCAAGGAAGTCACGGAGTGCGACATCTTCCTTCATCTGAGCGCCGCCAGCAGCAAAACGAACAAAGAGCTCTGGAGCACCAGCATCTACCATACGCACGACTCCGAGGATATTTCCGGCGTGTTGAGCGTGATGGTCAGGGGCTGCAAGGATTACATCGCCCGCAACACAAGCGGCATCATTTCACTGCAGGTCACGGCAAACGACGACGGCACGTTCGGGATTGTGGAAAAGCAATAGGCGCATCCGCGACCAGCGGAGTACCGCCGTCAAGAAAAGGGCCATCAGCATGACAAACGCCGCTGATGGCCCTTTCAGGTTCATAAAGGAAAGGGGCGGAAACGCCTCCGCTTCCGCCCTCTTCCGATCTTGTTACAATGGCTGCACGGTGTCGCCCGACTTCACGCCGAAGGTCAATCCCTCTTCGGTGGCGTCGATGACCACCCGCTGATCGTCGCGCACCTGCCCGCCGATGATGAACTTGGCAAGCGGCGTTTCGACGTGGGACTGCAGGTACCGCTTGAGCGGACGGGCCCCGTAGTGCGGATCGTAGGCGGCATCCCCAATGAACTCGTGGGCGGCCTCGGTCAGTTCCAGCGCGATCTTGCGCTCCTCAAGCCGCTTCTGGAGCCGACGCAGCTGGAGGTCGATGATCTGGCCGATCTGCTCGGGGAGCAGCGGCTTGAACAGCACCGTCTCGTCCACACGGTTCAGGAACTCGGGCTTGAAGTGCTGGCGCAGCTCGCCCATGACTTCCGTGTACACGTCCGAGGCGAACGAGCCGTCCGGATTGATGCCGTCGAGCATCCTGTACGAGCCGATGTTCGAGGTCATGATCACGATGGTGTTGCGGAAGTCCACCGTGCGGCCCTGGCTGTCGGTCAGCCTTCCGTCGTCGAGGAGCTGCAGCAGGGTGTTGAACACGTCCGGATGCGCCTTTTCGATTTCGTCGAACAGGATGACGCTGTAGGGCTTGCGGCGCACGGCTTCGGTCAGCTGGCCGCCTTCGTCGTAGCCCACATAGCCGGGAGGCGCACCGATGAGCCGCGCCACGGAATGCTTTTCCATGTACTCGCTCATGTCGAGGCGCACGATGTTCTCTTCGCTGTCAAAGAGCGCTTCGGCCAGGGCCTTGCACAGCTCCGTCTTGCCCACACCCGTCGGGCCGAGGAAAATGAACGAGCCCTGCGGACGCGAGGGGTCGGACAGCCCGGCCCGGGTACGCAGCACGGCGTCGGACACGGCCTGCACGGCCTCATCCTGCCCGATCACGCGCTCATGGAGCTTGTCAGGCAGATGGATGAGCTTGTCGCGTTCGGACTGGAGCAGCCGCGTGACCGGAATGCCGGTCCAGCGGGCCACGATATCCGCCACATCGTCGGGGCGCACTTCCTGCTTGAGCAGGCGCGGCGCTTCCTGACCGTTTTCGGCTTCGTGGAGACGCTTTTCCAGCTCAGGCAGCTTCGCATACTTGAGTTCGGACGCCGCCTGCAAATCGCCGCGGCGGGTCGCATCATCAATGGCGAGGCGCGTCTGCTCGATCTCGCCCTTGAGATCGCGCACAACGTTGATGACGCCCTTCTCGTTTTCCCACTGGCCCTTGAGCTCGGCCTGCGTCATCTGAAGGTTGCGGAGTTCGTTCTCCAGCTTCTCCAGACGCTCGCGGGACGCCTCGTCGGTTTCCTTGCGCAGGGCCTCGCGCTCGATTTCGAGCTGCATGACCTTACGGTTGGCTTCGTCCAGTTCCGTGGGCAGCGAGTCGATTTCGGTGCGGATCATGGCGGCCGCTTCGTCGATCAGGTCGATGGCCTTGTCGGGAAGCTGGCGGTCGGTGATGTACCGGTTGGACAGCACCACCGCCTCCACAATGGAGGAGTCGCTGATGCGCACGCCGTGGTGCACCTCAAACCGCTCCTTCAAGCCGCGCAGGATGGAAATGGTGTCCTCCACGGAGGGTTCTTCCACCAGCACGGTCTGGAAACGCCGTTCCAGCGCCGGGTCCTTTTCGATGTACTTGCGGTACTCGTCAAGGGTCGTCGCGCCGATGCAGTGCAACTCGCCGCGAGCCAGAAGAGGCTTCAACAGGTTGCCCGCGTCCATCGCGCCGTCGGTCTTGCCCGCGCCCACGATGGTGTGCAGCTCGTCGATGAACAGGATAATCTGCCCTTCGGATTTCTGCACTTCGGACAGCACGGCCTTGAGCCGTTCCTCAAATTCGCCGCGGTACTTGGCGCCCGCGATGAGCGCGCCCATGTCCAGCGCAAAAATGGTCTTGTTCTTGAGTCCTTCCGGGACGTCGCCCTTGACGATACGGTAGGCGAGGCCCTCCGCGATGGCGGTCTTGCCCACGCCCGCCTCACCGATGAGCACGGGATTGTTCTTCGTGCGGCGCGACAGGATGCGGATGACACGGCGGATTTCCGCGTCACGACCGATCACCGGGTCGAGCTTGCCCTTGCTGGCGGCTTCGACGAGGTTGCGCCCGTACTTGCTGAGCGCCTCATAGCTCTCTTCAGGGTTGGCGGAGGTCACGCGGTGCGGGCCGCGGACAGCCATCATCGTCTCGGTGAACTTATCGGCGGACAAGCCGGCATCCGCCGCGACCTGGCCAAGCCCTGTGGAGGCGGGTTCGCGCAGCAGTTCGGCAAAAATATGCTCCACGCTGACGTACTCGTCACGCAGACGCTTGGCGAGGGCCTCGGCGTTGGCGATAGCCTTGGCGACCCGCTGCGAAATCGTGATCGTGCCCATTTCCGCGCCCGGCCCGCGCACGGAAGGACGCTTCTTCAGAACCGCCTCCAGCGCCGTGACCAGCGCCTTGGGGGCGACGCCGACGCGCTCCAGAACGCGGGGGACAAAGCCGTCTTCCTGATTCACCAGAGCGAGCGCCAAATGCTCGGCGTCCACTTCCTGATGACCGTACTGGGCGGCAAGCCCCTGCGCCGTGGTCAGCGCTTCACGGGATTTTTCGGTAAATCTGTTGATATCCATAATGGTTCACCTCTATTGCGTTGTAGCGCAGCAGCGGCGTCCGAGACAAAATGACCGAACGCAACACAACTGCAAAAGTGATATCACTATCGCTTTCTCTCTAACAATAAGGCGTACTAACGATCTGTCAACTCACGAATACGCAACTCTAACGTTGCGATACGGTCCAGCAGGTCCATTACTATGGAGCCGCCGAGCGTGTGCAGTTCGAAATCGCTGCACAGCCGCTCAAGCTTGCGGATACGGTATACGTCATCCTGCCGGAACAACAATGCGGCTTCCGCCGTGCGCGTGGGTTTGAGCCACCCGATGTCCATCAGTTCGGAAAGGCGATCCGGGGTCGTCCCGGTCAGTTCCAGGAATTCGCCCCAGACGATAAGGGTCGAGCGGCTCGGCACATCCTTTGTATTCTGCAAAAGTTCCATACAATCATCTCCCCTGACGTTGTCCTTCAAAAACGGAACGCGGCGCTATTTTTCCGCCGCAAGGGCTTCCCACAGTTCACGCTGCTTCGGCGTGAGATCCTTCGGCGCGTCGATGCCGACCCGCACATACAGATCGCCGCGCGACTTCGCCGGGCCAAGGCCCTTGCCGCGCAGACGCATCTTCTTCCCGCTTCCGGTCCCGGCGGGAATGGAAAGCTCGACGTTCCCGTCAAGGGTGGGGACTTTGACCTTCGCCCCAAGCACGGCTTCCCACGGCGCGATCCGCACCTCGTAGGTGAGGTCCGTGCCGTCAACATGGAACAACGAATGCGGCGCGAAACGTATCCGCAAATACAGATCGCCCTTCGGCCCGCCGTTGGGCGAATCGTAGCCCTGCCCGGCAAGGCGGAGCTTGGCGCCGTCCTTCACCCCGGCGGGGATATTCACTTTCAGGGTTTTGGTGCCGTCCCCGCCCTCAAGCGTAAGACTGCGCTCGCCGCCCTTCACGGCGTCCTCAAGCGTGATGGAAATATCGGCCTCGATGTCGCGGCCCCGCTGGGGACGGGACGTATAGCCGCTGAACGGGCCGCCGGCGCTCCCGCCCTGACGGCTGCCGAACAGGGTTTCGAAAAAGTCGCTGAACCCGGAGCCGTCAAAACCCTGACCGCCGAATTCCTGCCCGTTGAACGTGAAGCGCGTACCGCCGCCGTAGGGGTTGCCCCCGCCGAACGGGTTGCCGCCGAACTGCTGGCCCTGCTGCCAGTTGGGCCCGAGCTGGTCATACATCTTCCGCTTCTGCTCGTCTTTGAGAACTTCGTACGCCTCGTTTATTTCCTTGAACTTTTCCTCGGATTCCTTGTTTCCGGGGTTGAGATCCGGGTGGTACTTGCGGGCGAGCTTCTTGAAGGCTTTTGCGATTTCATCCTTGGAAGCTTCGCGCCCCACACCCAATATTTTGTAATAATCCTTATATTCGACACTCATACTTTAGCCTCCTCATAGACACGCCTGTCTGTGCGCGCAAGGCCGCCCTCACTCTTCACGCGGCCTTAACTGATCATATGTAAAGCGGATCCCATTTCAGTCAAGACGATGAGAGCCCGGCAGGGCCGCCCTCCCGGCCATTGAAAAAAAAAGGCGTTGCGGCTAGGTACAAAAGGTACGGGCCGTTTACCGACCAGCAAAGGAGCCTCCCCATGTCCTCCCGTCCCACCTCAGCCTCCATGCTGTCCATGCTCCCCCAACCCATCCAGCCGATCCCCGGCGACTCCTTCAACGACCGCATCCTGCTGTTGCTTGCGGCGGTCGCCACGACGGACGACATGCTCACCTATCGGGAGTACCAGCTCGTACAGGAGGCGGCGCAGGCCATTTTCGGGGAACGCGCCCTCCATGCCGAACTGCAAGCCAAGCTCCACTACGCGCTCCTGAACCCGCCGTCCGATCCCGCCGACATCGCCCGCGACATGGCGAACCAGGCCGACGCCCAAAAGGTTTCCTCCACATTCGTGGACACCATGCTGAAAGCACTCTCCCGCATCGGGGGGCAGGAGGAACGGATCGACGAAAAGGCGCGGTCGCTCGTCAACGACATCGAATGGGCCTTCCGCAAGTCCCGCCTCGAACGCAGCGCGGGCCGGGGCATCGGCCTCGGGCTCAACGTCGGGGAAAGCCTCGGCGAACTCTACCGCAAGGCAACCAACGTCCTGCCTTCCCGGAAGGAAATCGCGGGCTGGTTCGCGCCCGAAACAAGCCAGTTCAACGCCGATATGGAGCGTTTCGCCAATTCGCTCGACCGCATCGCGTGGACGCTCGACGACATGGACCTGCGCGAAGAGCTGTATATTTTCCGCAAGATGCTGCGCCGCCAGCCGTTCAAAATCGTCATCGTGGGCGAACGCAAACGCGGCAAAAGCTCGCTCATCAACGCGATCATCGGACAGGAGCTGTCCCCGGTGCGCGAGTCCACGCCGGAAACCGCCACCGTGGTGGAATTCAAATACGCCCACGCCCCGGACTACAGCGTGCGGTTCCTCGACTCCAGCCAGTTCGCCCGGCTTGAGGACTATCTCGAAAACGAGCAGGACAACCTGCTGCTCACCCGCAAAATCGAACACATCCGCAAAGGTGTGTCCGACGGCACGTTCATCCCCGGCAAGCTGCTTTCGGGCATCACCTGCTGGGACGACCTGTCCGACTACATCAGCCTTGAGGGGCGTTTCTCAGGATTCGTGGCCCGCGTCAGCGTGGGGCTGCCGCTGGACACGCTCCGGGCGGGCGTCGTGCTCGTGGACACGCCCGGCCTCAATGATACCGATCAGTTTCATGATTATCTTTCCTATGAGGAAAGCCTTGAGGCGGACTGCGTCATCTTCGTCATGGACGCCCGCGATCCGGGCTCCAATTCCGAACTGTCCCTGCTCCGCAAGCTGGCCCGCAGCGGACGCACGGTCAGCATCATCGGCGTGCTGACCAACATCGACCGCCTGAACAGCGCCGCCAGCTTCGAAGCGGCCCGCGAACAGGCGCGCACCGTGCTGCGCGAAGCCTGCCGGAGCTCCGGCCATGTGGAACTCGCCGGTGTCGTGGCCCTCAATACCCGGCAGGCCGTCGAGGAACGCTGCCGGGGAGGTTCCGCCTTCTCGGAAACGCTGTCCAAAGTGTCGCGTTCCGTGTCCGGCTGCGGAGAGCTTGAGCAGCTCCTTGCCCTCCTGCGGGAAATCATGGACAGGGATGCGGGCAAGGAGGCATACCGCCACAAAATCGCGGAAGCCTACTCCCGGATTGCCGACTCCGCCCGCGAACGGCTCCGCCAGCATGTGCAGGAGTACCGCGAATCCCTGCCGAACCCCGAACTGCTCGGTATGCTGGACGCGCACGCCAAACAGCTTTCCGCCTCCGCCCTCTCTTCGCTGGAGCAGGCCCGGCAGGTCGTGAACGCCGCCGCCAAGGACTTGGACGCGTGGGACGAATCCACGGAAAAGGCGCTGAAAAAGTTCCATGAAACACTGGTGCTGCGGCTCATGGACGCCGTGAACCGCAAAGTGGCGGAGCTCGGGCATCAGTTCGCCAAAGATTCCGTCTGGAAGGAATTCGACGCTACCGAAGCCCGGGCCATCGCCCGGCGCGCCGTGGATGAATTCCTCGACGAACAGCGCGGCATCCTCCACACGTGGGAAGACAAGCTCCGCCTCTTTTCCGCGCGCATGGACGAATTTTCGCAGGAATGCCTTGCCCGCCTGAGCTCCAATATCGACGGCCTGCAAGACGATCCGGGCGAAGTGAACGGCGGCTCCTCGACGGCCACGCACTTCCTCGTACAGACGCACCGGCACATGAAGAACCTTGCGGTATTCACCACCGGGCTCACCGTGGGCCGCCTCACCGCGCTCGGGCCGATCTCGATACTTGTTACCGCAGGCAACATTATCGCGCTGGCAGCGGCAAGCCCCCTTGCGGCCGCCGTGTTCGCGGCCGTGGCCGGGACGGCGGGCCTGCTCTACCACCTCGGGCGCGAGGACAAGCGCAAGGCCGCATTCCTCGACAAACGCCGCCGCGAAGCCGAGGAATACGCCGAGCGGGTGTGCGGCGCCCTCCGGCAGGAACTTGCCGTGGTCCGCGAAGATCTGGGCAAGGCATACGAATTCGAGGTCAAGCGCGGCTTTGCCCCCGCCCTGGAAAGCCTGTTCCACCAGTCCGTGCACCTGCGCCTGTTCCTTGACGTGATGCAGAAAATCCGCAGCGACGTTTCCCGCTACGACACGCATGTCCAGAAGCAACTGGAACAGCTCGGCGGCGTTCTGGAGCGCTGATATCAAGGTGCCGCTCCAGCTGAGCGGGTTTCCTTTTGAACGGCATGAAGTAATGCACATTACAGTATAAAAAGATTCTGACCGTCCGTTTTACCATCCCCAATCAAAAACGTTCCGCCCTCCAGAGGCTTACCATGACCATCAGACAAGCAACGCCCGAAGACTTCGACGCCATCTATTCCCTTGTCAAAACGGCATTCCAGACAGCGAAAGTCTCCGACGGCGACGAACAGGATTTCGTCCTTAAACTCCGGAAGGGACGCTACATCCCCGAGCTGGAACTTGTCGCCGAAGAGGACGGCGTACTCATCGGTCACATCATGCTCACCGGAGCATCCATCCGTGAAAACGGCGGCTGCTTCGGCACGCTGCTCCTCGCCCCGCTATCCGTGGCGCTCGAATGGCGCGCCAAGGGCATCGGAGCGGCCCTCATCCGCGAGGCCCTCGCCAAGGCCGCCGCACTGGGGCATTCTTCCGCCGTGCTCATCGGCGATCCCGGCTATTATGGCCGATTCGGATTCCATTCCGCCGCTTCCATCTCCTATCCCGGCGTTCCCGGCGAATACACGCTCGCCTGCGAGCTCACGCCCGGTGCGTTGCGCAACATTTCAGGAGCCATTGCCCTTCCCGACTGCTAAACCAAAAGGAAAAACGCCATGCTTAAACCATACGCCTGCCTTGCCCTGTTCTGTTCCCTGCTCCTCCCCTCCTTCGCCCATGCGGACGATTCGGACGTGGGCTGCGTCACCACGGAATGGAAACTGCTCGGAGCCAATCACAAGGTCTGCGTTTCGGCCTTCAACGATCCGGACATTCCGGGGGTGGCCTGTTACATCAGCCAAGCCAAAACCGGCGGTGTTTCCGGCTCGCTCGGGCTTGCCGAAGATCCGTCCAACTTCGCCATTTCGTGCAGCCAGGTCGGCCCTATCGAAATTCCCGCCAAGCTCCCCAAGCAGGCCAACGTATTCCGTGAATCGACCTCGGTCTTTTTCAAGGCCACCCGCGTCACCCGCATCTGGGACGCCAAGCGCAACACGCTCGTCTATCTCGCGGTCAGCCGCCGCCTCGTGGACGGCTCGCCCTTCAACGCGATCTCCACGGTTCCGGTGAAACAATAGGAAAAAGAAGAAATGTGGGGGAGGGAAACCTTGAAAAAG
>OMGU01001919.1_pt1 | contig 13746 bp, 10 predicted proteins | sample 1646121 | NCBI WGS metagenome assembly OMGU01 (sample SAMN05578581, study PRJEB25193) | human gut metagenome | biome: Human Microbiome; feature: human-associated habitat; material: feces | host: Homo sapiens | place: USA:Birmingham
GATAGGTTTGGATGATGATGTTGGTTTTGACTGTATGTAGTTTTGAAGGTACATGAAATATGGATAGGAATGAGAAGCAGTGCGAAAGCGCTGTTTTTTTTGTTAAACAATTTGAGTTTATAATGAAAAATAAAAAGAAATAACGTAATATAGGTAGTAGAATAAGCAAAAAGGAGTGTGTCAGGATGGCAAGAATCGATCACGCGGCAATCCGTACAAAATTATATGAAGAAGCACAACATTTTTTTGAAGATGTATTTGAGATGCATATGTGGAGAGAAATCGGTGAAAAACCGGGAAGAAAATGCTGGTACAAAGAAGGTATCCAGCTTTGCGAAGTAGAGGAGCTGGATGCAGCATCAGAAAATGGATATGATCATATTTCCATTGCAGTAGATTCAGAAGCAGAGATTATGGAGAAAATCAAAGCGTATCCGGTAAAAGCAATCAATGACCATTGGTTTTCGCTTCCAAACGGAACAAAGATTGAGCTAAAACCGCTGGCAGAGTGGAAAGTAGATGCATAAAACCTCACAAGGAGATTATGAAGTATGAGATTAAGAAATATTTTGATTGTTGTAGAAGATATCGAGAAATCGAAGAAATTTTATCATGATTTATTTGGACTTGATGTAATACTTGATAATGAAGAAAATGTCATTCTGACAGAGGGACTTGTTCTTCAGGAAAAAACAATTTGGAAGAACTTTCTGGAAAGAGATATCATTTCAGAGAGCAATTCCTGTGAGCTATATTTTGAGGAGAAGAATATCGAAGCCTTTGTCGAAAAACTGGACAAACTTTATCCGGATATAAAGTTTGTGAATCGTTTGATGATGCATAGCTGGGGACAGAAGATTGTTCGTTTTTATGATTTGGATGGGAATTTGATAGAGGTTGGAACACCAATGTAAAAAAACAATTTAATAGTACTAGTAAAAAGAAAGAAACCGACAGGATAAGAATATTTTATTTATTTGCAAATCATCCTGTTGGTTTCTTTTATTAAGTTTGTTCTATTTCAAGTTTACTTTGTCAAACTTTCCAAGATAACTATCTGATCATCCCTAGAAATGCTTCATGAATCCGTGTGTCCTGATCTAATTCCGGATGAAATGCAAATGCCATCTGATTCTTATATTTCACTCCGACAATACGATCCTCTACAATACTGAGAATCTCAGGTGTATTTCCGGACGTGTCTGTATGAACAGATTCTACATAAGGTGCTCGGATGAAAGTCATAGGAATTTCACCGATACCGGCTGCTTCAGCATTTGTATGGAAGCTTCCAAGCTGGCGACCGTAGGCGTTTCGTTTGACTGTCATAGGAATGGTTTCAAAATAGGTTTCGTCTTGTTCAGCAATGTCAGAAGCCAGGAGAATCATTCCGGCACAAGTGGCCAGAACAGGCATTCCTGATTGAATCTTTTCTTTTAAAGGTTCGAACATGTTAAGATCGTGTAAGAGTTTTCCCTGAACGGTGCTTTCACCGCCGGGAAGGATAATCCCATCAAAATCTTTTTGCAGATCAGAAGCCTGTCGGAGTTCAATGGTATGAACTCCAAGCTTTTGAAGCATCTGTTCGTGCTCTATGAATGCTCCTTGAAGGGCAAGTACTGCGATTGTCATTTTATTTTCCTCTTTCTGCCATGAGAAGTTCAATTTCCTGTTCGTTGATGCCGACCATAGCTTCGCCAAGGTCAGATGAAAGTTCAGCGATCAGTTTTGCATCTGTATAGTTTGTAACGACCTGTACGATAGCAGCAGCACGTTTCGCCGGATTTCCGGATTTGAAGATACCGGAACCGACAAAGACTCCCTCTGCGCCTAACTGCATCATAAGAGCAGCATCAGCAGGAGTTGCAACACCGCCGGCAGCAAAGTTTACAACAGGAAGTTTTCCGTTTTCATGTACGTAAAGGACAAGATCATAAGGAACCTGCAATTGTTTGGCTGCTTCGAAAAGTTCATCTTTACGCATACTTACTAATTTGGAAATTTCACTGTTCATTTTGCGCATATGGCGGACTGCCTGAACAATATCGCCTGTTCCAGGTTCTCCTTTTGTACGGATCATGGAAGCCCCTTCATTGATACGTCTGAGGGCTTCACCGAGATCTTTTGCTCCGCAGACAAATGGAACATCAAACTCTCTTTTGTTAATATGGTAGACATCATCTGCAGGTGAAAGGACTTCGCTTTCATCAATATAGTCGATTTCAATTGCCTGAAGTACCTGAGCTTCTGTAAAATGTCCGATTCTGCATTTGGCCATAACAGGGATTGAAACAGCTTCCTGGATTCCTTTGATCATCTTCGGGTCACTCATACGGGAAACTCCACCAGCAGCGCGGATGTCAGCCGGAATTCTTTCCAGCGCCATAACAGCACATGCACCGGCAGCTTCTGCAATCTTTGCCTGTTCCGGAGTTGTAACATCCATGATCACTCCACCTTTTAACATCTGTGCCAGATTTTTATTCAATTCATAACGTTCATTATTTGTACTCATTTTTAAATCCCCTTTTCTTTACTAATTCGATAGGTAATAGTATAATGACAAAGTGACTATATAAAAATACTCAGTTTTGATATATTCAAAAAGGTCAGAATGGAGAAAAAAGTAAATATGTTGACATATGATTTTGAAAACATAGGGTCAGATACGCTCTATGAATATTTGTATAAATGTATCAAGAATGACATTATTCAAGGGAAAATTAAGAGTGGAGAAAAACTTCCATCAAAGCGTGCACTTGCAAAAAATCTGGCCATAAGTGTGATCACTGTCGAGAATGCCTATGGTCAGCTTGCAGCAGAGGGATATATTTATTCCGTTCCAAAGAGTGGATTTTATGTAGCAGATCTGCGGGATGACAGAATGAAAAGCGAGAGTGGTTTATCAGAAAATAGGATTTACAGCAATAAGTTAAACCTTACCGGTGGAAAGAATGGTTATATTGCAGATTTTACAAGTAACCAGACAGAACAAAGCGCATTCCCATTTTCCATATGGACAAAGACGATGCGAGCAGTAATGAATGACTATCAGACTGAATTGATGCTTAATCCACCGTGTGGCGGAGTAATGGAATTAAGACAAAGCATTGCGGATTATCTGAAAGCATTCCGAAACATGACGGTGCGGCCGGAACAGATCATTATTGGTGCTGGAACAGAATATTTGTCCAGTCTTTTGATTCAGCTTTTGGGAAAGGAATTGAAATATTCAGTTGAAAATCCGGGATATCATAAAATCGCAAAAATTTATCGCAGTATGGGAGCTTGTTATGAGTATATGGAAATAGAAGAGGACGGACCGAAGGTAGAAGAACTGGAAGAAAAAGAAATCAATGTGATACATTGTTCTCCATCGCATCACTATCCAACCGGAAGGGTAATGCCAATCAGTAAACGTTATGAGTTACTTGGATGGGTGACAAAAACGAAAGATAGATATATTATAGAAGATGAATATGACAGTGAACTTAGATTGAATGGTAAGCCAATTCCATCGCTTCAGAGCATTGACGTATCGGGAAAAGTGATTTATATGAATACATTTTCCAAGACTTTGTGTTCAACAGTGCGAATCAGTTATATGGTGCTGCCGGATGAATTGGCAGAACGATTTTACAGAGAGCTTTCTTTTTATTCCTGTACGGTATCAAATTTTGAACAATATACGTTAGCGCAGTTTATGAATTCAGGGGCATTTGAGAAACATATTAACCGGCTGCGTAATTATTATCAGCAGAAGAGAGACCGGATCCTGGAAGCATTTTTACAGGGAGTATTGAAAACTAAAATCAAGATTTTGGAAGAAGATGCAGGAGTACATTTTTTAATGAAAGTAGATACAAATCTGAGTGAAGAAGAATTTCTAGATAAAATGAAGAGCAAAGGAATTAAGCTGGCTGCATTGTCATCCTATTATCATTCAAGTGAGAAGAAGAAAAAGTATGAAAATATTTATGTTATGAATTATTCATTTGTTGATTGTGAAAAAATGGAATATGTTGCAAAGATGATAACACAAGTGGAATGATATGGAGAAAAGTATGGTGGGAGAAAGATAAAATGACTTTACGAAAGAAGTTAATGATCTCTTTATTTGTTCAACCGTGGAATGGTACTGGCAAGTGCGTACGATTTGATTTATAATGTATGTGGAAAGCATAGACTGCGGTAGAAGTATAACTGAAACTAAGAGAGGAGTGGAAGTATCATGAAAACACTTGTAAAAAATGGAATGATCGTATCACCGGAGGACACTTATGAAGCAGATGTCCTGATTGAGGATGGTGTGATCGAATGCATCGGAAAAAACCTGGAAGCAAAATTTGGGGATGCAGATAAGGTGATCGATGCGAAAGGAAAATATGTTCTCCCGGGAGGTATTGATGTTCATACGCATATGGATATTGATGTCGGAATCGCGAGAGCAGTAGATGATTTTTATACAGGTACTGTTGCAGCCGCATGCGGCGGAACTACAACAATCGTAGACCATATGGGATTCGGACCGGCAGGATGCCCACTACATCATCAACTGGATGTATATCATGGACTGGCAGACGATAAAGCTGTTATCGATTATGGATTCCATGGAGTAGTTCAGCATGTAGACGAGTCTATTTTAAATGAGCTTGAGACAATGATGGATGACGGAGTCCAGAGCACAAAGGTATATATGACTTATGGCTATAAGATTGATGATGATGGTATTTTAGAGGTTCTTAAGAAGATGAAAGAACTGCATGGAATTACAGCATTCCATTGCGAGAATCATTATGTGGTAGAGCATCTGAAGAAAGAATATGGTGATGCCGGAAAGACAGCGCCGATCTATCATGCAAAGAGCAGACCGAATCTTGCAGAAGCAGAGGCTGTAAGAAGAGTCCTTTATCTTGCGAAGCTTGCAGGTGATGCACCGGTGTATATTGTACATCTTTCTTGTAAGGAAAGTCTTGAAGCAGTTGAAGAAGCAAGAAAAAACGGACAAAAAAACATTTTTGTTGAGACATGTACACAGTATCTGACACTTACAGAAGACAGATATAAAGATCCGGATGGATTGAAATATATTATGTCTCCACCGCTTCGTACACAGCAGGATCTTGATGCGCTGTGGAAAGGATTAGAGGCAGGAGAGATTCAGATCGTTGCGACAGATCATTGTCCATTCAATTATGCAAAAGAGAAACAGGACGGCAAGGATGATTTCAGAAAATGTCCGAATGGAGCTCCGGGAGTTGAAGAAAGAATGATTCTTCTTTTCTCAGAAGGTGTAATGAAAAACAAAATCAGCATCAACAAGCTGGTAGAAGTTGCCTGCACAAATCCAGCAAAGGTGTACGGAATGTATCCTAAGAAGGGAATTATTGAACCGGGAGCAGATGGAGATCTTATCATTATTGATGCAGATGCAAAACAGACTCTGACACATGAGATGATGCACGGAGCAGTTGATTACACTTCCTACGAAGGAACACCATTGAATGGAAAGATCGACCTTGTAATGCAGAGAGGAAATATTATTGCCGAAAACAACGAATTCAAAGGAAATCGTGGTGACGGTCAGTATATTTACAGAAAACCATACTTCGGTATTTAAGGAGAACGATATATTTTTAAGAAGTTTTTACTGAAACTTCTGACTAGAATAAAGGACACAAGGTAGAGAGAGCTGATGTCTGTAACAAGCTTCGCACTTCCTTGCGTCCTTATTTATTTGAGTTTCTATTTTTTTATATCTTAAATCAGATGTGTACTTTCCAATTTCTCCATAAATGTCTCATTCATCTTGATGATCGGTTTTCTAAGAAGTAGTCCAAGCAACAGTGAAGGAACGAGGTAGATTGCCAGTTTTCCAATTTCTGCTGCATAGGCTGTTCCGTAGAATCCTGCAATACATTCACGCATCGCATTCATGCTGTGTGTGAACGGCAGAAGTGGATAAACAACCTGGAAAAACTTCGGTGCACACTGGATCGGGAATGTTCCACCACTTCCTGCAACCTGCATTACCATCAGGACAACAGCAATTGCTTTACCGATATCTCCAAAGGAGACAGTCAGTGCATAGATCAGATTCACATAGACAAAGCTTGTGAACATACCTGTTAGTACAAACATTACCGGATGCTTACACTGAATACCAAGGAAGAAAAGATCTCCAAGACAGATGAGTGCACTTTGCATGAAACCGATAATGATCAGAAGTAGGATACGTCCGATATAGAGCTGATATTCTTTCGGATGGAATAGTTTCTTCTTTGTAGAATCAGCTACAGTGACTTTTAGCATGGCAGCCATAACAACAGCACCTACCCAGATCGCAAGAGTGGAGTAGAATGGAGTCATTGCAGACCCGTAATTTTCAATTGGATAAATCTTTTTCTCATCCAGTTTGACCGGGGAGGAGAGGAAAGATGAAATTGTTCCAGAGTCTTCGGATAACAGGTTTGTTACGGCAGCCATACCTTCTGAATCATCGGTGGAAATTTTTGTAGCTACAGCCGTCAGCTTTTCAGAAGATTCTTTTAGCAGAGCAGCAGAATTAGTAAGTGCTGTCTGAAGTCCTGTAAGTCCACTTGAAGCAGAGCCAGTAACGTTAGCAATATTTTCAATGCTGCTGTCAAGGCTTCCAAGCATAGAGGAGACAGAACCTGTTGTAGAACTCAATGAATTGGAAAGATTATCAAGATTTCCTTTTACATTTTGTTCGTAAGTTGTCTCGACTGCTTTGACAGAAGAGGTTGCTTCGCTGATCAGACTATCAAGTTCACTCTTTAATGTAGTGGCATTTGCAGTTGCTGTAGTGATCGAAGTTGCAGCACCGTTAATTTTATCACGGAGTGCAGTCTGTCGTTCAATTGCCAGCTGAATCTGCTGATTGATTCCATTGACCGCATTTTGAATCTCAGGATAATCTGAGGAGGCGTCTGCAATAGCAGATAATGCAGCAGAAAGCTGATTATACCCGTCAATGACATTTTGTACGCGGCTACTTACGGAAGACAATGCATTTGCTGCCGCCTGTGCATCTGAGTTGTAGGAACTTAAAGCCTTGTCAATAGTATCAGAGACAGCGGTGTAGAAGCTTGCATTCTGTGCTAATGCGTCAGAAATCGTGCTTGTAGTTCCGGATAGGGCAGCAGTTAATGAATCGATGCCGGAATCAGAATTCTTCAAAGAATTCAGGCTGGTTTTTGTGCCGGAACCGGTTTCCTGAAGAAATTCTGTTGTTGTGTTCAGCATTGTAACTGCAGAGTTTGTCATGTCTGAGAAGGACTGAACAGTTGCAGCAACAGTTCCAAGATCAGATCCCATCTGATTCAAATTACTACTCATATTGTTGATCAGAGAATCATCACCTGTCTTCTTTGCGATTGAATCTACCGTCTGAAATGCATCAAGTGCGGTCTGGGCAATTGTCTCAATGAATGTCTGATTAATCTGTTTCTGGACAGCCGTTGCGCCTTTTCCGGTAATGATCGGAGCAATTGCATTTTCTTTTTCATTTTCATAATAAGTCAGATCCGGATGTTCAGCTTCAGAAGAGAAGACACTCATCATTTTCTGGCTAAAGTCTTCAGGGATTACGATCGCAGCATAATATTCTCCGGATTTTACACCTTTTTGAGCATCTTTTGAATTAGTAAAAACCCAGTTGAACTGAGAATTTTTATGCAGAGAAGAGAGGATCTGCTCTCCCATGTTGATCTTTACGGCAATAAGATCACTTTCATACCCTTTATCATCACTTGCAACTGCAAGTTTCAGCGCACCTGTATTTCCGTAAGGATCCCAGCTTGCGGAAATGTTAAACCATGCATAAAGAGTCGGAATTACAGTGATTCCCATAATAACGATCATTGCAATGACATTTTTCTGGATCTTCATCAGATCATTTTTCAGGATTAAAAAAATATTTTTCAAATTATTCCGCCTCCTTTCCACGGAAGTTTTCAAGCATTTCTTCGTAAGACATACCGGCAAGCTTTTTCTGTTCTTCTAATTTTGTATGAATGTATTCTACAACGATCAACCATACTGAAATCGCAATGATGGAAATGATCCATAAAGTCAGGAATACAATCTTTGATTCGAGACTGAACATCAGGATCAGGAAGATCAGAGGGATGATCGCAATGGCAAGGAAGCCGATGCGAATCATCTTACGGTAATTGTTTTCAAATTTCTGTGCCCGTTCAGCTGTTACAAGGCGAAGGTCTTCGATGGAAAGAGATGCCTGTAAGAGCATGGAGAGCTGTGTACTTCTGCTAAGTTCTGCTTCGTGAGGTTCGCACATCATAAATTCTGTTTCTGCCAGTTTCTTGTCGAACAGATGGTTCAGTCCGGAAAGAGCCGGGCGCAGTCCAAGTCCAATAAGCAGAGAGATCGGCACGTAGCACAGGAGCAGGATCAGAAGATCGTTGCGGAAGTTAGAACCGTAGAAACCGGCAATTGCTTCACGCATAGCATTCACACCATATGTAAATGGAAGGAGTGGATGCAGTTTCTGGAAAAAGGCTGGTGTCATCTCAATCGGGTAGGTTCCGGAAGAACCAGGAATCTGCAGGATTACGAGAATAACACAGAGCGCTTTACCAATATGCTTAAATGTAAGTGACAGTGCATAAATAATATTTACATAGACGAAAGAGCAAACCATTCCTGTCAGGATGAATTGTGCCGGATGATTGCATTGGACTCCTGGAAGGAGTGTATCACCAAGGCAGACGATAAATCCCTGAACAAGACCAACTGCCATGTATAAGAGCCAGCGTCCAAAGTATAATGTTGTCTGTCCGTAACCGCGCATGGATTCGTCTTTGTCCACTTCCATCTTAAAGATTGCGATCAGTACGATACCGCCGACCCAGATTGCAAGATTAGAGTAGAACGGTGTCATAGAAGAACCGTAATTATCTACGGCATAATAAGTCTCCGTTTTAATCTCCACAGGAGAGGACATAAATGATGAGATAGATTCTGCATCAATGCCTTCAAGAGAGAGCAGTTTTTGGTATGTAGCAGAGCCTGTCAGTGCATTCAGATCCGTCTGAATTGTACTTAGTTTGTCGCTTACGGCACTTAAAGATTCCTTCGTACTGTCAAGGAGGGCAGTTGTATTTGACAATCCACTCTCTAACTGGTCGAGCATATCATTGATCTGCTTAGAAGTAGCTGGTACTCCGTTTAGCAGTCCTTCTACCTGACCGGTCAATGTGGAAAATGTATCCAGTGTCTGTCCAAGCAGTGGAAGAATATTCTGGTCAAATGTAGAACGGAAAGTATGTAAGTTATTGATACTTTCTTTTGTCAGAGAAGTAAGCTGTTCCTGTGTTGCAGTTGTTGTATCAATCGCATCTTTGATTCCATTATTTCCAGTCTGAAGACTATTGATCAATTCCTGATTTGACTGGTTCTGAGTTTGCAGGGCAGAAATCTGTGCATTGATCTGATCTCCGATCGTTCCCGGAAACTTATTGGCAAGTTCCTGCATTTTTTTAAGAATATCTGCATTCAGTTCATTGACTGAGTTTGCATAACCAAGCGCATCACTGACAGAAGTGTTGATCTTTCCGGCTGCGGTAGCAAGTTCTGTCAGTCCTGTGGATGCTGAGCTGCTTGCCTGACCAAGTAAAAGTTCTCCGTCAGAGAGGGACTTAGAAAGTGCGGAAGAAAAATCTCCGGCAGAAGAACGTGTCGTATTCATGACAGAGTCAGCACTGGACAATGCATTTGCTCCGGATGTTGCTATATCTCCTAAAGATGTAGATGCATCTTTTGCATTTTCTATCAGCTTTGAGGTATTGGATGAGTCTTTACTGAATTTTTCTAGAAGCTGTTCGTATTCTTTGATATTATTATTTGCTTTTGTAAGCAGATCATTAATCTCTGCATTTGTTGAATCAACAGAGTCGGAAATGTTGAATACAGAATCCTTTAAAATCTCGGCAATTGTCTCAGATGCAACAGAGGAAAAGGTGTTATTAACCTGTGTCTGGATCGTGCTTGCACCTGAACTGGTGATCTTTGGCGCAATTGCATTGAGTTTTTCATTGATATAGTATTCAAGTTCCGGAGTTTCGATCTTTCCGGACAGGACACTTAGCAGGGATTCGCTAAAATCTTGCGGAATAATGATTGCTGCATAATATTCACCGGATTTAACTCCTTTAATAGCAGCATCTTTGGAAACAAACGTCCATCCTAATTGGTCGTTTTCCTTTAGTTGGTCAATGATCTGGCTGCCGGCATTGATCGTCAGATCATCATGTGTGGCATCGGTGTCCAGATTTGCTACTGCTACCTTGATGCCGGAAGTATTGGCATAAGGATCGATATTTGCTGCAATATTAAACCATGCGTAGAGTGAGGGGAGAATAGATACTCCGATCAAAACAAGTATTGCTGCCGGATTACGGAGCAAGCGTTTCATATCGCGGCGAAAAATCCGAAATGCGTTTCTCATGGATAAAACTCCTTTTCTTAAAAATATTTCTAGTAATAGATACAATGTTGATTTTCATGTCAAAAAGTATTATATTAATGTAGAAACTAATTTACAACCATTAATCAATACTGGATATGTCTAATAATAGACGAAAGATTGAAAAATGTCTAGCAGGTGAACAAAATCATTCATTTAAGCCATAGAAACGTTACTGTTCACTCCCGTGTCAATCACTCCGCTGATTGACACGGAGGATGCGTGTTTTGACTTGAATGCATCTCGCCCCATCGCCAAAGGCGATTTAAAATGGCGAGATGCGTTGCTGGTCGCACATCGTGCGAACAGTAACATAGAAACAGGGTAAAGAGTTGTTGGTCAGGAGTACTGTAAGTTATAAAGGGGGAAGAGAAGATGCAGAAGAAGACAGATCGCAGAGTCAGAAAGACAAAAAGTCAGCTTAAAACAGGTCTTGCTCAATTGATGAGGGAGAAGAGTATCAGAGAGATTACGGTAAAAGAATTGGTGGATGCGGTAGATATCAATCGTTCTACCTTTTATCTGCATTATTCTGATATACCAGGGCTGCTTGCAGAAATTGAAAATGAAATGATGGAAGAGATGCAGCGCGCAATCCGTGAACATCCAATTGATCCGGGAAAAGATACCGTTTACTATTTTATTCAGGATTTATTTCATGTGCTTGATGAAAATCGTCAAATTGCAAGCGCACTTGTAGGACCACATGGGGATATTGGTTTTGTACATAAGTTAGAGCAGCTTTTAGAGGAAAAGAGCCGGGAGTCACTTGCAGCTCTTGTACCGGAGAAAACAGGTGAAATGAAATATTTTTATTCTTATTGCCTGAACGGTTGTCTCGGTTTTGTGAAAACATGGTTGGAAACAGGCGAAAAGGAAACACCGGAATATGCAGCAGAGATGGCTTATCGAATGGTTGTAAGTTCAGTTACAGCATTTTATGACACTAAAGAAGGAAGAGAGGACAACTAAGAAATGAAACGAGAGAAATTTGGCTCACGTCTGGGATTTATCCTGATCTCAGCGGGATGTGCCATTGGCTTGGGAAATGTTTGGCGTTTTCCGTATATTACAGGAAAGTATGGAGGAGCAGCATTTGTTCTGATCTATCTGCTGTTTCTTGTTCTGTTGGGATTGCCAATCATGGTAATGGAATTCGCAGTGGGTCGTGGAAGTCAGGCAAGTATTGCACTATCCTTTGACCGTCTGGAACCACTGGGAACAAAGTGGCACTGGTATAAATGGTTTGGAATCGGTGGAAACTATCTTTTAATGATGTTCTACACAACAATCGGCGGATGGCTTCTTCTATATACAGGAAAGATGGCAATCGGAGAGTTTAAAGGACTTGATGCGGATGGTGTGACCGGAGTATTTACATCACTTCTTGGACAGCCTGTTACAATGACAATCTGTATGATCCTTGTTGTTGTGCTGTGCTTTGGAATCGTCTGTATGGGACTTCAGAAAGGTGTGGAGCAGATTACAAAGAAAATGATGATCCTCCTTTTCGTGTTGATGATCATTCTTGCAGTGCGTTCCGTGACATTGCCGGGAGCAGAGAAAGGACTGGAGTTCTATCTTCTTCCTGATTTTAAGAAAGCAGCAGAATCAGGATTGAAAGAAGTTATTTTCGCAGCGATGGGACAGGCATTCTTTACATTAAGTCTTGGAATCGGTGCGATTGCGATCTTTGGAAGTTATATCGGAAAAGAAAGAACTCTGACAGGAGAAGCAGTCTGCGTAACAGTTCTGGATACATTAGTTGCATTGATCGCTGGATTTATTATTTTTCCGGCCTGCTTTGCATTTAATGTCCAGCCGGACAGTGGTCCGAGTCTGATCTTTATCACACTTCCGAACATTTTCAATGCAATGAGTGCAGGGAGAATCTGGGGAACAATGTTCTTCCTTTGTATGTTTTTCGCAGCATGCTCTACGATCATTGCCGTGTTTGAAAATCTGATCGCATTTGTGATGGATTTAACGAATTGTTCAAGAACAAAGGCGGTTGTGGGAAATCTGATCGCGATTATTGTACTTTCCCTTCCATGTATTTTTGGATTCAACATATGGAGCGGCTTCATGCCTCTGGGAGCAGGAAGCAATATTCAGGATCTCGAGGACTTTATTGTAAGTAATAACCTGCTTCCGATCGGAAGCCTGATCTACCTTCTGTTCTGTACAAGCCGCTATGGTTGGGGCTGGGATAAGTTCCAGAAAGAAGCGAATGCAGGAAGTGGAATCAAGTTCCCGGGTTGGGCAAGATTCTATGTATCCTATATTCTGCCATTGATCGTATTATTTATCTTTGTGCAGGGATATTGGAGTAAATTTGTTGGATAAATTAATAACAATATTGCGAAATAAAAAACGCTGAAATAACCAGAAATTCATTGCCATTCTATTAGTGATAAGTTATAATTTAACTAATGGTTTTGCAAGAGATTTACAACTGTTCCAAACGGAAAGAATACGTTTCAATCTGAATGCAGCAGAGAGATATCTCATAGCAATAAAGACATGGATTTTGAATAGAATATAGACTCTGACGGCAAGGAAGTAAGAGATACCGAGCGGGAATAGTTGTAAAGAAGCGTTTAGACAAAAAAATATTTTGTGATTTTAACAGACTCTTTTTCCGTTGGGGAGAAGAGTCTTTCTTTTATACCCGGAAAATAAAATGGGAGGATCAGAAATATGTTAAAGGTAGCAATTTACGGAAAAGGTGGGATTGGAAAGTCCACGATCACATCGAATCTGGCAGCAGCATTTGCCGCTATGGGGAAGCGCGTAATCCAGATCGGATGTGATCCGAAAGCAGATTCAACGATTAATCTGTTAGGCGGCGAGCCATTGCGTCCGGTAATGAATTATATGAGAGAAGAGGATGAGGAGCCGGAAGAATTAGATCAGATCGCAAAGGAAGGATTCGGTGGTGTGCTCTGTATCGAGACAGGTGGACCGACACCGGGACTAGGATGTGCAGGACGCGGGATCATAGCGACATTTCAGTTATTAGAAGACTTGCGGTTGTTTGAGACATACAAACCGGATGTTGTTCTGTATGATGTGCTTGGGGATGTTGTCTGTGGCGGATTCGCAGCACCGATCCGGGAAGGATATGCAGAGAAGGTTGTGATTGTTACATCCGGAGAAAAGATGGCATTGTATGCGGCTAACAATATTTCCAGATCGGAAGAGCGTCGTGTAGGGAAAGAGTGTAGATCTCGGTGGTC
>OMGU01001938.1_pt1 | contig 13599 bp, 15 predicted proteins | sample 1646121 | NCBI WGS metagenome assembly OMGU01 (sample SAMN05578581, study PRJEB25193) | human gut metagenome | biome: Human Microbiome; feature: human-associated habitat; material: feces | host: Homo sapiens | place: USA:Birmingham
TCTATATCGCCATACAAGACGATTGTGTAAGGAAAAACCCTTTTGATTTCAAGTTGAGTGAAGTCCTAGAAAATGATACCAAAGAGAAAGTCGCATTGACAGAAGAACAGGAACAAGCCTTACTGTCATTCATCAAGACGGACAACGTGTATCATAAGTATTACGATGATGTACTGATACTGTTAAAGACAGGACTTCGTATTTCGGAACTGTGCGGACTGACAGTAGCCGATATTGATTTCAAGAATGAGGTTGTGATTATCGACCACCAGTTACTAAAGAGCAAGGAACAGGGCTATTACATTGAAACGCCTAAGACAAAGAGCGGAACTAGGCAAGTGCCATTAAGCAAAGAAACGATACAGGCATTTCAACGGGTTATGAAGAAACGTCCAAAGGCAGAACCATTTGTGATAGACGGACGGGGCAACTTCTTATTTGTCAATCCCAAAGGCAAGCCAAAAGTTGCCATTGATTACAATGCCTTATTTGTCCGCATGGTAAAGAAATACAACAAGCACCACATGGACAACCCTTTGCCACATATCACACCGCATACGCTACGCCATACGTTCTGCACAAGACTGGCAAGCAAGAACATGAACCCGAAAGATTTACAGTATATCATGGGACATTCAAACATCAGTATCACAATGAACTGGTACGCTCATGCGTCCATAGATACCGCAAAATCAGAGGTTCAGCGTCTAATCGCATAAGAAGTATTTACCACGATTTTAACCACGATTGATAGCGAAAATATAAGAAGATAGACCTAGATATGTGAGGTTTACCACAAAAGCAAAATGCCCGTAGAGCCGATAAAATAAGGCTTTGCGGACATTTGAGAAGATATAAAAAGATAGTTAAAAAGACATATATAATTTTACAAGAATTAATAGTGATAATTTAATGAGAGATATAAAAGAAGTAAAAACAATACAGGCATTAATGCTTGCATTGCAGATTTTTGATAGGAATAAGTATCCACAGGAATTAGAAGACATTAAAAATATAGTAAGTGAAAATGGATTACGATTTATAGAATATTTATTTGAGAATGCACAACGATTAGGAGGCGATGATTGGAAAAAAAATTATGAAAAAAATGGGACCTTAGTTTTATATGATATCCATAAAAATACAATATTAATTCGCAATATATATAAAGATTATTTTTGTGTAAGCAGAGAGATTTTGAATGACTATAAATGTTCATCTATTTTAGAAGAAAAAAATGAGGAAGGTTTGGTAGTAGGCTATTATGTTGAATATTCTGTGGATAATTTTAGTATTACAGATCTAAAGACAGAATTTGAAATGAGTAATAATAAAAAATCTATTTTACAAATAATAGAAATTATATATGGTAAAAAATACTATAATATTCTTTTTCAACAATCTTTATTTAAAGATACCAGAGGCATTGTTAAACCAGTGAATCCGTTTGGGGGAAATGATAAATATACTATCATAGATGGCAACAGCGTAGATGATGGAATTAGCGAAGTTTCAAAATATTTGAAAATATATGGATTAATAACATTGTCAGGTAAAGGGATAGATATTGTTAATTTAGGTATGGTAGTATGCTTAGAAATGATTTTTTATGTGAAAATAGATGAGTTAGGACTAAATAATAATATAACATTTAATGAATTGTTAACAAACTGGATAAAGAATTGTTTGGATAAAAAAGATAGTTTTAATAGATTTTTAAAGGAATATAATGAAGGAATAAAATATGTTTTTAATAAAAAAAGTTTATATAATAAAGAATTTAAAAATGATTATTTTATGCCATATCCGATTGATGAAAAAATATTAAATGTACTTGAATTTAATCGGACAATAACATCTTTTCAAGTGGCTGTCTTTAAAACGGAAACAGATTTTTTCGATGATACAATAAGAATAATAAAAAAAGATGATCAAAGAGATTTTTCAAATTATACTTTGCAATTTTTAGATCAAGATGAAATGGAAAATGTGTCAGATGATCTTATAGCCTGTATAGATGAAAAAAAACAAATATTATATACTGGAATTGAAATCAAATATTATAATCAATTAAGAAATAAAATACTTCAAATTAATAAAAATACTTTAAACATTAATATGATTAAAAAATTAAATGAAAATCATATTAATGAAATTAAAAAGATGATGTTATGTTTTGATGAAGTGTTTAGGAAAATTCATCCTAGAATAAAAATGGAAGATATTGTGCGTTATAGAATAGCTCATCATTTATTATTATTAGATATGAAGGAAAATATATTTGTCGAGTGGTATAATTTACTTAAAAGCCATGAAATAATAAATTATTCAATTGTAAATTCACTTCCATATGAAGATGAGTCTGGAATTTTATATATACCGAAAGATAGAGAAAAGGCACAAAGTACATTTAGATATATATACAATAGATATATCTTGAGTAAATCGAAAAGAAATAAAACATATATATATGATATAAATATACAAAAAAAGATAGATGGTTATTATATAAATAATAAAAAAATAAAAAAAATAATTTTTTTATTTGATTTGATCCAAAAGGGAAAAGCTACTAAAAATACAATAAATTATTATTTAGATAAAAATAATATTGAAGATAATTTACATATGAATTTTTATTGTAATGATAAAAGAATTAATATTTCTGAAATATTAAAGGCTAATACGGATTGTGAAGTAGTAATATATTCTATATATGGTTCAATGGAGGGTATTGAAAAAATACGGGAATACATGAATATCAAAATGAAAAATAGAAAGTACACAATAAAGGAGCCTTTAAAATATATTTCTTGTAAATTATCAGAAGAAGACAATGAGTTATATAGAAAAATATATAATAATAATAAAATCGCAGGAAAAATAAATGTAGGGGATTATAAAGTTATAAGAGAATATAATCAACCTAAACATAATATTATGTCTGATGAATTATTAATTCCAGAAAAAGTAATAGCATTATTTTGCAAAAGAGCTGAAAATTATTAAAATTGGGGGCTAAGAATCTTTTGGTAATTTTAAGAATATATTGATTATGATAAGTTATACTTTGTGATGGAAATAAGTTGTTTTTTAGTCTTGAGATAGAGAAAATTTATTTCTCTTTTATGAAAATGCGTAAGCATGTTGTTATGATACAGAAAATAATTGGATATAATTAATAAAATGACATTAAAAATAGTTGAGTGCAAACTTAAGTGCCCTGAGACATTAAGAAAATAGTTATTAAAAATTAGTCAAGAGAATTTTAAGTTTTTGCTTTAAAAATGAGATAATAAGTCAAGGAAAATATAATACATGAAAATTATATTTTGTGTTGAAAAGATAAAAAGGAGGTCTTAAGATTTTGGACAAAACAATACATGATATTTTTAAATTGGGAAGTACTGCAGTTTTTTATGAAAAGAAATATATATTAGAAGAAATCATGATTTTGGGAACATCTGAGAGACTGTATACAGTATTAAGGTTTTCAGCAGAAAATGGCAAAAACATTGTTTATGGTGTAGATATTGAAACGAATACAATTTTTCCATTGACATCTGAACAGAATGAATTATATCAAGAAAATTTAAGACTTCATAAGAAAAGATTATTAAATAATGATACTATAAAAATTCTTGATTATAAATCTAATTGTTATGTAGACAAATATGAATATATTATTCAAAAAATAGTTACACAAAGTAATTTAAAACAGATTTCGTCAAAAATATTATTAAATGAAAAAGATTATATTATTTCGTGGTTTAGTTTTTTATGTAATGAACAAGGAGATTCCTTACTAGTTTCTATTTCTGAAGAAGAAATGGTAGATAATTTGTCAATGCAGGCATTATACAATGATTTAGATTTAATGATTTCTTTATCGGAATACGACTTAAAGTATCGAGGAAATATTGTTAGAATCGAGAAAATTGATGCAAAATACTTGTTATATATTCATCCATATCCAATGGAGATTATGCAATCAACTCAATCTAAAGGAGCATCTTTTGAAAATATAAGTAATCCATTTTCTATAATGGATTTCGTTGTAAATTATGCAGACAGTGATGTGAATGGTGTGATTTATCCAAATTCGGATGATAAACCTATACATAATTATATTGTTGTGGGAGTATTAAAAAACATAGATATAGATATTGAGGATTGCGTTATTGGAAGTGTTAGAGTTGGAAATCAGATTGATGTATCAAAGAAATTTAAGGATTCAATTTCTGATTTGATAGGAGAAAATAATACATTTGTCTGGGTCAATATAAAATCGGATTCACTATATAATGCTTTTACTTCAGGAAAAAAATTATTAATTGCGTCGGCAGAGTTTTTGTCATTTATGATAAAAAATGATATGTATGCAGATTGGTTTGGAACTGTAGAACTAAATAATAATGTTTGGGATGTACGAAGTCATTATCCTCAAATTAGTCTAGGGTCAGTGTTCTATATTGAAAATTGTATTCTAGGAGAATCAATAACTTTGACAGATAAAAATATGAAGATACCATTAGCAATAAAGTTAGATAAAAATGCGGAATATTTGTTTGAATATGATTGGGTTGAAAGCTTTTTTCGTAAATTACAAACTGATAACAAGAAGGTTCTTCGTTTGCAATATGCATTAAAATGGATTGTACAGGCCTGGAATACAGAAGACAAATATGATAGAGTGATATATTGTTCGATGGCATTAGAGTTTATTGTAAATGGTGAAAAGGGAAAAAATATTTTTGATGAATATGCTGATAAATCTGAGAGAAGTAATTTTACAAAATCAGAAAGGAAAAGACTTATTAAAAACTTAATCGAAAAGATAGAATTAGATGATATAGAAGGGTTCTCGGAAAGCAATATCGAGGCACTTAATAGTAGTATTAAAAAAATGATACAAAGTAAACTAAATGAGGTAAGTTTTGGAACAAAATTAGATATTCTTATCGATAGATTGAACATACCGATATCCGCAGATGAAAACCAACTTCTTAGTAAGGCTAGAAAAATAAGGAATGAATTAATTCATGGATTAAATATGGCTTCTATTTCAACATTACAGATAAAGAAACTTTGTGGAATTACCTCACGAATTTTGATGTATAAACTTATGAATGAATTAGGAGAGGAGTGAGTTAATAATGAATGTAATAGATTATTCAATAAAATTAGGAAAACTCCTTCGTGAAACCGAAGAAGGAAAAAAATTATTTCAATTAGAAACGAATATTGAAGAAAAATATAAAAGTGATAATGCTTTTCAACAGTATGAACAATTTGTAGAGAAAAAAACAGCACAATATTATTTCTATTCGTGGGATATGGCCTATAAAACTTTTTTAAACCTACTTACAGATGATTCAATAGAACATAGAAAAATTTTTATACCAACAGCTGAATTGATATCTTCTGATATAAAGATAAAAGAATTAGCATTAATATCCAATTCTTTTGGCGATATATTTGAGCAACTTGTGGCAGTTAGTATTTCGGGTGGTGAATATGAAGAAATAATACCAGATTCTTGGAAATACAAAGTAAGAAATGCGATTTCGGATGTTCAAATAGCAGTAGAAAGAACATTATTAATGAAAACAGTTGCTATATTTTATCAAAAGCATACTGACTTACTTAATAACGTTGCAACACAGAAATATTTGGATAAAAGAGAAGAAAAAAAGTTATTGCCTTTTTCTGAAAAAGCTCTTATAGCAATGTCAGAAGCAAAAGATGTATCAGAAGAAGAAAAAATATTGTATGAGAAAATGTATCTTATAATGGAAGCTGTTAAAAAGGGGATTTTTTATGGCTTTTGGGGAATGGTAAATGAAGTGCGTGGAGATGAATTGCTTACGGATGCTGACTTACATGGTTCACCATTACACGAAACGACCTTTTCTTATAGAAATAATATTTATTCTTTTTTGGGGAATGGATGGTTATACAAAATACAACTAAAGGATGAACATGTCTTTTTTATGGCTCATAAAAAAGAAGTACACTTTGGAAAAGATAATGCTAAAACTACAATTTCAGGAATAATATATCCAACTGATGATAAAGGACTATTCGAAAAAGTTGAAGAATTGTGAATAACTTAAGCACCGTGAGACATTAAGAAAACAAAGAGGGAAGTTATGTAGTATATTAATAATTGATTAAAGCTGATAATTAAAATCTGAAAGAAGATAGGAGAAATGAAATGGAAGTAGTAACAAAGATTCTTGAGTCTAATCTAGTTTCGGCGATAATTGCACTAATAGGTGTAATTATTTCACTAAAATGGTAAACTGGTGAAACTACAAAAAGAATGGAACAGGCATTAAAAGTATATGAAAGTGAACTTAATAAAAAGGTATATGTTTCTTCAAAAAGGGCAGATATGGAATTTGAAATATTTCAGAGTCTTGGTAAAAATTGTGGAGAAATATTACAAATAATGCAAAGGTTGTATCCGGATAAGATAAGTACTTTTCAAATAAATTATGCAGAAAAACCAGATTTAAATGAGTTAGCATTAAAAATACGTAAGGACTTAAGCATTCCTGTAATTCATAAATAATGTCAATAGACGAAAGAAGAACCTCACAGTATAATTAAGATATCATCTTGGCGGATGAAAAACATCTTAATTATCGGAGGTCCTTATAATGAATTATACACAGAATCAAAAGATTGAACAAGTCACAGAATCAACTTTAGTACTCGGAGTTGATATCGAAAGTTCTGAACACTATGTCAGAGCATTCGATTACCGGGGAAGAGAGCTGACAAGAAAAGTATTCAGATTTTCAACTGATATCAATGGGTTCAACAGCTTTTATGACTGGGTTACACAAATATGCATAAAGCATGGAAAAAATGAAGCAATGATAGGATGTGAACCTACAGGTCATTACTGGTATACCTTTTATCAGTTTGTAAAAGATCATGGGATGAAACTGGCATTCGTGAATCCTGCATCTGTTAAGAAAGCAAAGGAACTGGATGACAACAGCCCAAAGAAAACAGATCTGAAAGATCCAAAGACGATTGCAAAGCTTGTAATCGATGGAAGGTACAGTTTTCCATATGTGCCGGAAGGAATCTATGCAGAGATCAGAGAAGTGACATCCAGCCGAGATCGCATCATGAAGGAACTGAATGCAGCATCCAACAGGATACAGAGATGGCTGAAGATATATTTTCCAGAATATCTTACTGTATACAAGAAATTTGATACAACAACAGGAATGATGATCCTTGAGGAAGTACCATTACCGACTATGGTGACAGCACTGGGTGTAGATAACATTATAAAGATATGGAGAGAACATAAAGTACGTGGCAAAGGCGCCAGTTTTAATAGGGCAAAGACCCTGGTAGATGCTGCGCATGATAGTGTTGGAAAATCAGGAGGTCAGGGTGCAGTCATGGAGATTCAGATGTTGCTGGAAGATTATAAGGTAAAGAAGCAACAACTGGAAATGGTTACATCTGTGATGGAAGAACTGATCATGCAGATACCAAATGCAGAAAAGATGCTGTCAGTTGATGGTGTCGGATTAGTAACTGTAGCTGGTTTCATATCAGAAGTCGGGGATATCAGTCGCTTTAAAAACCCGAAACAGATCCAGAAGTATGCTGGATTTGAACTGGTAGAGAACAGCTCTGGAAAACACAAAGGTCGTACAACGATCAGCAAGCGTGGTCGGAAGAAACTGCGAAAAATCATATATCAGGTAGTATTACCATTGATACAGAGCAATAAAGAATTCCGATCGATCTATGATTATTACAGAAAACGGATAAAGAATCCACTGAAAGGCCGACAGGCAATGATAGCCGTTGGATGTAAGCTGATCCGGGTATTCTTTGCAATCATGACGAAGGGTGTTGTCTACAATGGATCAAAAATGATAGAGGATATTCATCGTCCAACCCAACTGCCACAGGCAGCCTAACAAGAAAGAAATAAACCTGAAAACAGGAAAGCGTCCGCCAAGGAGATTGGTGCTGTGGACAGGGATGTAACTGTATCGTTGAAAAAAGTATAGCCAGTTTAGCCACAGGAGATACAGACCATAGGACAAAGATCCTGTGCTTAAGCATAAGTGGCAGCCCAGCTATGGATAGACAGAACGAAGGAATTTAGGACTCCGATCGTAGCAGATGGATGATCCTGTCAGACATGAGAGGTTTGTTGCTGTAGAGAAAATGGGTGAACAAAGAAGGCAACCATAAAAATATCAAGACGTCTTCTTTTTATATCAATTTTCTGTGAATGGTACAAAAAGATACCTTATTCACTATCCATAAGGCTGTATTTTGATCAGCTAATTAATTTAAAGAGTATCCGGAAAGCTGATAAATCCAAGCTTTCTTGTGCAATTTTAATAAAAATATACAGAGAGGTCCCAGTGACATTAAGAAATCAGTTTACAAAGTAAAATGATAAATTAATTAGAATTAACCAGAAAATTCTAAACAAAATATTCATTTAATTTATAGGTGTTAATTTGTCATACAGATATATTCCCCAAAATGTAAATGGCAATATAGAATAAGTTCAAGGAATGGTGATATAAAAGCTGTTGGAAAACGGAAAGGTAAAATTAGTATTGCTGTTGTGCGGACATTTGCATATAATAAAATAGATAGAAAAACTACTCACGAAAGGAGATGTTTTATATGGCTACAAAATCAGCAAATTTATATGCAAGGATTGAACCAGAAGTCAAAGAAAAAGCAGAAAGCATTTTGTCTGCACTTGGTATTCCTGCTTCTAGTGCTATCAATATGTTTTATAAACAGATTATCTTACAGAGAGGACTTCCATTTGAAGTAAAAATACCATCCGCTAGACCTGTTGATATCAGCACATTATCAGAAGTAGAATTCAATGAAGAATTGGAGAAAGGATATGCAGATATGCATGATAGACGGACAAAAAATGCGAAGAAAGCTTTTGCTGATATTCGCAAGGATTATGGCTTATGATATATGAAGTAGAAGTATCTGAACAGGCAGACCGTAATTTGAGAGAAATTTTGAATATATTGCTTTTGAATTACAATCACCAGAAAATGCAATCGGACAACTTGATCGTCTAGAAGAACAGATATTAAGTCTTGATGCGATGCCGAAGCGTTATCGAAAATATGAAAAAGAACCATGGAAAAGTCGTGAACTTCATATATTACCAGTAGATAATTATGTAATACTGTATATTCCAAATAGTGATAAAAAAGTTGTAACAATACTTAGAGTAATGTATGCTGGACGGGACATAGACAATCAGTTGAATTTCCATACAAAGCAATAAAGAATAAAGAATACAATTTAAAGCAGGGGAGTTACGGATAAGTGATAAGTCTTGCGAGATATTTGGAAGTTGATCATTTTGCAGAAGGGGAAAGCCCGGATCCGCCGTTTATCTGTTATCTGCTTCCCGGCAGTGATAATTTTTCGGCAGACGGGCGGGTATACTTCCGGATCAGTGAAGTAAGGATAGAGCTTTACACGGACCGTAAGGATCCAGGGGCAGAAGCTCTGGTGGAAACAGTTCTGGATGATGCCGGGATTTTTTATAATAAATCGGAGGTCTGGAACTTGCACTGATTCCGGAGAGTTTCCGGACGGATGTGCGTCATATCCGCCACACAGGAGGATTTTGACAGGTTCTGATCTGATGAAATGTGATGACAGGATAAGCGAAAAAAGGTATAATGATTTCATGAAATCAGAAGTTGGAGGAAACATACATGAAAATTGTGATTATTAACGGAAGTGCCAGAAGGGGAAACACGCTGACGGCGATTGACGCATTTATAAAAGGGGCATCAGAAAAGAATGAGATTGAAATCATCCAACCAGACAGACTTCATATAGCACCTTGTAAGGGATGTGGGGCCTGTCAATGTTATAAAGGATGTATTGATCAGGATGATACAAATCCCACGATTGATAAAATTACTGCTGCAGATGTGATTCTTTTTGCTACTCCGGTATATTGGTGGGGAATGTCTGCGCAGTTGAAACTTATCATTGATAAGTGCTACTGCCGCGGTTTGCATCTGAAAAATAAAAAAGTTGGAACAATCGTTGTGGGAGGATCCCCGGTGGATAGTATCCAGTATGAGTTAATTGACAAACAGTTCGACTGCATGGCGAAATATCTTTCATGGGATATGATTTTCCAAAAATCATATTATGCAACAGCCAGTGATGAACTTGCAAAAAACAAGGATTCTATAAAAGAACTTGAAAATATTGGAAAAAACTTATAATAAATATTAAGGTCCCAGGGACGTTAAGAAATCAGTTTATAAAATAAATTGTACAAATAAGAACAAATTGTTCCAAAAATTCTAAACAAAATAATCATTTAATGTAAAAAAGAAGGTCATTGTAAATCATCATCCAATTAATAGAGTAGATGGTGTGCAATGGCTTTTTCGTTGTTATAGTGATCGAGATATGATAAAATATCAATGTATAAAAAATAAATATAGAATACACAATATAATTTATCAATTTTCTCAGCAACTAAAAGACATAATGGGATCAAAATTAACAAAAGTTATTGTTTATGGCTCTTATGCCAGAGGTGATTATAATTCAAGTTCAGATGTTGATGTTATGATTCTGGTAAAAATGTCAGATAATGAGATTAAAAAATAGAAAATCAGGTATATGATTTAGCATTTGATATAGAAATGGATACAGGAGTTGATATTTCGCCAATTATAAAAAATGAAGAGCAATATGAATATTGGTTAGATACGTTGCCATTTTATAAAAACATTCATGAAGAAGGGGTGATAGTGAATGGATAAGAAAAGAGATTTATCTATTTACCGAATGCAAAATGCAAAGGATACATTAGATACGGCAAAAATATGCATGGATGTTATGCATTAAAAACTCAACATGGAAGTCATTTAGTGGAAATGAAAAGAAGGATGAATCAGCAAGTGGCATCAAAAGGAATACAATTAGTAACAATTAGTAGACCTACAGCATATGGAGAATATGCACCTTATACATTTATTGAGAATGAAGAAGAATTTGAGAAATTAGTTGAAAAAATGAAATAACAAAAAGCTACCGCGGCAATTAAGGTTTCCGCAGATATTAAGAAATCACGACACTGGGAATAATTAAGATTCTGTAGACATTAATTAATCAGAATAAACCGAAAAATTCTAAACAAAATACCCATTAATAAATTTATTAAAGCTGTTGTTACTTAATATCTCCTTGGGAGTATTAATAGCAATGGCTTTTTATTGTAAAAATAGGTTGTATTTATGCTAGTTTATACATATAACAAAGAAAAAGAGAGAAATTAGATTATGGGAAAACAAGAAAACATAAAAATATTTGAAGATACAGAAACATTATGTAAAACAAATTCAAGCTTAAAACAATCGATCAAAAATTCAATATGTAACCAAAAACTAATCCTTCAAAATCAAAGAATAAATAGCAATAACCAGAAACGATATGAAAAACCTACAAATATTATTGTATCAAAAAAGAGAACATTACAAGCAGCATCGGCATATAAAAATACTAAGACAGCGGTACATAATTTTGCTTCCGCAACTAACCCAGGTGGTGGAGTAAAAAGAGGATCTAATGCACAAGAAGAATGTCTGTGCAGATGTTCAGGACTATATGTTTGTCTAAGTACACAAACAATGTGGGATGGATTCTATTCTCCACACAGACAAGCACATAATCCAATTTATAATGATGATATCATTTATACACCTGCAGTCACAGTATTTAAAACAGATACTGAACAACCAGAGATCATGGATGCATCTGATTGGTATGATGTAGATGTAATCACATGTGCAGCTCCGAATCTAAGAGTCCAAAATAATTATAATGGCAAGTCATCATATAATAATGCGAAAAAGATGACAAATGACGAATTATTAAAATTACATGAAAAGCGATTAAAAAGAATTTTGGATACAGCACTTTCAGAAGATGATGAAACGATAATTCTTGGGGCATTTGGATGTGGTGCATTTATGAATGATCCTCAGATTGTTGCTCAGGCAGCAAAAAATGTAATTCGAGAATACTTATATAGTTTCAAAAATATTGAATTTGCGGTATATTGTTCTCCAAGAGATGATCGAAATTATAGAATTTTTGATAGAGTTTTGAAGAAATAGTGGGCATAGGACGTTGATCACTGGGACATTAAGAAATCCAAACCAAACGATAGTTTGAAAATATTAAAATTTCCAGAAATGTCAGATGAGTGGTTAGACCTTATTGCACAATGTAGAAACGGAAAAACACATAATTATGATATTGTAGAAGGACCTATGGCAGATGATACAGTATGGAATTATGTAAATGATTTTCTTACAGGACGAATTAGTAGGAAACAATTTTGGATAAATCTTTTTCATTCATCGGACATCCAAAGGTGGTTACGTGGCTTGAAATACTGTTAAGGTCCCGAACTTAAGTGCCCTGAGACATTAGATTAAATTTTGGAAAAAAGGCTGAATGCGAGAACTGCCCAGAAAGAATTAGAAAAACTAACACCATGGAATGAAGAAGTGCAAAGGATGTTTGCTAGAAAAATGGAGTAAAGTACTAGCATTCTATTATTTTAGCAACACCCTAAGATAAATCGCTTACCAATTATAGAGGAATAAAAAGAGGGTAAAAGAACCAAAGAGTGGAAATCCTTAGGCATTAAAAAATCAAAGCATCGAAAGGTAAATTACGTGAAACGTGGATACAGAAATTTTGTAAAAATATACCGAAAGAAATTAGAGAATGTGTTCAAAATTGGATTAAAATATACAGTAGGGACTGTTTGTTATATCATTATAGATCGTGAACGGATCCGTGCTGAGGCTTTGCATTGCGAGTTGGTTCGTGGTGTGAGGCCTCTTTTTGGATCTAAAATTTATTATCGAACAATAGGTTATGTTTAGTTAATGGAGAGAATAGCACTATAAATGATGAATGAGCTTCATATGAAAAAAATGTTAGGTTTTTAGGATTCATCGATTTAGATTTTTTATAAAGAGAAGTTCAAAAACAGAAGTAAAATATGTGTAGATTTCTTAAAAAAATTATTGACGTGCGGAAAACTGTGTGGTAAGTTCTTTTGAAGAAAGAGATTATTTTAAAGGCAAACCTGTTGAAAGGCAGGGTCGCAAAGCCAGAAGGGACTAAAGTCAGAAAGATTGACCATGTCAGCCGGTTGCCACTGTTTCCATATCATCATAATATATGGAAAAGATGTTTGAACAGAAGGAATTCCGATACCTTTTATACTATATAAATGTGTGATTTTAGAGAAATATAGTAGGGACACTGGCAGATTTTGGCAAGTGTCCTTTTTGTATGTAAAAATGGGTAACAAAACTAGCAGGGACAGGTTTTCTGTATACAGATAAAAGCAAGATGAAGAAGGCATAAGACGGAGAGAGGATTTTTATAAAATGAAAAATTATGAAGACAAAATATATTCCTTAGGTGAGATTGTAATGGGGCAGACACAGGCCATGTCACAGGCCGTACAGAAAACACTGGAAAATAATGGCGGGGTAGGTATAATGA
>OMGU01001941.1_pt1 | contig 13573 bp, 9 predicted proteins | sample 1646121 | NCBI WGS metagenome assembly OMGU01 (sample SAMN05578581, study PRJEB25193) | human gut metagenome | biome: Human Microbiome; feature: human-associated habitat; material: feces | host: Homo sapiens | place: USA:Birmingham
CGACCACCGAGATCTACACTCTTTCCCTACACGACGCTCTTCCGATCTTATATGGTTCCGCTGCGACGGGATATACCGTGGTGGAAAATAAGACGGGAGAACAGGCAAAGCTAATAGAGCGTTCGATCAAGGCTGCCCAACAAGCAATTGCGCATGGTCAGGTTGCTTTTGAAATGACTCCCAGCGGACGCATGGAGATGAATCTCCAGAATCTTCCTGGGGAGATTACGTCGTATTATTACGCGCTGGATGAAAGTGAGAAGGAAAGAACCAAGTTCAGTATCGCTTACTATTGGACGAGCGCCAAGAGCGTGGAAGATGCAAAAGCAGATAACACGTGGCTGGTGAGCGCGGACGCTCGCGCACCGGAAGGTAACCCTGGCTTTGAGCGAGTCTTTGGTTCGGTTGTTTCGGTTCCAAACGTTTATAACAGGCTTTTGGTGCAAAAGAAATCGAATAGCAAAGATGGGGCCCCGCTTAACGGAGCCCGGTTTGCACTATATCCGGTTCAGGAAGATGAGCATACGGACGGCACGGCGGGAACCATTCACTATATGAGCGCGACCGGCAAGAAGATCGCGATTGGCTCCGATGGAAGCGCGAGCGTAGGTAGCGACTCGTCGTATACCTATGGCATTGATGAAAAATCCGGTGAAATCCACATATACAAAGAGGGGAAAGAGATTGAGGACCTTCTTATCGCGCCCGCAAAAAACGTTGCGGGAGCTTTGCTGGTCGGGGAGACGAGCTCGAAGCCAAACGGCCTGACGGAAGACGGCATAATGTCGTTTGAGGGCTTGAGGCAAGGGAAGTATGCGCTGCGCGAGATTGCCGCCCCAGCCGGCCATGCTCTCAGCAATACCGAATCTCTAGTAATGGTGACGCGCGATGCGGTGTACGCGTGTGCGGGAACTGCGACCGATGGCATTCGCGTCGGAAACGGGCCGGGCTATATCGTGGATACGATGCGGGAGTTCGCAACGGATGGCGACGTGAACACTACCTTGCTGTGGATTACGACCATGCTGCGAGGATATCGCTCGAAGGATGGATCCTATAGCTTTAATGACTTTTATAGGGGTGATAGTGAGTGGCCGTTTATGATGGATGAAACGGGCAAGCCCGTTCCATTTGTCGGGGCCTCTCGCGATGCCCGGCGTGCGGCGATGCGCGCTTACCTCAAATATGACTTGGCGTTGACCGACGATCCGCGTCATAGCTACTCCGTTGATAGCGATGATGAGTACGAACAGCACGACAGCAATGCGTATGGTACGGGTGCGCAGGTGAAGACGCCGCGTCTTTACACGGAGGTCGGATGGTCGACGCTTGAGGTTTACCAGGATTACTGGTTTGGCTCGCGGCAAATGGATGGCAAAAACGCGGAATATACCATGTTGCACAAAGAAGGGGTTATGCGAGACCCCAATCTGGTAAAGCTGTTCTCGCGTTCGGCGACGGTCGAGTTCTCGGATCAGCAGGTGAGCAATCTCAAGGTGAGCAAAAAGGTGCGGGACGCTGCCAGCGTTGGCGGCGAGCAGCAGTTCACCTTTAATTTTGCCCTGAATGATCAAAAGGGCGCGCCAATCATCGATGACTACGCGTACCGTGTGTTTGAGACTGTTGGTGACAAGCCGGTTGTAGATGAGAACGGGGCGCAGATCGGCGGCAGGATCTCGAGCGGCAAGGCCTTCAGCATTAAAAACGGTCAGTACGCGCTCATAACTGGGTTGCCTGCATCTGCGCTTGTCACGATATCGGAGGTAGGGGCGGACGATTACGGAACAACGCATTCCGTTAACGGCGGTGACCCTGCTACTGGCAAGCAAGCCAAAGGTGTCTCGCTCAAATGGGAGGTTGCAACGGCTGGGACTGTCGACAACACCACGACGATTCACTTTGTGAACTCGTTCCCGCAACCGGTGGACATTGCGCTGGAGAAGTGCGATGCGAGCCTGAATACTCAGTTGAAGGGCGCGCGGTTTGTGCTGTATCGAGAGCTTCCTGGAAAGGGACGAGAGTATCTTGACCCCAAGTGGTCCGTGGATAGAACGGTTTGGAAGGTCCTTGCCGATGGGGAGGAGGAGTCCAGCTGTCAGTTTGAGCTGGGCAGAAAAATCATCTTCAGGTTGCCCAACAACGCGACCTACCACCTCAAGGAGCTCGAGGCCCCCGACGGATACCTGATGCTGGAAGAGCCGGTGCGATTCGAGATACGGGACGGCAAGATCGCGAACGTCTTTTATGGGGATCAGAACCATGATGGTGCGTGGATTTCCACAAGCCAACAAGGTTCCCAGACCTTGATGGTCCCCAATTCTGCCGGCGAGTCCCTGCCCAACGCGGGCGGCTCCGGCGCTGACAAGTTCACTTTTGGCGGCATGGCGCTTCTTGCCGTGACGCTTGTGATTGGATTCGTGTTCAAGCGCGGCCGGGGGAGGGAGGATAGCTTGTAGCGCTTGCCCCCCCCGCCAAGCGGGTGAATCTAAATAAGCAATGTGTTCAAGGATGGAAGAAAGAAAGGACTGGGAGAATGAGCAAGAAAAGCAAGTTTAGGAGCTTGGCGGTCGCCCTTGTGACTGCCGTCATGGTTTTCACGGTCGGCGTTACCTCCGCATTCGCTGCAGATGGGAGCACGATCACCATCACCGGTGCCGAGAATGGTAAGACGTACAGCCTGTACAAGGTGTTCGACGCAACGGCCGCTGGCGATAAGGTTGCGTATACGTACACCTCGAAGGGGGACGCCGATACCTTCCTCGCCGCGCTTCAGGGGCAGAAGAGTCCCTTTGAGCTTAAGAAGGCTGCAACGGGCGAGTATGGCGTGACGCTCAAGCGGGGCAAGAATGCCGGGGACGTTAGCGCTTTTCTCAAGGAGAATGAATCTAATCTCGGCAAGCCGACGAATGCTGAAGCTGCTGGTGGCCAGGTTGTGTTCGACAAACTCGACCTCGGCTACTACTACATTTCGACCACCATTGGCTCCGCGGTCATCATTCAGAGCAACAATCAGGCCGTGAGCATTGCCGATAAGAACGAGGCCCCGACCCTCGCTAAGATCATCACCGCCGCAACTAAGGCGGGTGCAACCACGAACCACGTTTCCGCCGATGGCTCCATCGCGATCGCCGAGTCCGGCTCCGTGATTGAGTACAAGCTGACCGCCCCCATCAAGAAGAGTGCCATCAACTACAAGATCGTCGACAAGATGGACGCTGCTCTGGCGTATGGGGAGACGAGTCTGAAGGTCATGCTCGGCTCCGATCCCGTTACTGCCGACAAGTACGACGTGACCATGCCGGCGCCTGCGAACAACAACACGCTCACCATTGCTTTCCATAATGATTGGCTTGCGGCGAACGTGAAGAGCGGTAAGGACATTGTGGTCACCTATAGCGCGACGCTCGATCTTGCCGACCACTCCACGGCTTCCGTGAAGAACACCGCTCAGCTTTTCTACGGCAACAAGGACGACGTGACTCCTGAGGTTTCCACTGAGGTTAAGAATGCGTCCATCAACGTGATCAAGAAGGCCGAGAGCGACACGGGCAACAATCTTGCCGGCGCCGGCTTTGTTTTCAAGCGCGCCGATGGCAAGTTCTATAAGCGCGATACGAATGGCCTGTCTTGGGTCGACACGATGGACAAGGCAACGGAGCTCACTTCCAACGACCAGGGCCAGCTTGTCTCCGGCGACCAGGTAACGACCTTCCACGGCCTCGCCAACGGTGAGTACACCCTGATCGAGAAGACCGTTCCCGCCGGCTACAACAAGGCCGATGACACCACGGTCACGGTGAACGCGGGTGCCAAGGGCGGTTGGGTCGACACCGTTTTTGTCCACCAGATCACCGTTGTCAACAAGGCCGGCTCCCTGCTGCCCTCCACGGGTGGAATGGGTGCTACGCTGCTCTATGTGGGCGGCGCGGTGCTGGTTGTTGGCGCCGTTGTCATGCTCGTTGTTCGTCGTCGCATGAGCGAGAACAACTAGTTCGCTCATCGCGTTAAATCGCGATGATTTCTGCCGGAGCTCGGATGCACGCCGAGCTCCGGCGTCGCTCATGGTTGATCGGCTTCGCAAACGCGTATGGGGCGCACCCCTTGCGCCGAGCATGCGCGCATGCGAGGGCGATTTTGCATTGTTGTTCTGTTGGCAAATGGTTGGGTTTCTATGGCGCGCACTCCGTCGAAAAAGACAATGGACCGCATTATCACCGGCGTGCTGGTGGCAATGCTGGTGGCGGGTCTGGGCTTGTTGGCCTATCCCACGGTGAGCGACTGGTGGAACCAGCGCCATGCATCGCGCGTCATTAGCACGTACGACAACGCGGTCGAGGAGCTCACCAAAGAGAAGCTCGCCAGCATCAAGCAGGCTGCAGACAATTACAACGCGGGCCTGGTGGGCAAGGCGCTGAGCTTTAAGATGAGCAAAGAGGAGCGGGCCGCATATGACCAACTGCTTTCGGTCGATGATTCGAACATCATGGGGTCGGTCAAGATCGAGCGGCTGGGCGTTGATCTGCCCATCTACCACGGAACCTCGGATGGCGTCTTGCAGGTCGGCATTGGCCACCTCGAGGGCACCTCGCTGCCCGTGGGCGGGCCTAGCACGCATTCCGTGCTGGTGGGGCATCGCGGGCTGCCCTCTGCCGAGCTCTTCTCTAAGCTCGACACCATGGTTGAGGGTGACACGTTTTGCCTCACCGTGCTGGGCGAGAAGCTGTGGTATGAGGTCGACCAGGTGCTGATTGTGGAACCGGACGATCTCTCTGCGCTGTCTATCGAGGAGGGGCGCGACTACTGCACGCTGCTCACGTGCACGCCGTACGGCATCAACACGCATCGACTGCTGGTGCGTGGAACTCGTATCGACGGCCCGCGCGAGGCGGTGCACGTGACGGCGGACGCGGTGCGCGTGGAGCCGGTGCTGGTAGCGAGCGTTATTGCCGCGCCGGTGCTGGTTGTGATGGCGATTGTTGCCCTGGTTCGTCCGGGGCGCAAGAAGCGCGATGATGGGTGATGGACGGCGCGGTGGGTTGCCGGGTTGCGGCAAGTTACCAGGTCGCGGCGGTTGTGACGGGTTTGACGGGTTGTACGAAAAGGTGTTTCGCATGGCCAAGATTAAGAAGATGGTGTGCGGTGCCGCGGTGGCGCTGCTCGCAACAGTGCTTGCCGTGACGGCGCTACCGGGAGTGGCTGCGGCCCGCGATTTGATCGACCTCGATCGCGCGTGCACGCTGGTTATCTCGGGCGTGCCCCGCGACATTAAAGATGGGGCGCGGGTGCGGTTGTATCGCGCGGCCTCGATCAACGCGGTGGGGGATATCTACACGCCTACGGACGAGTTTGCCGGGTATCCGGTCGACTGGAACGGGCGCGATGCGCAGACGCTGTGGGGCGACCAGATGGCGCAGACGCTTGCGGGCTATATGGAGCGCGACGGCGTGGAGCCGTTGGCGCGGGCGGCAACGGGGGCCGACGGCTCTGTGCGGTTTGACGGCTTGGAAGTTGGCCTGTACCTGGGCGTTGTCGAGCCGGCGTATGGCGCGGGCGCTCGCTATGAGTTTGCGCCCTTCATGGTGCAGCTGCCTGGGCTCTCCACGCAGGATGGCGCGGACGCATGGGTGTATGACAACGTGTCTGTGCAGCCCAAGCATGATTCGGTCGAAACCACTCAGGTGAGCGCGGTCAAGGTTTGGAACGACGATTCCGCACTCCAAGCTGGCGTGGTCGAGCGGCCTGCGCAGATTGTGGTGCAGCTGCTGCGCGACGGTGAGGTGGCTGACGAGGCGGCGCTGAGCGAGGCCAGCAACTGGCGCCATACCTGGGAGAACCTCGAGGCCGGGCATGTGTGGCGCGTGGTCGAGAAGGCTGCGGTGCCCGGTTACACGGTGAGCGTTGGCCGCGATGGGTCTGTGTTCACGGTGACCAATACGGCGCCGGTGCCTGCGCCGGGCGAGCCAGGCGGCGGGCCAGGCGATGAGCCGGGTGCGCCGGGTGACGGGTCGGAGAAGCCCAAGTTGCCGCAGACGAGCGTGCTGTGGTGGCCGGTTCCGGTGCTGCTGGCGGTGGGCGCGGCCCTTCTGATTGCCGGCAAGATGCGCGGCCGTCATGATGCGCGAGGGTAATGTGGCGCCTGTAGAGGTGCGTGCGGGCGAGGACGAGTCCGACCGCAGGCTCGGCCCGCGCCGTTGTCACGCAGGGCAGGGGCAACGGAAACGTTGGAGGCGGCGGGGACGCCGGGGACGGTTGCTCACTGCGGCGGGTGCCCTGTGCGTGGCGGCGGCTATCGCGCTGGGCATCTACAACGTGTGGGATACCTGGCACGCGGGGAGCGTGGCAAGCGAGGCGCTGTCCGAGTTTGAGCTCGCGACCCCGCTGAGCGATTCGCTACCGGGCATCGATTCGCTGCGGCCCATGCCCGAGGTCGAGATAGATGGGCGTAGCTACATTGGCAAGCTGGTTATTCCGTCGCAGGGCCTTGAGCTGCCTGTTCAGGCGAGCTGGGATTATCCTGCGCTGCGCGTGTCGCCCTGCAGGTACGTGGGGTCGGCGTATTCGGGCGACCTGGTGATTGCGGCGCACAACTATGCCTCGCATTTTGGCGGACTCAAAGACCTGCGCGAGGGCGATGAGGTGCGCTTTGTGGATGCCGATGGCAACGAGTTCTCCTATGCGGTGGCGTTTACCGACGTGTTGGGCCCCACCGCCGTGGACGAGATGAAGGCGGCTGACGGCTGGGACCTCACGCTTTTTACTTGCACGTGGGGCGGAGCCTCTCGCGTGACCGTCCGCTGCGCTAATACCGACGGGCCATTAAACGGCATGAGATAACAGGCGCTTTCGATGGGCTGAGCGCTTGAAAGGCTGTGTTGGGCGTCGCGGGCGCGGCGCTGGTCCGGTGCCTTATGCGGCCCCGTTGCCCTCGCCGTGGCGATAGGGATGCACCACGGGCTCCACGGCTGCGCAGCCGCGCGCTTGGAGCCCCTGTATGACCGTGGGGGCGAGGCGGCTGGGTTCGCCGTCCGCGTTGGAGCATGCGCCCGCGTGATTGCCCGCTTCGACGATGGCGCCCACATTCTCGTCTGCCCCCACGCTCACGCGCGCCATGCCGCCATCAATGCGGACGCGAACTTGGCGCAGGCCGAGGCCGTGCAGGTAGTCCTCGCACATACGGACCGTGTGCAGCTTCTCGGCGGTGAGCGCCTCGCCGCAGGGGATGCGGGTCGCCAGGCAGGCGCCGGCGGGGAGGTCCCACACGTCGAATCGCCAGGCGTGCAGGACTTCGCGCTCCTCGTCTTTGCACCAGCCGGTTTCCATAAGGGGCGACCTCACGTCGAGCTCGCGCACGGCACGGGTGCCGGGGCGATAGTCTCCGGCGTCATCGGCGTTGCTTCCCTCGAGCACGACGCGCACCCCGAGCTCGCACGCGGCGTCCACGATGCGCTGGAATCCCAGGCGCTTGCAGTGGTAGCAACGGTCTGCCGGGTTGGCGGCAACATCAGGGTCCACAAGCGGGTCTGTCTCGATGGCGACCACATGAGCCCCCGCGCGCTCGAACCTCTCCCGTTCGCGTTCGAAAGACTCGCGCTCCGGAGTGCCTACGAAGGGCGTGTCCAGGTGAATAAGGTGTACATCGGCCGGCGGCAACGCGCGGATGCTGACTGCCGCGAGGAAGGTGCTGTCCACACCGCCCGAGAACCCTATGGCGACACTTCCGAATGACCGGAGCAGCTCGATGAGCCCTTGCATTTTCGCGTTATTGGAAATTGGTATCGTCATGTCAAACCTTGTGTTCATAGGAGTGGCCGCACCCATCGACCCAGTACAATAATTTCAAAGGGTTGCGTTGGCGTTCCGGCAGCTCGATGAGCACAGCATCGACACGTTTGCGGTGTCCTCGGTGAATGAATCAAGGAGAGAAGGATGAAAACCATTCAGGCGATACTTTTCGATATGGACGGCACACTTGTCGATTCCGAGCGCGTGGGCCAGAAGGCGTGGGCCGCGACGGCGGATGAGATGGGCATCGAGATCCCGGACGACCTGGTGCGGGCGTTCATCGGCCGCCCGTCCCAGTCATGCCGCGCGATGTTGGCCGAGTATCTGGGTGGCGACGCCGATTTGGCGAATCGCGTGTTCGATTTGCACATTGAGCTGTTCCTGAAGTTTGTTGAGACCGATCTCGAGCTCAAGCCGGGTGCCATCGAGGTTCTCGAGGCCCTTAAGGCCGCAGGGTTCCCGCTCGCCATTGCCACCTCTACCGCCCGCGTGCGCGCGTTGCCGCGCCTGGAGCGTTTTGACATGTTGAAGTACTTCGATTCCATAACGTGCGGCGACGAAATCGAGAACGGAAAGCCGGCCCCGGACATCTTCGTCGAGTCTGCCAGGCGTCTCGGTTGCGATCCCGCGCTTTGCGCCGTTATCGAGGATTCGCACAACGGAGTGCGTTCGGGTCACGCCTCGGGCGCCCGCGTGTTCATGATTCCCGATATCGTGGCGCCCACGCCCGAAATCGAGGAGATGTGCACTGCGGTCCTGCCGACCCTGCACGAATTGCCCGCCGCGATCGCCGCTGTGAACGATTCACCGGCGCCTCGCCGCGCATAGCCCCCGTTTGGAGTCTGGTTTTAAGTTCTGCCGCAGTTTTGGGTGCCTTGGGGAGCAGGGTGCTTCCGATCGCCGGAAAACCCGCGGGTAATGAGGTTGGCGTTTTCTCGCCTACTTCGGGATCGCGCAAAAACTGCGGCAGAACTTGATTGCGGCGCCAGCAGAACTGCATCACGCGATGGCGATCGGGATGTTCATCCCCTCGGTACGCCCCGGCGTTTCAAGGCCGAGCGGTGACCGACATCCCTGGTAATTGACAAAAAGGAAAAAAAGGAAAAAATAGGAAAAAAAGGAAAGGTGCTCTGTGAAGTGGGGCCTGAGTGCGTGCGCGCTCGGGCCCCAGTGCTCTCCCAGCCTATGCGGGGCTGCACATGCCCCCGTTCCGTCCGCGGGATGTGCCCGCATGACGCGTATCACCACAGCGATACGCCTTTTGAACGGCTCGAGGCAGCATTTATGATGGGTCAAACTGAGTGTGTTACAGGTACCCGCTGATGTCGATGTCGGGGTCGGCGAAGTCGTCAGAGCGGTTCATGCCGGTGCTCGCCCGCGCGAGGAGGAAGGGCCGCACGAGCTCCTGATGGTTCTCGGGCTCATGCTCGGGTTCCTCCTCGATCTGAGCGATGAGCTGGCGCACGCCGCGGCGACCGAGCTCATAGCCGATGGGGGCGATTGTGGTGAGCGGCACGGGGCCTGTCCACGCCAAGGGGTTGCCGTCGCACCCGGCGACGCGGATGTCGCCCGGGACGCGCAGGCCCGCCGCCCGGACGCCGGAGATGGCGCCCGTCGCAAGGGTGTCCGTGAGGGCGATGATGAAGTCCGGGCGCGTGTCCTCGGGACGCTCAGCCAGCTGCCGCCCGAGGTCGAGGCCGTCGTGGGCGGAGTTCCAAGCGCCCTCTTCCACCACCTCGAACGCGCAGTCGGACTCGGTCGTGAACGCGTGCTTCATGCCCTTGACGCGCAGGATGAGGCGGTTCAGCGAGGGTTTGCCGATGATTGCGACGCGTCGGGCACCGCTCTTGAAGGCGTGGCGTGCGAGGAGTTCGCCGAGGGCGAAGTTGTCCGCAGCGACGAAGTGACCCGGGACGTCACACTGGATATCGAGGAATGCGAGGGGGATGCGAGGCGGGTGCGCGGGGGGCTGCCAGTCCGTGCTGGCGGGCGGTTGTATGAGGATGCCCGCCATCTGCGTGCCAATAAAGTAGTCGCGGTAGCGATGTGCGACATCCTCGTCCGTCTGCGCGGTGGCGATGAGCAGTCCGTAGCCGTGCTTGCGCGCCTCGGCGTTCGCACCGTTGGCGATCTGCAGCGAGACGCCGTGATCGAGATTGGGAAGGATGAGCCCAAACAGGCGGTTTTTGCCGCCAGCGAGCATGCGCGCGCTCTGGTTGGGTGCGTAGCCGAGCCGATCGGCCGCCTCGCGGATGCGTTTGAGCGTTTCGGGGCGCACCTTGTCGGGATGGTTGAACGCGTTGGAGACGCTGCCCAGCGCGACGCCCGCCTCACGGGCGACGTCGGTGATGGTGACGGTGGTTCGGCGAGACATGGCCTGCTCCTGAAAGACGTGCGGCATCACCCTAAATTGTATCGCTTCAATCCCGATATGTGTGGTTTCAAAAAATCAATACCACTGTTACGGAATCGCAACATCGCGGCTTTAAAATGTGGCGCCGTTGTTCATCGACCGAAGGGATTCCTTATGTGCGGAATCGTTGGATACACCGGAGTTGACGCTGCGGCGGAGCTTCTCGTGGCAGGGCTCAAGCGTCTCGAGTATCGCGGATATGATTCCGCGGGCCTTGCCCTCGTGGAAGCGCCGTGTGCCGCCGACGTCGCGGATGCCGCAGACACCGCCGACGCCCGGGACGGCCGTGCGACGCTCGACATCATCCGCTGCGCAGGCAAGGTCGCCGGTCTTGAGGACGAGCTCGCAACGCCGGGCCACGGTGCGGTCGCACGGCTCGCGACGTGCGGGATCGGCCATACGCGCTGGGCGACCCACGGGCGCCCCACGGTGGAGAACGCCCATCCCCACGTGAGCTGCGACGGGCGCATCGCGGTGGTCCACAACGGCATCATCGAGAATTTCGCCGAGCTCCGCGCATCGTTGGAGGAGCGCGGTCACGTGTTCAAGAGCGAGACGGATACCGAGGTGTTCGCGCATCTCATCGAGGAGGCCTATCAGGGGGCGCCGAATAGCGCCGGCGGCCCTGCGAAGACTGCGGGCGATCTCATGGCCGCAGTTCGCGAGGCCTGCACGCACGTGGTGGGCGCGTACGGGCTGGCGGCGGTGTGCGCCGATGAGCCGGGTGTGATCGCCGTCGCGCGCAAGGACAGCCCGATCGTCGTCGGCCGCGGGGAGCGGGGAAGCTACGTCGCATCGGATGTCATCGCGCTCATCGACGCCACGCGCGACGTTGTGGTGCTGGAGGACGGCCAGTTCGCCCGTCTTTCGCCGGAGGGCATCACCTACACCGATGCGGAGGGCCGCGCCATCGAGCCTGCGGTCACGCACGTCGATTGGGATGTCGATACGGCCGAGAAGGGCGGCTACCCGGATTTCATGATGAAGGAGATCTGCGAGCAGCCCCGCGTGGTCCGCGACACGCTGGTGGGGCGTCTGGCTTCCTCGGGCGAGCTCGACATCGATGAGCTCGGCCTCACGCCTGAGGAGCTCAGCCTGGTCGACCGCGTGTACGTGATCGCATGTGGAACGAGCTACCATGCCGGCCTCATCGCGAAGAACCTCATCGAGGGCTGGGCCCGCATCCCGTGCGCGGTCGAGGCGGCGAGCGAGTTCAGATACCGCAACCCCATCATCACGCCGAGCACGCTGGTGGTTGCCGTGTCGCAGTCTGGGGAGACGGCGGACACCCTGGCGGCGATTCGCGACGCCCGCATCAAGGGAGCCAAGGTCTTCGGCATCACCAACGTGGTCGGTTCCCCCGTGGCGCGCGAGAGCGATGGCGTCATTTACACCAAGGCGAACAAAGAGATCGCGGTTGCCTCGACCAAGAGCTTCACGGGGCAGGTGGTGAGTTTGACGCTGCTCGCCCTGCTGCTTGCCCAGACGAAGGGAAAGCTCACAACGGGGCAGATCCGCATGCTCTTTCGCGAGCTCGGCGATACGGCCGAGCAGATCCAGCACATCCTGGATACGCAGCGGGCAGCGGTTCACGAGGCCGCCCTGGCGTGCAGGGAGGCGCGCTCGGCACTCTTCGTGGGACGCGGTATGGGTTCGGCCATCTCCTGCGAGGGGGCGCTCAAACTCAAGGAGGTCAGCTACCTGCATGCGGAGGCGTATGCGGCGGGCGAGATGAAACACGGGCCGATCGCCCTCATCGAACGGGGCTTCCCGGTCATCGCCGTGGCGACCAAGAGCCCCACGTACGATAAGACCGTGAGCAATCTCAAGGAATGCGAGGCGCGCGGGGCTTGCATCATCGCGGTGGCGACAGAGGGCGACGAGGAGATCACGCGCGTGGCCGATCACGTCATATATGTGCCGCCGGTGCGCGACGCCCTGAGCCCCATCACCGCGACGGTGCCGTTGCAGTTGCTCGCGCGCGAGGTCGCCGTTCTGCGCGGTTGCGATGTCGATCAGCCGCGCAACCTCGCCAAGAGCGTGACCGTCGAGTAGCTGCGATTCGGCCTCAGCCCGATGCGGGCATCAAGCCGATGCCCGCATCGACCCGACGCCCGCATCAACCCGACGCCGCCCACCTTCGAATCGAGGCACTACATCAGGGCCCGCCATGCGTCGCAGAGGGAGCGATAACGCGGCGCATACTGGCTTCCCCGTTGCCAGATGAGACAGAAGTCATGCTCGATCGCAAAATCGTCGGGCGTGATGTCCGCGAGTTTCCCCCGAGCGAGCTCCTCCTCCACGGCGACTCGATATAGGAACGTGATGCCTGCGCCGCCGCGCACGCACGCCTTGATGGTGGGGATGCTCTCGATCTCGACGATCCCCGCGAAGTCCGTGACGGCGAGGTCGCGAGCAGCCAGGTGCTTCTCGAGAATCTCGCGCGTGCCGGACCCCGCTTCGCGCAGGATGAGGCGCTCGCCGAGGAGGTCGCGCACGGACGCCGCCGTACGTCCGGCCTCGTCTGCCCGCGGTCGCCGGTCAAAGGCGCACCGCTTCGCCTCCTTCGGCGATGTCACGGCGATATAGCGCTCGCGCGAAAGCGTCTCGAAGTCGAATCGCTGACGATCAAAAAAGCCTTCTACCAGGGCGAAGTCGATCGTTCCCTCCTCGAGCGAGCGCACCAATTCGCGCGTGTTGCCCGTCAGGAGCGTGACCTCCGCCTGCGGGTGCGTCGAGAGGTGCTCCGCCATGAGCCTGGGTGCGGTGTAGTCGGCGATGGTCCTGGTGCATCCGAGCCTGAGCGGTGCCTCGCGGGTGTCCGAGGGCTCGGCGGCGAGGGCGACGGCCTCGATGGCAAGCCGCGCCTCATCGTTTTCCATGGTGAGGAGTCGCTGGTAGAGCAGGTCCGCGGCAGCGGTCGGTTCGATGCCGCGACCCGTTTTGACGAACAGCGTGCAACCGTAATGGGTTTCCATCTGGCGAATGTGCTGAGATGCGGCGGGTTGCGTGATGAGCAGGTTCTCCGCGGCGCGCGTGAAGCTGCGCTGGCGGTAGACCTCTAAAAAGGTGTGCGTGCGATAATCGAGCATCCGTGGTCCCAACGCGCGATACGGCAGTGATAGGAGATGCAACAGTAATAAAAAATACTGATGCAAGCATAACCAATACGATGGAAATCATTATAGTCAAAGGTCGTACCATGATTTTGGCAATCATCGCACGCGGCGCAGGGACGGACCGCGCCCCGATCCGAACGGGATGGGCCGTGCCTTGGGCGAGCGCGGCCGCGCCCCGGAGTGGGCGCGGCCAAGGCCCCGTCGCGAGCGTAGATAAGAAGAAAGGTTGGATGCATGCATCAGTATTTTTTATTACTGT
>OMGU01001965.1_pt1 | contig 13400 bp, 9 predicted proteins | sample 1646121 | NCBI WGS metagenome assembly OMGU01 (sample SAMN05578581, study PRJEB25193) | human gut metagenome | biome: Human Microbiome; feature: human-associated habitat; material: feces | host: Homo sapiens | place: USA:Birmingham
TTACCTTATTCAAATGATCATCAAAGCGTGTGATGTACTGGCTGTAGGTCTTTTGCAAATTGTTGTCGGCATAGTCAGCCTCCTGCTCTGCAGCCTCTAAATATGTCTTAAGCTTTGCCTGTGAATCCTTGTCAGAGTACTGCTGTTGCTGCATCATCTTCTTTATCTGTGAGACCTTGTCGTGAGCATTGACAGCATTCTGAACTACATCAATCAACTCATCCACATCACGCTTGATGCCTGTATCCATGACGTCCTTCGCCTGTGTATTGACAGTGATATCGGTGCTGTTTGCCACTGTGTATTTGATTTCCTGACTTGAAAACTTAAAATCCACTACCTTTGATGGATCGGAGTATATGATATCTCCTGCTGCATCATGGGGTACATTGCCACCTGCATCGAGTGTCACAGCATTTGTAATATCCTTGCAGTTGTAATAATACTCAGGTCTCGCATCACTGCTGTCAAAGCCTGTCTTTACATATGTGACAGACAGCTTCTTGTCATTATCCTTAATTGAAGCAGCCACATTTTTACCAAAAACAAATTCACCGGTTTCCTGTATATATGCCGTATCATCAGCAGAGAGCTTTGATGGGTCAAAATCAGACACACTCTTGTATACAGTATAATCTGTGCCCGGTGTCAGCTCTTTTCCATCGATAGAAAGCTTCACATCGTCTGTCGTATTACCGTAGCCCAGACGGATTCTCTGGAAGCTGTGCTCTGTGACATCTGTGGTACAGTCAGGTGTTGCCGCATTTATACTATTGGGAACAGTCACGCCATTTGTATAATACCGCTTCTCTGACAAATCAGCGGCAGAAAACTCCTGTGTTATCTGATATGTGCTCTTTGTGTCCTTCTGGAATGTGAGCTTTGATGATGTGCGGTAGCCCGTAAATACCGTTCTTCCTGCGTAGTCTGCATTGCCCTCTGTATACACCTGCTCTGACAGCGCTGTAAGCTGCTGTAATATAGTGTTTCTGTCATCAGCTGTGAGCGTATCTGTAGAGCCGTTTACACACTGTGTACGGATATCTGTGAGGAGTGATTTCATGTTGCTAAGGGCTGTCTCTGTGACATCCATCCACGAAGAAGCATCCGGGATATTGTTGTCCTTGTACTGGTCAAGATGCGACAGGCTGGTCGACAAGCGAAGCGATCTGATTGCGATAACCGGATCCTCTGATGCCTTGGATATCTTCTTTTGAGTAGTCATCTGGGTATTGTATTTGTCCACCAAAACCTTTGTTGAATTGATATTTGTCTTGGTATTTCCCATTATCATATTGTTTGTGATTCTCATATTATGCCTCCCGCTTCTATGCCACGCCCGTATCGTTTATGAGCTTATCAAGCATCTGGTTCATAACCGATATGATTTTAGATGCCATATTGTATGAATACTGGAACTTCACGAGGTTTAATGCCTCCTCATCCTCATCCACACCTGATACCGATGTTCTTTGGTTTGCAATAGTCTGCTCCAGATTGCTATAGAGCTTGTTGTAGGTCTCTGCCTTTTCCGTATCCACTGACACATTGGAGATGATTGTCTCAAGGAATGATTCCGCTTTATCACCTCTGTATACTGTTTTCTCCGACTGCAGCTTCTTTAACTCATCAACTATATCACATGAATCTGTCTTGACATAGTCTGTGGAAGTCGCAAAAAGCGATACATCGTTCATCACATCCTTGTTTACGGAGAAATTGGCCGCTGTCATCCTGTAATACGTGTTGGAGCTGCTGTTTATTGTGGCAGTCTGTCCATCAGGCAGCTTGCTGTAAGCCTCTGATTCCGAGAAATCATATACCTTGGCTGTGTTTGTGATTGCTTCAAAAAATGTAGGTGGTGTATCCCCATTCAGATTCTGTCCTTTGCTCTCTATCTGATTGAACATCTCTGAAAAATTTCTGACAAACTCATTGAGCTGTGTCATATAGTAAGGGATTCCCCTCGCATTTATTGCAGAGCCCGCATTTAAAAGATATCCCTCTGCCACAGTCTTTTCAGGGTCTGCTATGGCCTTGTCCTTGCTCAGATTAAATGTTACAGACTTGATATTGCCCTGTGCATCCACCTGTGCTTCCCAGCTGTCATAGCTGTAGCTGATATTATTTACAGTGATTTTGCCGTCCTTGTCCGGCAGGTTGAGTGATTTTATATTGTCTATTGATATATTCTCCACTGTGAGCGAATACGAATCAGCCTTTGTGACCTTACCCTTGAAATTCTCCAGATTATCACCGTCTCTCACCTCAAAGAGAGCTTTCAGGCTTCCCCCTGCGGTTCCAGCTGTCGCGGAAAACTCCATCTTAGTATCTTCCCAGTATATCTTGTACATATCATCGTTGTCTGTCTGATTGTTTTTCGTCTTTGACGACTCACAGATGAGCTTTCGGTAATCCTTGCCCTCCACAACCTTCTCTCCATTTATATAGAGCGAGAAATTTGTGCCGCCCAGGTTGTCTCCATTGGTGTTTTGCACCTCTGTCTCGTTGTAAGATACATTAACAATCTTGGACAGGCTGTCGATGAGATTCGCCCTCTCATCCCTAAGTGAGCTGGCCTCGACACCGGTTCCTGTCTCTATCTGGTTAATCTCCTTATTTAACAGTGAAATTTTCTCACTGATTGAATTGATTTTGTCTACGTTGTTTCTGATTTCTTCGTTGCAGTCATCCTGCAGCTTTGAGAGATTGTCACTCATCTGGTTGAAATATGTACAAAGACTCTGCGCGCTGCTGATAAACTGATTTCTCACTGTCTTGTCGGACGGCTTGCTGCGCAGTGTATCAAGGTCTGAAAACATCTGTGAAAAAACACTTGAAAATCCCTTTACCGATGAACCGTTATCCTTAAAGTAGTTCTGAATCTGTTCCATGTAATACAGCTTCTGCTCATAGCGTCCATAGCAGGAATTGTTTTCCCAGTATTTATTGTCGTAGTACAGGTCACGCTGCTGTTTGATTGAGGTGACTGTAACACCTGTGCCAACGCTTCCGTAGCGGGCTGTGACATTTATCGCATCCTTTGCCTGCAGGGTAGCCTCCTGCCTGGTGTATCCGGTCGTCTTGACATTGGCTATGTTGTTGGCTGTTGTATTGGTCGCTACCTGAAATGAGCTCAGAGCGCTTGACCCTATATGTAATCCAAAAAATGTTGAAGCCATATCGACTCCTCCTGTTCATACTCTCTTGTCGTATCCTAAAACTATATGAGCTGTACTATGAGCTCAGTCATCTGACTGATTACTGTGATAAAACGGCTTGATGCATTGTAGGCCGACTGATACTTGATCATGTTTGTCAGCTCCTCGTCACTCGACACACCCATTATCTGGTTTCTCTGGTTATCTATGGCAGCTGCTGTCGATGTCATAGTGTCTGATGACGCCTTATATATGCTGCCGTTTGTTCCGAGATGCGAGATTATCTTGTCATAATATCCCTCAAAATTGCACTTCGACGTATCCTTTGGGTTGATGTATAGATTCTCTGCTGACCACGCCTTTGTAATCTGGTCTGCAAGACCATAATTTGCGGCTCCGTCCTGCTTGTATGACGGCATCAGTGTCACCTGTGCCGCAAGCTTTGGATTTACTGAAACATTTCCAAGCTTGTACCATGATGAGTTGTTAGCCTTTGTCTCATCATTGTATACATAAAACTGTTTGCCATCTATTTCCATCTGCGTGTAACGGTCATATCCTTCTCTTGCAAAGAGCTCATGCGGTGGCAGGCTGCCATCAGCTCCTACCGAGCAGTTTGCCGTATCCAAAACCGTGTATGTGGTACCGTCTGCCGCTGTGTATGTGGTATTCGGACAAAATATATCGTTCATGGCCATCATGATGTTTCGCGCCAGATATGATATCTCGGCCTGTGTTTCCATGACCACATTGTCCTCCACCCTACTGTAATTCTCCTCGCTCATGAAATCATAGGTGCCATACTCCGAGCCTCTTGATACAAGGAGTGCCTTCAGGCTTCCTATATCATTGTTCAGGCTGGTTGCTATGTTGGTGGTCTGCGTGCAGCCGACTCTTTCAGCCAGCGCTGACGGCAGTGCAACATCACTAAACACCGGCATATAGCTCTCCTGTGTAGTAATATGAGGCCAGTAAGGTGTATAAAAGCCTGTACCCTTTTCCTCGGTCAGGCCTATATGGTTGCACTTGTTATCCTGTACAAACTGCTGTCCCTCGAGCTTGATACGCACGTAGCCTGTGGAATCCTCCTCAGCCTCTATCTTAGCGTAACCTGCGAGCTCATCAATCAGACTGTCCCTGGCATCGCGCGCTGTCATGGCAGTCTCTACACCGCCTGACTCTGTCTTTTGAATCTCAAGGTTGAGCGCATAAATCTTGTCGCCGATTTCGTTGATTCTGTCAACCTGGTCTTTAATTTGTAAGTTGATATTTGACTGGTATTTCTGAAGATCGGAATAAACCGTATTGCATCTGGTCAGAAAAAGCTCGCTCTTTTGGATGATAAGGTTCTGATTCGTCGAATTCGTCGGATCCTTGCCATACTCCTGAAAAGCCTGCCATAGCTCTGATATACTCTCCTTAAACTCAGCACCGTTCATCTCCTGCATGATATCCTCCACATATGATGTGGTGCTGTAAAGTGTCGAGTAAAAGCCCTTTCGACCATTCTCCTGCCTATACGATTTATCTAAGAAAATATCCCTGACATGTGCCACATCCGATACGGAAACACCCAGTCCGCTCTGCTGGATGTTGGTGCCCGCTGTAGGGTTATTTCTGGTGATATAATGTTTATCTGAAAATCTTACCTGCTGGCGCACATAGCCTGTCGTATTGACATTGGCCATGTTGTTTGCTGTTGTATTAAGAGCATTCTGCGAGTTTTTAAGTCCGGAACTGCCTACGTAAAAACTTCCGAATCCATTTGCCATGTCCCTGTCCTCCCGGTTAATGATTATTGCTTTGCATCAAAACCGCTGCTGCCTAAGATATCGCCTGTGTTATATGCATTTCTGTCATAATTGGCGGTCTCCGGCGCCTGTTTCATGCTCTTGAACAGGGTGATGTCAAACTCTGTAAGCTCTATTGCCTGAGCAAGTAATTGTGAGTTTAAATCGTTGATTTCTTTCATCTGCGCAGCTGCTTCAATCAGACTGTCGCGCGCTGCTGTAAGCTTCGCCTGAATATCCGGCTGTGTGCCGAGATATCCAATCAGCCTTGTGACTGTCATCTTCTCATCTGATTTGCCCAGTACATTGGCAATATCTGTGAGAAGTGAAACCTGCTTATTGCTCATAATAAGAAGCTCATCGCCTGCCTGCTGATCCAAATCAGTTATTGCTTCAAGCGCAGGGATATCGGCATCTATGATTATCTGACGTTTCTTCTCCCCATTTGCAGCGAGTGTTCTGTATACTTTTTCTTCCTCTGTGAGCACATTTATAAGCTCTTCCACTAAACTAGCCACTATAAAATCCTCTTTTACCTTTGATATATGATATGATTATCATATTATAGAGAGTTGTACCTCTCTAACAGCTTGCTGGCGAAATCATCTCCACTGACCTCATACTGTCCGGAGTCTACCATGTTCTTAAGCAAAGCGACTTTATCTTCCCTGATGTCCGAAGCCTCTGATACTGCTTTTTTCGCAATCTGGTAATCTCTACCGGCCTGCGAAATTGATACCTGATCAGACATCCTCGACGCGCTTTGTGTCTTTGCTGTCTTTGTTGTTCTTGATACGCCATACAACTGGGCTATCTGATTATATGCATCTATACGCATAACAGGATCTCCTTTCTATTTATATTTCATCCTTGAAATATGTAAATTTTGCTTCCTGACATATTTATCGGATGTTTTTTTTATTTCTTTATAGACCGTGGAAAATTTTTGGTTACCGTTCGCATCCGCCTGTGAGAATCGTTGTGATGTGAGTGGATTTAATCCCCTCTGTCACTGTCTGCAAAAGTATGCGGTATGTATCCTCCACAAGCTCACAGTCCGACGGTTCAATCCCAAGCTCTACTGCTTTTTTAAGAATGAACCTGACCTTGTCATCATCATGCTCCACCGCATAGATGTCATCAAACATACCTGCATAGTATCTGTCTAAAAATCTGCGCTTTGCAGCTGTCTCGATTTTTGTGCCTGATGTGGTAAGCACATACAGCTTCGTGCCTTTTTCCTTTGCCTTCATGGCATACTCCTTTACCTGCATCACAGGACGGCACCACTCATATGTATCCTCACCATGCTTACTGCAGTAGTCTGCCCACTGCACATCTGACATTCCTATCTGAAATTTTCCGTTTACCTTGTAGCACGGACTGCTTAAAGTGCCGTCTACGTCTATGAACATTGCCTGCATAGTGTCTGCTCCTATATAGTTAGTTTATACAGCTATAATAACATGATTAAAGGGTCAAAAGGTATTTTGCCCCTCATTTATGATTAATCAGTGGAAATTTCCTTAATCCTACCTACTCATATCGTAATAGCGCGCATATATTCCGTCCTGTGCCAAAAGCTCCTCATGTGTGCCTCTCTCAGCAATGCCACAGTCAGCTACCACGAGAATTTCGTCCGCATTTCTGATTGTCGAAAGCCTGTGGGCGATTGTGATAGTCGTTCTGTCCTTTGCCAGCTCCTCAAGACTTTTCTGGATAAAGCGCTCGCTCTCATTGTCAAGGGCACTGGTTGCCTCATCAAGTATTAGCACAGGCGGATTCTTAAGGAACACCCTCGCAATGGAAATCCTCTGCTTCTGACCTCCGGACAATCTGGTACCTCTCTCTCCCACAAACGTATCGTATTTATCCGGCAGTTCCATGATAAAATCGTGTATATTCGCCTTTTTGGCCGCATCTACAATCTCATCCATCGTCGCATCCGGTTTTCCATAGGCTATATTGTCCTTTATACTTCCGCCAAACAGATAAACATCCTGCGAAACCAGTCCAATCTGCGAGCGCAGGCTCTCAAGCGTGAGCTTTCTCACATCATTTCCATCTATTGTGACCCTGCCATCCGTTACATCATAAAACCGCGGAAGCAGTGAGCATATTGTAGTCTTTCCGCTTCCTGACGGTCCAACAAGCGCAATTGATTTTCCTGCCGGTATCTCAAAGGATACGTGCGAAAGCACCGGTGTATCATCATCGCTATAGTGGAACGAAACATCCTCGTAACAGACATTTCCCTTTACATTTTTAAGCGGTTTTGCATCAGCAGCATCAACTATATCCGGCTCAGTTTCCACCACCTCTAAGAATCTTCTAAATCCCGAAAGTCCCTTCTGCATCATCTCAGTCAGCTCTACAAGTATCTGGATAGGACTGATAAAGATGCCTATATACAGCGCATACATGGCAAGGTCGGATGCCTCCATCCTTCCATGCGCTATCAAAAAACCACCGAATACCAGTGTGACAAGATACATCATCCCCTGGAAAAATGCATTTCCGCTCATAAAGCTTCCCATACATCTGTAATTTGCATCCTTTGAAATCAGGAAATTTTCATTACTTCTGTTAAATTTTTCCTGCTCGATACGCTCATTGGCAAATGACTGCACCACCCTTATGCCCGCCAGAGTATCCTGAAGACTCGAATTAATATCACCGATTTTTCGCCTGTTATCCATAAAGGTTTCCTGCATTTTCTTATTCTGGCCATATGAAAATACAAGCATAAGCACCACAAGAATAAGCATAGGAACCGCAAGCATACGGTTTATCATAAACAGAAAAATGAACGAACCGATTATCTTTATAAGCGATATAAAAAGATTCTCCGGTCCGTGATGCGCAAGCTCCGATATATCAAACAAATCGGATACGAGCTTGCTCATCATCTGTCCGGAATTATTCTGATCATAATACGAAAAAGAAAGCTTTTCATATTGGTCGAAAAGCTCCTTTCTCATGTCGCGCTCCATCCTCGCTCCCATCATGTGCCCCGCATACGTCACATAATATCTGCACGCAGTCTGTATGATATATGCCACCAAAAGGCCTATTGTAATAGGAATAAGCGCAGAAATGATTTTTCCCGGTACTCCTGCAAAAAGGGTTTTGGTCAGCGTGCGAAGCAGCTGCGGAAACGCCAGATCTATGGCACTGATTATTGTTGCGCAAAGCAGGTCTATGAAAAAGACTGTTTTGTAGGGTTTATAGTATTTGATAAATTTCTTTAATGTTTGCATTGTGTTCTCCTGGGATGTTCTTTTTAAAACAATTTGTTTCTCAACGTACATCATTATATATAGGTAAACCTATATATGCAATAGGATAACCAATGAAAACACAGGATAACACCTGATAAATAACATAGCATTTCGTTTGTAGACGAAATCTATGCGAAATTTCCATATTGTTATGCGAAATACATGTGAAATCACAGTTGTTATATTTCGCATAATGACATATAATATAATCAAAGTATTGCTATTAAATTATTATGCGGAGGTGCCACATGGAATATTTATCTTGCTCAGATGCATCAAAAGCAATGGGATTTTCTGTACGAAGAATCCAGCAGATGTGCAAAAACGGTGAATTGCCCGGTGCAATAAAGGAAGGACGTAAATGGTTAATCCCTGACGAAACCATACACATGAATCATTTCGCGAAAAATAAATCTCTGCCAATAGGTGTATCTGATTTTAAGCTTGCAACCACCGGCTATTATTATGTAGATAAGACTCTGATGATACGTGATTTTCTGGATAAAAAACCGATGGTATCTCTTTTCACACGCCCAAGGCGTTTTGGAAAAACTCTGAATATGGATATGCTGCGCGTATTTTTTGAAAAAACAAACGAGGATACATCTGTTTATTTCAAAGACAAACAGATATGGCAATGCGGCGATTACTACACTAAACATCAAGGACGGTATCCTGTCATTTTTTTGACCTTCAAAGATGTTAAAAGCATGACCTGGGAAGAAACCTTTCAAAAAATCCGCAGGCTTATATCTCTAGAATTTATACGACATAACGAGCTTGAGACAAGTTCTGTTTTAACCGCTTACGAAAAAGAACAATATCATCTTCTTGCCGGAGACAGCGGGGATGAAGTCGATTGTCAGATGGGTCTGCAGCTTTTATCATTACTGCTTCATAAGCATTATGGAAGGGAATGTATTATTATCATAGATGAATATGACACACCCATCCAGCAGGGGCATACCTGCAATTTCTATCCGGAAATAGTAAATTTCATGCGCAATTTTTTCTCAGGAGGACTCAAGGACAATCCACACCTTGCCTTTGGCTTTCTTACAGGAATACTGCGTGTAGCAAAGGAAAGTATCTTCAGCGGCATGAACAATCTGAAAACCTATTCTATTCTCGATGATGGCTACAGCTCTTATTTTGGTTTTACTGAAAAAGAGGTAAAAGACATGCTGCGATACTATGGAAAAGATGATAAATATAATGAGCTCAGCGAATGGTACGATGGATATCGTTTTGGCAATACAGAAATCTTTAATCCATGGTCTGTAATCAATTATATCTCTGACAACTGCTTTCCGAAAGCATTCTGGCAATCCACCGGCAGCAATGAGATAATCGGAGAAATTATCCAGACAGCTACGCCTGAAATTACCAAAGACCTTTATAAGCTGCTCTGTGGTGAAAAAATCGCAGCCTATATTGATACCGGTGTTATCTATCCCGAGGTTCAGAATAATCCATATAGTATATACAGCTTTCTTCTGGTAGCCGGATACCTGAAGGTTGCCAATATTTATCCGCAAAGCGATGGAAATTTCATGTGTGACGTTGCTATTCCGAACAAAGAAATTACTTTTGTTTACGAAAAGGAGGTTCTAAACCGCACCAACCAAAATAGCCTTGCCATATCTATCAGTCAGGCTATCTTTTCCAAGGACACGCAAAAACTCCAGGCTCTGCTGGAGGATTTTATGGTAAAAAGCATTTCTTCTATTGATGGAGCTAATGAAGGCTTCTATCACGGAATGATGCTTGGTCTTTGTGCCATACTTGGAAACCGCTACAAGATACGCTCAAACCGCGAATCAGGCCTCGGTCGATTTGATATTCAGCTTATGCCTTTGGCAAAGGGAATGCCCGGATTTATCTTTGAATTTAAACACACTAAAGATGAACATACCGATTTATCTGCATTAGCCGACAGCGCCCTACAACAAATAGAAGCAAAGAAATACGACACAGAGCTGCGCGATAATGGTGTGAATTCAATTATAAGCATCGGTATTGCTTTTAGAGGGAAAAGTGCTGTGGTGAAGAGAGGCTAAAAATCTCACCGAATATTAGTATAATCCAAAAAGAAGCACATGCAGCTTGCCACCCTATCACCATCATTGCGATACAAATGAGGCTGATCGGTCTCAAACTTATACACCTGTCCCCTATGGATTTCCTGCACATGGTCGTGACACTCGACTGTCAGCACACCGTCTGTGACTGTAAGATACTCGCGTGTTTTCTCGCCGTGCCCACCGCTTGTATACACGCCGCCCGGCTCCACGTCGATACGGTATACCTCAACCTCCCTTGAGTCCTCGTATGGGAAGCAGGTCCATACCCTGTACTGTCCCAAAAGCTCCTTTGTCGGGACCAGATCATCCGGAGATATGAGCGCATAGTCCACTCTTGGCGGATCTATAAGTCTTTGAAACTCAATTCTCAGACCGCTTGTGATTTTACCAAGCACTCCGATAGATGGATTTGCTGTGCCCTTTTCTATCTGAGCAAGCATGCTTTTACTCACACCGGTCTGCTCTGCTACCTGATCTAAGCTCATGCCCTTTGACTGGCGTATTCTTTTTAAATTTTCAGATACATTGTGTGACAGATAATCCATACTCATATCTCCGTTTGCTTTTAATTCTCTAACTATACTGTTGATAATCATATAAGGTAACTATTCGGAATAGTTACCTTATATGTTGTATTTTATAAGTTTTACAGTGCCTTGCGATACAGCATCTCAATATCGCACTGGCGTGAAACCCTTGGATTGACAGCAATGTTGCCGCTCTTCATGGCATCGACAGCCATCGGCTCTATCTTGCTTTCTATCTCTTCCTTTGTGACTGTTCCGTTTTTGCTGGCATTGTTGATTGCGATGGTCAGATTCTCAGGGATTCCGATGTCTGTGCAAAGCTCCCTGATTGCATCTACAAGCATCATAGGCTCAAATTCGTCCGCATACGCAGGAATCGGGCTTATATCATTGTAGATAGTCAGATACTTGCCATGGTCTGCAAGTGCATTGTACTCTGCGATTACAGGAAGCAGCACTGCATTTGCCACTCCGTGAGGCACATCGAAAAATGCGCTGACCGGATGACTCATCGCATGCACATTTCCGAGCCTTGCAAATGAGAATGCTATTCCTGCAAAAAGCGAGCCTGTCATCATGGCTTCAGCAGCCTCGATATCGTTTCTGTTTGCTACAAATCTGCGGATATTTTTTCCGATAAGTGCCATCGCTTTTTCTGCCAGTGCATCAGAAAATGGCGAAGCCGCTGTGGATACATATGCCTCCTCTGCATGGATAAATGCATCAATTCCGCATGCTGCCGCCACGCTTGCCGGTGCTGTTGTGATGAGTTCTGCATCTAGTATTGCATATTTTGGCAATATCTCGTAGCTGAATACTGTGAGCTTATAGTTTCTGCTATGATCTGTGATTACAGAGAATGCTGTCACCTCTGAGCCGGTTCCTGCGGTGGTTGGTATCGCAATGAGCGGTACGATTGGTCCCGGCACCTTGTGTGCTCCCTCATAGTCTGTGACGCTTCCGCCATATTTGGCAACCACGCCCACTGCTTTTGCCACATCCATCGGTGAGCCGCCTCCGAATGCCACGATAAAGTCTGCGCCCGACTCCAGGTATTTTGCTGTGGCTTTCTCCACTGTTGTGACAGATGGATTCGCCTCTATATCTGTAAAAGTGTCTGCTTTTATGTCAACTGATGCCAGATAATCTGCTGCCTTTTTTACAAGTCCCATCTTCTCAAGATGAGGTCCTGAAATGATGAGCGCATGCTTACCTCCAAGTTTTTTGGCTATTTCCGGCAGCTTTGAAAGACTGCCCTTTCCCACTGTGATGTCCTGTGGCACCGAGAAATTAAATGTTTCCATATATAATCTGTCCTTTCTGTTTCCTAGCTGGCTTTCTTGGCAAGTACCCTGTCTATTGCAGCATCGATAACCTTATCCAGCTCAACCTCATCTGCCTCCGGCATAAGTGTTGCAGCATCCTCATCTGAAATAAGCTCAACAAGTGTACCAAATGACTCCTTGTATTTCTTTTTACAGAAGACGAAGAATACCACGCCGAGCGCACACCATGCAAGCACGATGCCCCACTCATGAGCGATAAGTGTTCCGCCGCTTCCCGGTATACAGTACATGGCAACCATGAAGCCTGACATGATAACTGCCATTGTTCCAAAGAACTTGTATGCAGGAACCTTGTATGGTCTTGGCATATCAGGCTCTTTCTTACGTAAAATTATAAATGAAAGAGCAACCATGCAGTATGCCACGCAGCATCCAAAGTTGCCGGCATCACTGATCCATACGAGCATCTTTCTGCCTGCAAAAGGTGCAAGCATTGTGAGAGATCCGATGAGAATCAGTGCATTGATTGGTGTCTTGTGCTTTGGATGAAGCTTTGCAAAAAACTTTGGAATCATATATGACTCTGCCATTGAGTACATGGCACGCGAGCCACCGAGCAAAAATGAGTTCCATGAGGTTACGATACCGCACATTCCGCCGACTATTATAACCTTTGCCATTATCTTCGTGTTGAATGCGGCAGCCATTGCATCTGCTGTGACAAGTCCTGTTGCCTGCTCTGAATCAACAATTGCCTGTGGGCCCATGACAAGACCTACCGCAACAATGACAAGTGCATAGAACACAACTGCCAGAACTACTGATAAGATAAGTATTGAGCCGATTTTCTTTGCCGGAACATTGATCTCCTCAGCCGCCTGAGGTATTACGTCAAATCCGATAAAGTAAAATGGTGACAGAGCTGCCACTCCGATAATTGCCTTTACGTTCAGACCTGCAGAGCTGCCTGCAAACATCTGTCCATCCAGGTTATCAACTGTTCCATTGATTACCGATGCAATTATCAACAAAATTCCGGCGCCACCAATAATACATGTGAGCACAGTCTGCAAAATCGCTGCTGTCTTTGCGCCGATAATGTTTATCATCATGATTAAAAATGCCACAACTATCGCCACAATAAGCCATGAAGCATAGATATCAAAGCCTGCTACCGTATACAGATATCCCTTCAAAAAGCCCGGCCACAGATATGTGATGATTGTTGGGAAAGCGCACGCCTCAAAGCATGCCACACTGACATATCCAAG
>OMGU01001989.1_pt1 | contig 13229 bp, 11 predicted proteins | sample 1646121 | NCBI WGS metagenome assembly OMGU01 (sample SAMN05578581, study PRJEB25193) | human gut metagenome | biome: Human Microbiome; feature: human-associated habitat; material: feces | host: Homo sapiens | place: USA:Birmingham
TACAGATCCACTTGCACTGCAGGCAATCGAGATGGTTCTTGATTATCTGCCGGCATCTTATAACCTGAATATGGAAGCAAGAGAGCAGATGCATTATGCACAGTGCCTGGCTGGTATGGCATTCTCGAATGCATTACTTGGTATCGTACATTCTATGGCTCATAAGACAGGAGCAGCATTCTCAACCGGACATATTCCTCATGGATGTGCCAATGCGATCTATCTGCCATATGTAATCAAATACAATGCAAAAGATAAAGTGGCTGCATCACGTTATGCAGAGATTGCACGCAGAATGGGACTTCCTGGAACATCAGAAAAAGCTCTGATCAACAGCTTGTGTGCAAAGATTGATGAGTTCAATGCGAAGATGAATATTCCTAAGACTCTGAAAGAATTCGGAATCAACGAAGAGGAATTCAAAGAAAAACTGGATAAGATTGCAGAACTTGCAGTTGGTGATGCCTGTACAGGATCTAATCCAAGAGCAATTGATCCTGCAACAATGGCTAAATTATTTACATGTACATATTATGGAACAGAAGTTGATTTTTAAATAACAAAAATCAGATAACGGCGGCTGTCACATAGGTTTATGTGACAGCCGTTTTGCGTACTTTGGTATAAAAATCAAAATCTATTCCATATACAATAAAATAAATCTTGAACAATTTTATCGACATTTTTTGAAAAATATGGTTTTACTTGCGAAATAGAACAAGCCGTATTATGATAATAGTAATATTGGGAATTAGGAGGAAATAAGATGTACAAAATTTTAAAAGCAGAACAATTAACTGCTAACATCTTTCTGATGGATGTAGAAGCTCCTCGTGTAGCAAGACATTGTGAACCGGGACAGTTTGTCATTGTAAAGATGGATGAAAAAGGGGAAAGAATCCCACTCACAATCTGTGACTATGACAGAGAAGCCGGAACGATCACAATCGTATTCCAGCCGGTCGGAGCATCCACAACCAAGATGAAAGAATTAAAAGCAGGAGATTATTTCCGCGATTTCACAGGTCCGTTAGGAAATGCTTCAGAACTCGTAGAAGAAGATATCGAAGAACTGAAGAAGAAAAAGATCCTGTTAGGAGGCGGTGTTGGAGCAGCACCTGTCTATCCACAGGTGAAATGGCTCCATGAGCACGGCGTAGATGCTGATGTTATCATCGGTTCCAAGACAAAGGACATGCTGATCCTGGAAAAAGAGATGGAAGCAGTATCTGGAAATTATTATCCATGTACAGATGATGGTTCTTACGGTCATGCCGGAATGGTTACGACAATGGTAGAAGAACTGGTAGAAAAAGGTAATAAATACGACGTATGTATCGCGATCGGTCCAATGATCATGATGAAATTCGTATGTCTTCTTACAAAGAAACTGGGAATCCCTACTGTTGTAAGTATGAATCCGATCATGGTAGATGGAACGGGTATGTGCGGAGCCTGTCGTCTGCATGTAGGAGATGAGATCAAGTTCGCATGCGTAGATGGTCCAGAATTTGACGGACACCTTGTCAACTTCGATGAGGCTATGAAGAGACAGCAGATGTACAAGACCCAGGAAGGCCGTGCAATGCTGAAATTACAGGAAGGTGACACACATCATGGCGGATGTGGTCAGTGCGGAGGTGACGAGTAATGGCAGATGTATTAAAGAAAGTTCCTGTAAGAGAACAGGAGCCAAAGGTTCGTGCTACGAATTTTGAAGAAGTATGTTACGGATATAATAAAGAAGAAGCAATGGAAGAAGCAACCAGATGTCTGAACTGTAAGAATGCAAGATGTATCCAGGGATGTCCTGTATCCATTAATATTCCTGCATTTATCGCAGAGATCAAAGAAGGCAATATCGAAGAGGCTTACAAAGTGATCGGTCAATCTTCTGCACTTCCTGCTATCTGCGGACGTGTATGTCCACAAGAGTCACAGTGCGAGAGCAAGTGTGTCCGTGGTATCAAAGGTGATGCAGTATCTATCGGTAAACTGGAAAGATTTGTCGCAGATTATGCACTGGAAAATGATATCAAACCGGAAAAACCGGAAAAGACAAACGGACATAAAGTAGCAGTCATCGGTTCCGGTCCGTCAGGACTTACCTGTGCCGGCGACCTTGCAAAACTCGGATACGAAGTAACTGTATTCGAAGCACTGCATGAACTTGGCGGTGTTCTGGTATATGGTATTCCTGAATTCCGTCTTCCAAAGCAGAAAGTTGTTAAGAAAGAAATCGAAAAAGTCAAAGAGCTTGGTGTTAAATTCGAGACAAACGTTGTTATCGGTAAATCTACAACCATCGACCAGTTGATGGAAGAGGAAGATTTTGAAGCTGTATTCATCGGTTCCGGAGCAGGTCTTCCGATGTTCATGGGAATCCCTGGCGAGACAGCCAACGGAGTATTCTCTGCAAATGAATACCTGACAAGAAGTAACCTGATGAAGGCATTTGATGATTCTTACGATACACCGATCGCAGCCGGTAAGAAAGTTGCCGTTGTCGGTGGTGGTAACGTAGCTATGGATGCTGCCAGAACAGCACTTCGTCTTGGTGCGGAAGTACATATCGTATACCGTCGAAGCGAAGCAGAACTTCCTGCACGAGTAGAAGAAGTACATCATGCAAAAGAAGAAGGTGTTCAGTTCGACCTCCTTACCAATCCAAAAGAAATCCTTGTCGATGAAAACGGATGGGTAAAAGGTATGAAAGTGATCAAGATGGAACTTGGTGAGCCGGATGCTTCCGGAAGAAGACGTCCGATCGAAATTCCTGGATCTGAATATGAGATTGAATTAGACACTGTTATCATGTCCCTTGGAACCTCTCCAAACCCATTGATTTCTTCTACAACAAAGGGTCTTGAGACGAACAAGAGAAAATGTATCGTAGCAGAAGAAGAGAACGGACAGACTTCAAAAGCTGCCGTATTCGCAGGCGGCGATGCCGTAACAGGTGCTGCAACTGTAATTCTTGCTATGGGTGCAGGTAAAGCAGGAGCCAAAGGTATCCACGAATATCTTTCTAAAAAGAATGCTTAATTCTTTGTGCACAGTGAAAAGATGATGTTATAAGCACTCATAAATATGTACAACACATAATTATATAAGAGATATACATGAGAATGATTCTGGTGTATATCTCTTTTTGCTTGCCATGCGTTCGCAAAAAGCTGCCAGTAGCAGGTCCTGCAGACAGTACATCCGGACTTGAATAAAAACATATATATGTGGTATGATTGTAAGACACATTTAATGCTGAAAACAGCTGAAAATCAATCCTGCTGATATGTAAGGATAAAACAAAAAAAGACAGGTTGGAGATTATGACAGAATTAGATTTAACAGACGGAAAGATATTTTTAAATAAAGTAACGGAGAAGATCCGTACACGGCTGACAGAAGTAGATGCATCCATTGAAGCTGGACAGAAAGACATTCAGAGTATGAACGAATACTACTGGGAGAATTACACTGAGATGGATGAATACGGCTATGAAAATTATGACAACCAGCAAGCTCTTTTACACCAGGTCAATGACAATCAGGAAAAACTGAAGATGCAGCACCGGCTTCGTAAAATGTTGGAAGCTCCGTTTTTCGGACGTGTGGATTTTATCTATGATGGCGAAGACGAACCGGAGATATTCTATATCGGCATCGGTAACTTTGCGGAACGTACGGGTATGCTGCCTTTGATCTATGACTGGAGAGCACCGGTCAGCGGGCTTTTTTACGATTATGACAAAGGCCCTGGATCTTATGAGGCACCAGCCGGACTGATCGAAGGTGAAATTGCCGCCAAATGGCAGTACAAAGTGAAAAATGGAAAGATGGTCTATGCATTCGAAAGCGATACCAAGATCGATGATGATATTTTAAAACAGGAACTTGGAACGAACAGCGATGTACAGCTCAAAAATATCGTCCGTACGATCCAGAAAGAACAGAATGCGATCATCCGTAATACACATGACCGTATCCTTGCAATCCAGGGTGCTGCCGGAAGCGGTAAGACTTCCGTTGCTTTACACCGGATTGCCTATCTGTTGTATCATGACAGAGAGCATTTGAAATCCTCTAATGTACTGATCCTTTCTCCAAACAGTGTATTTTCAGATTACATTTCCCATATTCTTCCGGAACTGGGTGAGGAAAATATTCAGGAGATGAGTTTTGACCTGTTTGCATACCGGGAATTGAAAGGTATCGTTCCGGACTGTGAAGACCGCTATGACCAGCTGGAAAGAACCATGAAGCTTCAGGACCCGTATCTGACAGAACGCTTTGAAGAGAAACAGTTGGAAGGCTTTGTCGGAATGATGGAAGGATTCCTTGCAAGACTGGAAGATGAACTGATGGATTTCCGTGCAATCGAATATAAAGGAATTCAGAAGACAGAAGAAGAACTGATCAATCTCTTTTATTTCAAATTCCAGAATGCACCTCTGCTCAGCCGGATGGACGCAATCAGAGATTATTGTGTTGATGAATACGAGACATTACTTGGACGTGATCTTTCGGAAGAAGAGCTCCTGATCGTACAGGAGAAATTCGATAAGATGTATGTAACAAAGGACATCTACAAGATATACGGCTGGCTTCTGGAAGAATGCGGATACCCGTCACTTCCGGATGTCGAATATGAAAAGCGCAAACTGGAATACGAAGATGTATTTCCTGTATTGTATCTGAAGTACCGCCTGACCGGAAAAGCTGTGCATAATCATATCAAGCATCTGGTTATTGACGAAATGCAGGACTATTCTTATCTGCAGTATGTGATCCTGAATCAGATCTTCAAATGCCGGATGACCATTCTCGGTGATAAAGCACAGACTTTAGATGAACAGATGCGTGATGTATTGCAGTTCCTTCCGGGCGTATTTGATCAGAAGATTCGCAAGATCGTGATGAATAAAAGTTACCGGAATACAATGGAGATTGCCAGATATGCCGAAAAACTGACTGGTGTCAAAGACGTAGAACTTTTAAAACGTCATGGAAAAGAAGTGGTAGAAGAACAATTCCAGACAGAAGATGCAGTTCTGGATGAAATCCTTTCAAAAGCCAAACTTGGAGAAGACGAGTATGAGACTGCTGCCATTATTACCATGACGGAAGCAGAGGCATCCACCTTATACCAGATATTAAAAGCCCGCGGCGAAGAAGTGCATTATATCGACCGCAACAGTTCCGTATTCAAAAAAGGACTTACCGTCACAACCTTTTATCTTGCAAAAGGTCTGGAATTCGACCAGGTATTCGGTGTGTTCCAGGATGCCGGAAACCCGATGTTGAATCAGGCAAAATATATCTGCGCAACAAGAGCATTACATGAATTATATATGTATCAGATAACAGAATAGAAGAACACTAATCACTAAGGCAGAAAAATTATTAGCAGAATAGATGTGCAGAAATTAGTTTTTCGAAAGATTATTAATTATAGTTAAAATTAAAAAAAAGCAGAGATAGAAAGAACAATAGAATGAAGATAACATTAATCACAGTGGGAAAGATAAAAGAAAAATATTTAAAAGATGCAATCGCAGAATACAGCAAACGTCTAAGCCGCTACTGTAAGCTGGAGATCATCGAGGTGGCAGATGAAAAGACTCCGGATAATGCAAGTGAGACCGTAGAAGATGGTATCCGCGACAAAGAAGGAGAGCGGATTCTCAAATATGTCAAGGACGATGCCTACGTCGTTACACTTGAAATCAAGGGAAAACTTCTGACCTCAGAAGAACTGGCAGAAAAGATTGACAAGCTTGGGATCCAGGGAACCAGTCACATTATATTTATCATCGGCGGCTCGATCGGACTTGGAAAAGAAGTGCTGAAACGCTCGGATTATGCACTAAGTTTTTCAAAGATGACATTTCCACATCAGCTGATGCGGGTGATCCTCCTGGAACAGATCTACCGAAGCTACCGGATCATCAGCCATGAACCATATCATAAGTAAAATGCCGAAATAAAAGAAAATATTATAGAAACAATTGTAGATATATAAAAGATATTATAAAAAATTCTTGTTTCAAAAGATATCATCCTTTATACTAATAAGGATGAAAATGTCAGGAGAGGATATACTATGAAGCAAGTGAATTTAAAAAATCTGTGTATGATCTTGTTGGGGAATACAGTTTATGCACTGGCGATCGTCATGTTTATTCTGCCAAATGATATGATCACGGGCGGAACGACAGGACTGGGTATTGCAATCCACCATTATTTCGGGCTTCCAATCCATACATTTGTATTAATCTTCAATACATTGATGTTCTTACTTGGAGCGGCTGTCCTTGGAATGAAATTTGCACTTACAACACTGGTCAGTACATTCTATTACCCGGTTATTCTGGGTGTGCTCGAACAGATACCGGCACTTCAGAATGTAACAGACGATAAGATGTTATCAACAATCTGCGGCGGTCTGATGATCGGAATGGGAATCGGAATTGTAATACGCTGCGGTGCATCGACCGGGGGAATGGATATTCCGCCGTTGGTTCTCAACAAAAAGTTCGGACTTCCGGTATCTGTGATGCTGTATGTATTTGATTTTATAATTCTGATCTCACAGATGCTCTTCACTAACAAAGAAGAGATTGTATACGGTATCTTACTGGTACTGATCTATACCGTCATTCTGGACAAGGTACTGCTGATGGGATCTACCAGAACAAAAGTAGAGATCATGACTGAAAAATACGAAGAACTGAACCGTCTGATCCAGGAGCGTCTTGACCGTGGAACGACACTGGTCTATACACAGACCGGATATCTGAAAAACGATCAGCCGATGATCCTTACCGTAGTTTCCAATCGTGAACTTATGCGCCTGAACCAGCTGGTACAGGAGATCGACCCACATGCATTTATGATCATTGGAAATGTAAATGAAGTGCGAGGAAGAGGATTTTCACAGCAGAAAGTTTATAAGAAAGAAACTATCGAAAAATAAAAATACGCAGAATAATACAGAAAATAAAACCGACAGACTGTGCCCGGCGAATCTGCTTCGAATGAAGCAGATTCCCGTATGGTACAGATTGTCGGTTTTCCTGATTTTTAACCTTTTTTCTTGCGCTCTATACATTTCCATTCGGAATTCTCACAGATGAAGTGCCAGTATTCCAGAAGCTTTTCAGATGTCTTTCTGTCCTTTCCGCGGACGATGAACCAGAGGTCATCTGCGAATGTTCCTGATTCTGTTTCTTTTTCATTCTGTCCGTCTTCCGGATTTGACATCTTTACAGGTGACGCCGTTGTAAGTTTGATATCTTTGTAACGGATGATCCTCTCGATTTCATCCTGAATCTTCAGATATTGTTCTGTAATACCAAGCTGGCGGTATTGCTCTGCCAGACGGATTCTTTTATTTCTCCCGGATAAAATAACATACGTGACAACAGATGTTATGATTGATGCAATAATCACAATTGCCAATATGATCAACACAAGAAGTGGTGTAGCCATAGATAATCGCCTCCTTACATAATATGGCTCATTATAACACCGATATCCTAGAAAAACCACCGTGAAATTGTCCGTATTTTCCTCGGTTTATGAATGGATTTTCTACAAAACTACTGTTATAATAGATAAATATATCAGGCGGATATAATTACTATGTTACTTTGGTATCTGCCAAAAGATAAAAAACACGGAGGTACAACATGAAAAAATTTGGGAAGATCTTAGGTGGAATCATACTTGGAATTGTATTGATTCTCCTGGTGGCTGTTGCCATTCTGACAGCGCTGGAATACCGTCCGGATCAGATAGAGACTTTGAACACAACCAGTGGAAAACAGTCCATATCTACAGGAGATTCGATGACGATCCTGACCTATAATACCGGATATGCCGGACTTAGCAAAGACGAAGATTTCTTTATGGACGGCGGAAGTAAAGTCATGCCGGAGACGAAAGATCTGGTAAAACGCAATATGAAAGGAATTGCCGGCATTCTGAATGATGCAGATGCCGATGTCTGTTTTCTTCAGGAAGTAGACATTGATTCCAAACGATCTTATCACATCAACGAAAAAGCTTACTACGAAAAAGCACTGGGTGTAGATGGAATCTTTGCATGTAATTTCAAATGCGTATATGTCCCATACCCGCTTCCGACGATCGGTAAAGTTGAAAGCGGCCTGGTAACATATTCTGATTACAAAGTATCGGAGGCTTCCAGAATCGCGCTTCCGGAATCTTTCAAATGGCCGGTAAAAACCTGCAATCTTAAGCGCTGTATGCTGGAAACAAGAATTCCGATAAAAGGCAGTGACAAAGAGCTGGTTCTGATCAATTTTCATCTGGAAGCTTATGACAGCGGAGAAGGTAAGATCGCGCAGCGGAAAGTTCTGGTGAAGAAGTTAAAAGAAGAGTATGAAAAAGGAAATTATGTGATTGCTGGCGGGGACTTTAACCAGACATTTGATGGAATGGACACCTATCCGATCCACGATAAAGACAGCTGGGTTCCGGGAAAGGTCGGAAAAGAAGATATCCCGGAAGGATTTTCTTATGCAGTATCCGATAATGTACCGACCTGCCGCCTGTTAAACGGACCATACAGCGGTAACTATGATGATTCACAGGTATATGTACTGGATGGCTTCATCGTTTCGGATAATCTGAAGATCGATCAAGTGGAAAATATCGACACACAGTTCGAATATACCGATCATCAGCCGGTAAAATTAAATGTAACATTAAAATAATATACCAAAATATAATCTGTTTATCAGCCTGCCTTTCCCGGCGGGCTGATTTAACATATATTTAACATATATCTAATATAAGTCGGGGAATGCTATGCTATATTAGGAATACTGGAATGAATATTTCGGAAAAGAAAAAAGTAAAAAATACACAGAGAAAGGTGAGAAAACACTATGAGCAGCATATATATGAACCGGGAACTTTCCTGGCTGAAATTCAATGAACGTGTACTGGAAGAAGCTGAAAATCCAGAAGTCCCATTATGTGAGAGACTGACATTTGCATCGATCTATCAGAGCAATCTGGACGAGTTTTTCATGGTACGTGTGGGATCATTATATGACCAGACACTTCTTGACAAAAAGATCCGTGAAAATAAGACAGGCATGACATCACAGGAGCAGATTGATGCAATCTTAAAACGCACAAAACAAATCAATAAACGCAAAGAAGCGGTCTATGAAGAACTGATGGAACGTGTGGCAGAACAGGGCATCCGCATTTTACGTTTCAATGAACTCGATGAAGAAGGGGCTGCATATCTCGAGCGTTATTTTGAATCCGAGATTGCACCATTGATCTCGCCTACTGTTGTAGGAAGAAGACAGCCATTCCCATTCCTTAGAAATAAAGAAATCTATGCCGTAGCCGTACTTGGCTCCAAGGGCAAGAAAGACCGTCTGGGAATTATTCCATGCACCAGCAACATCTTCGGACGCCTGATCGCAGTTCCGGGAATGCAGGGCACCTATATGCTCGCCGAAGAACTGATTCTGCATTTCGCACCGGCGGTATTCAAAGGATATAAGATCAAATCAAAATCTTTACTCCGTATCACAAGAAATGCCGATATCGATGCAGATGCATTGTACGACGAAGATCTGGACTACCGTGAATTTATGGAAGGGCTGATTAAGCAGAGAAAGAAACTGGCACCGATCCGTCTGGAGCTTTCCAGAGATATCGACAAAAAAGGAATTGCCGTATTATGTGAATATCTGGAGCTGGATGAAAGCCATGTATTCATATCTTCAACACCACTGGATCTGTCGTTTGTATTCCAGATCCAGGATCTTCTCAGAAAGCATACGGAATTATATTTTCCAAAACGTACACCGCAGCGCTCTGACCAGTTCCAGGATGGAAAAAGTATCATAGAACAGATCCGGGAAGAAGACAAACTGTTATCTTACCCATACGAATCCATCCGTCCGTTCTTACATCTGCTGACGGAAGCGGCCGAAGATCCGGATGTCATCTCCATTAAGATGACCCTGTATCGTGTGGCGAAGCAGAGTAAAGTGGTAGAGGCACTGATCGAAGCAGCCGAGAATGGAAAAGAAGTTGTCGTACTGGTAGAACTGAGAGCCCGTTTTGATGAGGAAAATAATATCGGCTGGTCCAGACTTCTGGAGGATGCCGGCTGTCAGGTGATCTACGGACTGGATGGCTATAAAGTGCACTCCAAGCTGTGTCTGATCACCCGCAAAAATGGAGGTCAGGTAGAGTACATTACACAGATCGGTACCGGTAATTACAATGAAAAGACATCCAGATTGTACACCGACCTTTCTCTTATGACAGCTAACGTAGAGATCGGACTAGAAGCTTCCAATGTATTCCAGGCTTTGTCAAAGGGTGAAGTTGTAGAGCACAGTGAACATCTTCTGGTTGCACCGAAATGTCTGCAGAATAAAGTACTTGCCATGCTAGATGAAGAGATTGCACATGCAAGAAATGGAGAAGAAGCTTATGCTGGATTTAAGCTCAATTCTCTTACAGATAAGAAGATCATCGATAAACTGATCGAAGCTTCCGAAGCAGGTGTGAAGATCGATATGGTTGTCCGTGGAATCTGCTGCCTGATCCCTGGTGTGGAAGGAAAGACAGAAAACATTCGTATCATCAGCATTGTCGGAAGATTCCTGGAGCATTCGAGAATCTATATATTCGGAAACAGTAAGCGCAGGAAATACTATATTGCATCCGCAGATTTTATGACAAGAAATACAGTCAGACGTGTGGAAGTGGCAGCGCCTGTATACGATGAAAGACTGCAGAATAAATTACAGGATATGTTCGATATTATGCTTGCAGACAACCAGAAAGCAAGATATCTGGATGCAGAGGAAAATTATCATCGTGTAATTAATGAGGAGGCACCACTGAATTCACAGGAGTATTTTTACACACAGGCATATCACGAACTTTAAAAAGAGGTAACTGAATTGCCATGCATATATTCCGGCGAAAAAGCATAGAGTAATACAAATTACCAGCACGGTATTTTTATGAAACGTCAGGAATGGAAAGAAAAAGCGGCGGAGATGTCGGGAGTCCCAAAAGATGTAGCAATGGGGCTCCCGATTCTTACGATTACCGGAACAAATGATCTTTGTGTGGAAAATTACAGAGGAATGACAGAATATACAGATCAGATAATAAGGCTTCAATCCAAAAGTGGTCAGATCAAAATCACTGGGAAAAAACTGGAAGTTATATATTATACAAATGACGAGATGAAGATTCACGGTCACATCAGAACAATTGAGTATCAACTATAGGAGGGGACCGTCGTGTTTGAACAGCTGATCTGGTACTTGAAAGGTTATGTCAGGATACGGATAACCGGATATTCGCCGGAACGTTTTCTGAACGCCTGCCGTTATAAAAATATTTATATATGGGATCTGAAGCGGGTCTGCGGTTCATATGAGATGAATCTTACGATTGATGGTTTTCGCAGACTGAAAGAGATCGTAAGGAAGACCGGTACGAAGGTTTGCATCATACGCCGCAGTGGTCTTCCTTTTCTTTTACACAGATACCGTAAACGTCACATACTGCTGTCTGGTTTTCTTATCTGTGCCGGTCTGATCCTTTTTATGACACGTTTTATCTGGGGCATAGATATCAGTGGGAATCTCTCTTATACAGATGATACGCTGAAAAGATTCCTTTCGTCCGAAAACGTCAAAGACGGTATGAAAAAATCAGATGTAAACTGTAGAAAGATCGTGCAGGATCTCAGAAAAAAGTACGACAGGATCATATGGGTTTCCGCTTCCGTGGATGGATGCCGTCTTGTCATCCGAATAAAGGAAAATGAAGACGATTTTACGGACAGTTCAAAAATCAGTTCAGACAATAACGAAGAAGGAAAAGATATTATTGCAGATACGGACTGCACAATTGTAGATATTATAACGCGTACCGGCACTCCTATGGTACAACGGGGGACAAAAGTGAAAAAAGGATCTATCCTTGTGTCTGGTCAGATTCCAATCTGTAATGATGAAAAAGAGATTACCGGTTACAGATTGAAAAATGCAGATGCAGACATAACAGGAGAAAAAGCCATTACATATCAGAAAGAGTTAACCAGACAATATATACAGAAAAAATATTACCGTTCAAGATTTTACTTTCTCCAGAAAAGAAATTACGGAATCCGTCTTGGCAGGCATTATTTCACGACTGAATCTAAAAACAATCAATATCCGGTCTTCGAAAAATATGTAGTTCAGAAAAAATATCAGATTGCCAATGTAATTCCGGTGACATTAGAAAAAAGCACGATAACGCCTTACCGCAAAATGTATAAGAAGTATACCAAAGCAGATGCCAGAATGATATTATCGGCAGATTTTCAGGATTACTGTAAAGAATTGGAGAAAAAAGGGGTAGAAATTATCCAGAATGATGTTAAAATATACACAGGGTCTGAGACGTATTATGCAAAGGGAACACTAAAGATCAGATGTTCCGTTGGCAGAAAGATGCCGTCTGTACCGATTCCGATAGAAAATTCTTCGGAAGAAGAAACAAAGAATGGAGATTAATGCATGGGATTAATGGAAACAGTCATCGATATACCTGCAGAACATGAAGCGAATGTGTTCGGGCAGTTCGATGTATATGCAAAGAAAATAGAACGGGCTCTTCATGTAACACTGATCGCGAGAGGTGAAAGTGTAAAGATCATGGGAGATGCTCTGAAGGTGGAAAAAGCAAAAAAAGTGCTGGATCAGCTTGTTGAACTTTCCAAAAGAGGCAACACGATTCAGGAACAGAATGTAGATTATACACTGGCGCTTGTAATGGAAGACAGTGAAGAAAATGTTCTGGAGATCGATAAGGATATTATCTGCCATACATTACAGGGAAAGCCGATCAAACCCAAAACCCTTGGGCAGAAAAAATATGTAGATGCAATCCGCAAACAGATGATCGTCTTCGGACTTGGGCCTGCCGGTACCGGTAAGACATATCTTGCGATGGCAATGGCAATCACTGCATTTAAAAATAACGAAGTTGGAAGGATTATTCTGACACGTCCTGCAATCGAAGCAGGAGAAAAACTCGGATTCCTTCCGGGAGATCTTCAGAGTAAGATCGATCCGTACTTACGTCCACTTTATGATGCACTGTATCAGATCATGGGCGCAGAAAGTTTTATGAAGAATTCTGAAAAAGGTCTGATCGAA
>OMGU01002017.1_pt1 | contig 13043 bp, 7 predicted proteins | sample 1646121 | NCBI WGS metagenome assembly OMGU01 (sample SAMN05578581, study PRJEB25193) | human gut metagenome | biome: Human Microbiome; feature: human-associated habitat; material: feces | host: Homo sapiens | place: USA:Birmingham
TTACTATCATAGTACTATAATTACAAGGCATGCTTAAGAATTTGAATGTATAATTATGGTATTGTTTCTAAGTCTAAACTTTAATTGTTTTTTGACTGTCAATCCGCTATACTAAAATTATCTATATACTTACAGGAGGGCATAAAGCATGAACATACTTCTGATTAACGGAAGTCCAAAAGGCAAACGAAGCAATTCGTTAAGGCTTGCAAACAGCTTTATAGAAGGCTTCAAAGAAGGATATAAGAGCAAAAATGAAGCTATATCCGTTGATGAAATGCATGTAGCCTCAATGAATGTAGGAGCGTGTAAGGGCTGCTTTGCATGCTGGCAGAAGACACCGGGGGTGTGCTGCATAAATGACGACATGCAGACTGTTATTGGGAAAATGCTTGAAGCGGATATTGTTGTGTGGTCGTTTCCTCTGTACTATTTTAGTGTGCCGGGAATACTAAAGAACGTGATTGACAGGCAGCTTCCCATGAGCCTGCCGTTTATGAGTACAAAGGATGACGGATACGGAAGCGGCAGCCATGATTGCAGATATGATATGGAAGGCAAAAGGCATGTGCTAATCTCTACCTGTGGCTTTTATTCTGCAGAGGGAAATTATGACAGTGTACTTCGGATGTTTGACCATTTCCTTGGAAAAGGGCATTATACAACCATATTTTGTGGTCAGGGTGAGCTGTTTCGTGTAAAAGAGCTGTCAAAGAGGACTGACGAATATCTGGCTACGGTAAAAAGTGCCGGGGCAGAATATGCCATCACAGGAAAAATATCTGAAAAAACAGAAGCGGCGCTCCATACTCTTTTATATCCAAGGGATGTATTTGAAAGTATGGCGGATGCCAGCTGGGGAATCAGCAGGACAACAGGAGAAAAGGAAGCGGATGACCTTGTTTTCACCAGACAGATGGCTGCATTATACAATAAGGATACCTATGACGGAAAGGAACGCGTGCTTGAGATATGCTATACCGATTTGAAGCATACATACCAAATAAAGCTTGATGATAAAGGTAGTGAGGTGCTTACTGACCAAAGCCTTGCCGCGACTACACGCATAGATACGCCTTTTACGGTATGGTCGGCTATTTCCCGAGGCGAGATAGGTGGCGCAGAGGCATTGGGAAAGCAGATGTATACGGTGACAGGTGATTTTTCCTTGATGGTAAACTGGGATAAATTTTTTGGAAGTACATCGGCAGTCAAAGAGGCAGAAAAAACATCACAAGGTGTGGAGGTACAGAAAAATCCATCCATGATGACAATGCTCATACCATGGATTACGTTTTGGATAGCAGTTTCTGTCAATACTGAAAAGGGTTCTGTGATTACTCTTCTTGTGGCATCTGCTATACCTTTTATTATGAGAAAACATAAATTTGTAATATGGGATCAGCTGTCAATTGTTGCTGTTGCTATACTTTCTGCGATTGCAAGCCTGACAGGAGCAGGTGACATATCAACAGATATCGGATATCTGGTGTTTGGGCTGTTCTGGCTGGTTTCAAGCCTGACAAAGGAGCCTTTATGCGCAACATATGTGAAATACAATTATGGCGGTGAAGCCGCACATAAAAATCCTCTCTTTATGAAGACGAATTATATACTTGCGGCGGCATGGGGAGTATTATACGTGTTGACAGCAGTGTGGACATTTCTGCTGAAAAAGGCAGGTGTTGGAGCTGCACTTATTGTCGTAAACAATCTGATGCCTGTATTGATGGGAATATTTACCGGATGGTTTGAAAAATGGTATCCTGCAAGGCTCGCGAGAGGCTCAAAAAAGCAGTAATTCGTAAGATTTCTTTAATATTTTATGTATTCTATTTACTTTAAGCTGGTAGGAGAGTAATCTTTAGAAAACGTACTCATAGTAGTGCTTATAAATAAAGAAAGAGGTATATCATAATGAAGAAAAAACTGATTACAATTGTAATAGGAGCTATGCTTTGCGCCGGCTTGTTTACAGGCTGCGGACAGAGCGATACAAAGCAGGATAAGGCAGCAGGCACTGAAAATGCAAAGCAGGCTGAGACCAAGGATGAAGATGATAAGGGCTCACAGGAAGAGAAGGAGCTTACAGGAACAATCGATGACATAAAGGATTTCATGTTTGTAGTGACTGATGACAAGGATACACCATACAGCTTTACCTTCGATGAGAAGCCTGACGGACTCGAGAGTGTCGCAAGCGGAGATAAGGTGACTGTAAAGTATACCGGAACTATTTCAGAGGTGGATCCGTTTGAGGGAAAGATAATATCTGTTGAGAAGGCAGAATAAGGACAATAAGCAGGGAAGGATAGGTGCTTTGTGAAAGGGCAAAAGGCATATGGAGTTTTAGTTTATTTATTTTTTCTGTTTCTGATATGCACCTCAGGTATGGCAACATTGTCATAGCTGATAGGTGCATTTTCTTTATCAGTGTCCTCGTGGCTTTCGGAGCTTTTTACGTGCACCTCGGGTATTGCCACGTTGTCAAAAGTTAAATCGTAATTATGTTTTTCTTTTTCTTCTCTGTTTTTAAATATTTTTCTCAGTTTTTCAAACATATTTTTCTCCGGTTGTTTTACATTAGGTTTATAAAGAATGTGATTACAAGGCTGTTCAAAAAGTCGGCAAACAGGCTTCCTACGAGCGGTATGAGCAGATATGCCTTAATGGATGGCACATATTGGTCGCAGACAGCCTGCATATTTGCCATGGCGTTTGGTGTGGCTCCGGTTCCGAAGCCGCAGGTGCCTGATACAAGTATGGCTGCATCGTAGTCGCGTCCCATGATGTTGAACTCGATAACATACGTGAATATGATAATGAGAAGCACCTGTGCTGCAAGCAGTATGACGAGCGGAAGAGCGAGTGATGCAAGCTCCCATAGTCTTAGTGTGATCATTGCCATGCCTAGAAATAGAGAGAGGCTTATACCTCCCAGGTCATTTATCTCCCCCATATGGATGGTGGCGATTCCTGTGTACTCACATATGTTTCGCATGAGTGCGGCTGCGAGCATTGCTCCTATATATATCGGGAAGGTGAGCCCTGTCTTTGTGAGCAGCATTGTAAAGATGGTTCCGACACCTATTGCCAGGATAAGCTGGAATACGGCATCAGCATACATATTTGTGTGGCGCTCATGCTTTTTCTCATCCTCCACCAGCAGGCTGTCATCCTCGTTTGCTGTTGTATTAAGCAGGCTATGCTTTTCAATCAGTCTTTTTCCAAGAGGTCCGCCTATCAGGCTTCCAAAGATGAGACCAAAGGTAGCTGCGGCTGTACAGATGGTCGTGGCACCCTTTATGTTTAAGTCCTCAAGCACCGGGCCAAAGGCTCCTGCGGTGCCGTGCCCGCCTACCATAGGGATAGAGCCGGTGCACATGCCGATTAGCGGATTTAAGTTTAAGAGCTTTGCAAGCCCCACGGCAGTTAAGTTTTGTAATATGATAAGCACTATAACCAGTCCCAAGAATACGATGAGCGATTTGCCCCCGCTTTTTAATACCTTGAGATTTGCCTGAAAGCCTACAGATGTAAAGAAGAATACCATGCAGACCTCGCGCAGTGTGTCGTCAAAGGAAAATTCTGCGATTCCTGTGACATAGCATATGCATGTAATGATGGCAAAAATCAGTCCGCCTATGACAGGCGCCGGAATACAGAATTTCTGAAGAAAATATATTTTCTTTTTTAAATAGTTTCCAAGTAGTAGTACAAGCACTGCAACGGCCAGTGTCTGGTACATGTCAAGTTGTATTTTCATGTGTTACCTTTCAATTTTAATTTATTATATTCTTGTTATTTTCTTCTTATATTTTTGAATATATATATTGGGTTGAAAATTAATTCGCGAATTAATTTGTACTATATCCACAGGCTTCATAATACCTTTTTGCTCCTTTGTGGAATGGAATAGGTATACCGTCTGTTGCAAAGTCATATGTCAGCTCAAGCTTAAGAGAGTTGGAGTAGGAGAGCTCATTTTCTTTTTCAAACAGGAGCGATGTAAGCTGCTCAATTGTATCATCGGATACATCAGACTTTGTGATAAGCACTGATTTTACACCTATAGTGCTTATATCTGTGGTCTGGCCTGTGTATGTGCCGGCAGGTATGACCTCGCTTGTGTAGGCAGAGCTGCTTTCAAGCATCTTGCTTATCACAGTGTCTGTCAGCGGGATAAGCCTTATGTCGCATTCCTTTGAGAGCTCATCTATGACAGTGGTGGTGAGTCCGGCAGTGCAGAAGAAGGCATCTATATCACCGGCTTTTAGCTCTTTTGTGGCCTCGATATAGTCCAGGTTTTTGGTGGCAACAAGGGATGATGGCATACCGGCGAACTCAAGAATCTGTGTGGCATTTCGCTCGGTACCGGATTCCTCTGCTCCGATGCTTACAGTGTGTCCTGACAGGTCGTCAAGAGTCTGTATGTCTGAATCAGCGCGGACCACAAGCTGACAGGTCTCGGTGTAAAGCCCTGCTATAGCCCTTAAATCTTCATTTGTCTTGTAGGCGTCGGCTATCAGGTCTGCCTGTGCGATGCCTATCTCTATATAGCCATCGGATAAAAGCCTTATATTGGCATTAGAGCCAGCTGTGGTACGGACCTTGCAGGTAAAGTCATAGCCCTGTTCATTGGCAAGCTCCGTAAATGTATTTGCAAATGAATAGTACATTCCACCGATGTCGGCTGCTCCGAAGCGTATTGTGCTGCCGGAGTTGGTGCAGCCTGTCAGGGCGAAGAGTACTATGCAAAGCATGATACTGATTTTTTTCTTCATGTTTTGTCTTTGTCCTTTCACTTTTTCATAATTGCTATGAGTATTTTACAAAAAATTTTCTAATATGAAAAGATTTAATTTAAATTTTTCTTAAATTCCATGGACTTGTGATTGGAAAAATAATATAATAAATTAGTTGTAGAAAATATCTTAAAGGAAGGAAATTTATTTATGGAAATCTTTGACATTATCAAGTCTGTTATATTTGGAATTGTGGAGGGCATTACAGAGTGGCTGCCTATCAGCAGCACCGGCCACATGATTCTTTTGAATGAGATTTTACCACTTAGAATAGGAAAGAACCCGGACGATTTTTACAGTATGTTTGAGGTGGTTATCCAGCTTGGAGCCATTTTGGCGGTTGTTGTTTTGTTTTGGAGCCAGATCTGGCCATTCGGCAGGAAGAATAACAAAGCTCCTCTTGCAAAGACAGGTATCGGTGCATGGGTCAAGACTGATATCTTCGTGCTGTGGTTTCATATTCTTGTTTCAACTGTTCCGGCAGCTATTATCGGAATTCTTTTTGATGATGTATTCGAGAGACTGTTTTACAATTTCCAGACAGTAGCTATCATGCTTATACTCTTTGGTATCGCTTTTATTGTGATTGAGACCAGACATAATGGCAAGTCTGCCAAGATTAATTCACTTGTCGACATAAGCTACACGACTGCGCTTATGATTGGATTTTTCCAGCTTATTGCAGCTGTTTTTCCGGGTACATCACGTTCAGGCGCTACTATTGTCGGAGCTCTCTTAATTGGTGTTTCAAGGACTGTTGCCGCTGAGTATACATTTTTCCTTGCTATTCCGGTTATGTTTGGTGCGAGTCTTCTGAAGCTTGTTAAATTTGGATTTCATTTTACAGGGGAAGAGGCTGCTATTCTGATTATCGGCATGATTGTGGCATTTGTCGTTTCACTTATTGTTATCAAATTCCTGATGGGCTACATAAAGAAGCATAACTTTATTGTGTTTGGATGGTACCGTATAGTTCTTGGTGCGATTGTGCTGCTTTGTGGTATCGCAGGGCTTCTCTAAATACATTTTGACGCAATTTTGCAGGAAGAGGGTTTAAGACATGCATGATGAATTGACAGCAAATGATATAAAGAAAATGGAGGACGAGATAGAGTACAGAAAGCTCGTTGTCAGAAAGAAGGCTCTTGATGACGTAAAGGTGGCGAGAGCCCAGGGTGACTTGAGCGAGAACTTCGAGTACAAGGCCGCCAAGCAGTTTAAGAACCAGAACGAGAGCCGTATCAGATACCTTGAGAAGATGATTAAGACTGCCGTTGTCATATCCGATGAGTCAAAGGATGATGAGGTGGGTATGTTCAATACGGTTGATGTGTATTTTGAGGATGATGATGAGACTGAGACATACAAGATTGTCACAACAGTAAGGGGCAATTCCTTAAAGAATCTGATAAGCAAGGAGTCACCGCTTGGTGCAGCTATATTCGGGCACAAGGTGGGTGACAGGTGTGAGGTAAAGGTAAATGATGACTACTCATACTTTGTTAAGATAATGAAAATACAAAATACTGTCGACGACGGCAGTGATGATTTGCGTAAATTTTAATCTGGGTTTAATTTTTGAGTCTTATAGGGATTCCAAAAAGATTAATATGTTTATGACTATATAATGTTTAATGTCAGAAATGGGGAGATTTATATGATTAAATTAAAAACTTTTGACAGCTTTTCAAGCTTCTCAGACCTCCATGCCCCTTCCTGGACAGATGTTAAGCCATTACCTACCGTAAAGCTGCCAAAAGTTTTTAATTTAATCATATAAATCTCCCCATTTCTGACATTAAACATTATATAGTCATAAACATATTAATCTTTTTGGAATCCCTATAAGACTCAAAAATTAAACCCAGATTAAAATTTACGCAAATCATCACTGCCGTCGTCGACAGTATTTTGTATTTTCATTATCTTAACAAAGTATGAGTAGTCATCATTTACCTTTACCTCACACCTGTCACCCACCTTGTGCCCGAATATAGCTGCACCAAGCGGTGACTCCTTGCTTATCAGATTCTTTAAGGAATTGCCCCTTACTGTTGTGACAATCTTGTATGTCTCAGTCTCATCATCATCCTCAAAATACACATCAACCGTATTGAACATACCCACCTCATCATCCTTTGACTCATCGGATATGACAACGGCAGTCTTAATCATCTTCTCAAGGTATCTGATACGGCTCTCGTTCTGGTTCTTAAACTGCTTGGCGGCCTTGTACTCGAAGTTCTCGCTCAAGTCACCCTGGGCTCTCGCCACCTTTACGTCATCAAGAGCCTTCTTTCTGACAACGAGCTTTCTGTACTCTATCTCGTCCTCCATTTTCTTTATATCATTTGCTGTCAATTCATCATGCATGTCTTAAACCCTCTTCCTGCAAAATTGCGTCAAAATGTATTTAGAGAAGCCCTGCGATACCACAAAGCAGCACAATCGCACCAAGAACTATACGGTACCATCCAAACACAATAAAGTTATGCTTCTTTATGTAGCCCATCAGGAATTTGATAACAATAAGTGAAACGACAAATGCCACAATCATGCCGATAATCAGAATAGCAGCCTCTTCCCCTGTAAAATGAAATCCAAATTTAACAAGCTTCAGAAGACTCGCACCAAACATAACCGGAATAGCAAGGAAAAATGTATACTCAGCGGCAACAGTCCTTGAAACACCAATTAAGAGAGCTCCGACAATAGTAGCGCCTGAACGTGATGTACCCGGAAAAACAGCTGCAATAAGCTGGAAAAATCCAATCATAAGCGCAGTCGTGTAGCTTATGTCGACAAGTGAATTAATCTTGGCAGACTTGCCATTATGTCTGGTCTCAATCACAATAAAAGCGATACCAAAGAGTATAAGCATGATAGCTACTGTCTGGAAATTGTAAAACAGTCTCTCGAATACATCATCAAAAAGAATTCCGATAATAGCTGCCGGAACAGTTGAAACAAGAATATGAAACCACAGCACGAAGATATCAGTCTTGACCCATGCACCGATACCTGTCTTTGCAAGAGGAGCTTTGTTATTCTTCCTGCCGAATGGCCAGATCTGGCTCCAAAACAAAACAACAACCGCCAAAATGGCTCCAAGCTGGATAACCACCTCAAACATACTGTAAAAATCGTCCGGGTTCTTTCCTATTCTAAGTGGTAAAATCTCATTCAAAAGAATCATGTGGCCGGTGCTGCTGATAGGCAGCCACTCTGTAATGCCCTCCACAATTCCAAATATAACAGACTTGATAATGTCAAAGATTTCCATAAATAAATTTCCTTCCTTTAAGATATTTTCTACAACTAATTTATTATATTATTTTTCCAATCACAAGTCCATGGAATTTAAGAAAAATTTAAATTAAATCTTTTCATATTAGAAAATTTTTTGTAAAATACTCATAGCAATTATGAAAAAGTGAAAGGACAAAGACAAAACATGAAGAAAAAAATCAGTATCATGCTTTGCATAGTACTCTTCGCCCTGACAGGCTGCACCAACTCCGGCAGCACAATACGCTTCGGAGCAGCCGACATCGGTGGAATGTACTATTCATTTGCAAATACATTTACGGAGCTTGCCAATGAACAGGGCTATGACTTTACCTGCAAGGTCCGTACCACAGCTGGCTCTAATGCCAATATAAGGCTTTTATCCGATGGCTATATAGAGATAGGCATCGCACAGGCAGACCTGATAGCCGACGCCTACAAGACAAATGAAGATTTAAGGGCTATAGCAGGGCTTTACACCGAGACCTGTCAGCTTGTGGTCCGCGCTGATTCAGACATACAGACTCTTGACGACCTGTCAGGACACACTGTAAGCATCGGAGCAGAGGAATCCGGTACCGAGCGAAATGCCACACAGATTCTTGAGTTCGCCGGTATGCCATCATCCCTTGTTGCCACCAAAAACCTGGACTATATCGAGGCCACAAAAGAGCTAAAAGCCGGTGATATAGATGCCTTCTTCTGCACTGCCGGACTCACCACCACTGTCATAGATGAGCTCTCAAAGGAATGCGACATAAGGCTTATCCCGCTGACAGACACTGTGATAAGCAAGATGCTTGAAAGCAGCTCTGCCTACACAAGCGAGGTCATACCTGCCGGCACATACACAGGCCAGACCACAGATATAAGCACTATAGGTGTAAAATCAGTGCTTATCACAAAGTCTGATGTATCCGATGATACAATTGAGCAGCTTACATCGCTCCTGTTTGAAAAAGAAAATGAGCTCTCCTACTCCAACTCTCTTAAGCTTGAGCTGACATATGACTTTGCAACAGACGGTATACCTATTCCATTCCACAAAGGAGCAAAAAGGTATTATGAAGCCTGTGGATATAGTACAAATTAATTCGCGAATTAATTTTCAACCCAATATATATATTCAAAAATATAAGAAGAAAATAACAAGAATATAATAAATTAAAATTGAAAGGTAACACATGAAAATACAACTTGACATGTACCAGACACTGGCCGTTGCAGTGCTTGTACTACTACTTGGAAACTATTTAAAAAAGAAAATATATTTTCTTCAGAAATTCTGTATTCCGGCGCCTGTCATAGGCGGACTGATTTTTGCCATCATTACATGCATATGCTATGTCACAGGAATCGCAGAATTTTCCTTTGACGACACACTGCGCGAGGTCTGCATGGTATTCTTCTTTACATCTGTAGGCTTTCAGGCAAATCTCAAGGTATTAAAAAGCGGGGGCAAATCGCTCATCGTATTCTTGGGACTGGTTATAGTGCTTATCATATTACAAAACTTAACTGCCGTGGGGCTTGCAAAGCTCTTAAACTTAAATCCGCTAATCGGCATGTGCACCGGCTCTATCCCTATGGTAGGCGGGCACGGCACCGCAGGAGCCTTTGGCCCGGTGCTTGAGGACTTAAACATAAAGGGTGCCACGACCATCTGTACAGCCGCAGCTACCTTTGGTCTCATCTTTGGAAGCCTGATAGGCGGACCTCTTGGAAAAAGACTGATTGAAAAGCATAGCCTGCTTAATACAACAGCAAACGAGGATGACAGCCTGCTGGTGGAGGATGAGAAAAAGCATGAGCGCCACACAAATATGTATGCTGATGCCGTATTCCAGCTTATCCTGGCAATAGGTGTCGGAACCATCTTTACAATGCTGCTCACAAAGACAGGGCTCACCTTCCCGATATATATAGGAGCAATGCTCGCAGCCGCACTCATGCGAAACATATGTGAGTACACAGGAATCGCCACCATCCATATGGGGGAGATAAATGACCTGGGAGGTATAAGCCTCTCTCTATTTCTAGGCATGGCAATGATCACACTAAGACTATGGGAGCTTGCATCACTCGCTCTTCCGCTCGTCATACTGCTTGCAGCACAGGTGCTTCTCATTATCATATTCACGTATGTTATCGAGTTCAACATCATGGGACGCGACTACGATGCAGCCATACTTGTATCAGGCACCTGCGGCTTCGGAACCGGAGCCACACCAAACGCCATGGCAAATATGCAGGCTGTCTGCGACCAATATGTGCCATCCATTAAGGCATATCTGCTCATACCGCTCGTAGGAAGCCTGTTTGCCGACTTTTTGAACAGCCTTGTAATCACATTCTTTATAAACCTAATGTAAAACAACCGGAGAAAAATATGTTTGAAAAACTGAGAAAAATATTTAAAAACAGAGAAGAAAAAGAAAAACATAATTACGATTTAACTTTTGACAACGTGGCAATACCCGAGGTGCACGTAAAAAGCTCCGAAAGCCACGAGGACACTGATAAAGAAAATGCACCTATCAGCTATGACAATGTTGCCATACCTGAGGTGCATATCAGAAACAGAAAAAATAAATAAACTAAAACTCCATATGCCTTTTGCCCTTTCACAAAGCACCTATCCTTCCCTGCTTATTGTCCTTATTCTGCCTTCTCAACAGATATTATCTTTCCCTCAAACGGATCCACCTCTGAAATAGTTCCGGTATACTTTACAGTCACCTTATCTCCGCTTGCGACACTCTCGAGTCCGTCAGGCTTCTCATCGAAGGTAAAGCTGTATGGTGTATCCTTGTCATCAGTCACTACAAACATGAAATCCTTTATGTCATCGATTGTTCCTGTAAGCTCCTTCTCTTCCTGTGAGCCCTTATCATCTTCATCCTTGGTCTCAGCCTGCTTTGCATTTTCAGTGCCTGCTGCCTTATCCTGCTTTGTATCGCTCTGTCCGCAGCCTGTAAACAAGCCGGCGCAAAGCATAGCTCCTATTACAATTGTAATCAGTTTTTTCTTCATTATGATATACCTCTTTCTTTATTTATAAGCACTACTATGAGTACGTTTTCTAAAGATTACTCTCCTACCAGCTTAAAGTAAATAGAATACATAAAATATTAAAGAAATCTTACGAATTACTGCTTTTTTGAGCCTCTCGCGAGCCTTGCAGGATACCATTTTTCAAACCATCCGGTAAATATTCCCATCAATACAGGCATCAGATTGTTTACGACAATAAGTGCAGCTCCAACACCTGCCTTTTTCAGCAGAAATGTCCACACTGCTGTCAACACGTATAATACTCCCCATGCCGCCGCAAGTATATAATTCGTCTTCATAAAGAGAGGATTTTTATGTGCGGCTTCACCGCCATAATTGTATTTCACATATGTTGCGCATAAAGGCTCCTTTGTCAGGCTTGAAACCAGCCAGAACAGCCCAAACACCAGATATCCGATATCTGTTGATATGTCACCTGCTCCTGTCAGGCTTGCAATCGCAGAAAGTATAGCAACAGCAACAATTGACAGCTGATCCCATATTACAAATTTATGTTTTCTCATAATAAAAGGTATAGCAGATGCCACAAGAAGAGTAATCACAGAACCCTTTTCAGTATTGACAGAAACTGCTATCCAAAACGTAATCCATGGTATGAGCATTGTCATCATGGATGGATTTTTCTGTACCTCCACACCTTGTGATGTTTTTTCTGCCTCTTTGACTGCCGATGTACTTCCAAAAAATTTATCCCAGTTTACCATCAAGGAAAAATCACCTGTCACCGTATACATCTGCTTTCCCAATGCCTCTGCGCCACCTATCTCGCCTCGGGAAATAGCCGACCATACCGTAAAAGGCGTATCTATGCGTGTAGTCGCGGCAAGGCTTTGGTCAGTAAGCACCTCACTACCTTTATCATCAAGCTTTATTTGGTATGTATGCTTCAAATCGGTATAGCATATCTCAAGCACGCGTTCCTTTCCGTCATAGGTATCCTTATTGTATAATGCAGCCATCTGTCTGGTGAAAACAAGGTCATCCGCTTCCTTTTCTCCTGTTGTCCTGCTGATTCCCCAGCTGGCATCCGCCATACTTTCAAATACATCCCTTGGATATAAAAGAGTATGGAGCGCCGCTTCTGTTTTTTCAGATATTTTTCCTGTGATGGCATATTCTGCCCCGGCACTTTTTACCGTAGCCAGATATTCGTCAGTCCTCTTTGACAGCTCTTTTACACGAAACAGCTCACCCTGACCACAAAATATGGTTGTATAATGCCCTTTTCCAAGGAAATGGTCAAACATCCGAAGTACACTGTCATAATTTCCCTCTGCAGAATAAAAGCCACAGGTAGAGATTAGCACATGCCTTTTGCCTTCCATATCATATCTGCAATCATGGCTGCCGCTTCCGTATCCGTCATCCTTTGTACTCATAAACGGCAGGCTCATGGGAAGCTGCCTGTCAATCACGTTCTTTAGTATTCCCGGCACACTAAAATAGTACAGAGGAAACGACCACACAACAATATCCGCTTCAAGCATTTTCCCAATAACAGTCTGCATGTCGTCATTTATGCAGCACACCCCCGGTGTCTTCTGCCAGCATGCAAAGCAGCCCTTACACGCTCCTACATTCATTGAGGCTACATGCATTTCATCAACGGATATAGCTTCATTTTTGCTCTTATATCCTTCTTTGAAGCCTTCTATAAAGCTGTTTGCAAGCCTTAACGAATTGCTTCGTTTGCCTTTTGGACTTCCGTTAATCAGAAGTATGTTCATGCTTTATGCCCTCCTGTAAGTATATAGATAATTTTAGTATAGCGGATTGACAGTCAAAAAACAATTAAAGTTTAGACTTAGAAACAATACCATAATTATACATTCAAATTCTTAAGCATGCCTTGTAATTATAGTACTATGATAGTAA
>OMGU01002033.1_pt1 | contig 12910 bp, 5 predicted proteins | sample 1646121 | NCBI WGS metagenome assembly OMGU01 (sample SAMN05578581, study PRJEB25193) | human gut metagenome | biome: Human Microbiome; feature: human-associated habitat; material: feces | host: Homo sapiens | place: USA:Birmingham
GCGCAGCATACACATTATCAATGGGATTCGTTGCTTCTCAAACGTAAAGTTGTCCACCACTTGGTCCACACAATACCGGGTATCTTGGTCTATGCCTTGTTGCCTCTGGCGTTTATACGGGGGAAAGGTTTGTTGCTTTTGTCTCAGAAAATATGTGCTGTGTATATCGTGTTCGCTTTGTTATTGGCGATAAATGGTTTTATTTTAGTGTTCCTCGATATGTATAACATGCGGCAGGTGAACAAGAACCGTCCGATTAAAGGATTCATGCAGGTGCTTCAGGTCTTACTGTTCTTTATCGGCGGGATCGTCATTATAGCCATCTTGATCGGGAAATCGCCAGCCAGCCTGTTTGCCGGATTGGGTGCTTCGGCAGCAATCCTGATGTTGGTATTCAAGGATACGATTTTAGGATTCGTGGCGGGCATACAGCTTTCCGCCAACGATATGCTTCGGCCGGGCGACTGGATCACGGTTCCTGGTTCAAACGCGAACGGTATCGTACAGGAAATTACACTGAACACAGTCAAGATTCAGAATTTCGATAATACCATTTCCACCATCCCGCCTTATACGTTGGTAAGCGCTTCGTTCCAGAACTGGCGGGGCATGGTCGAATCGGGAGGCCGCCGTGTGATGAAGTCCATTTTTCTCGACCTCAATACCATCAAGTTCTGTACTCCGGACATGCTCAACACGTTCCGCAAGGAGATCCCTTTGCTTGCCGACTACAAGCCGGACGAAGGCGTGACACCTACCAATTCGCAGATGTTCCGTGTCTATGTGGAGAAATACCAGACAAGCCTTCCGGTCGTCAACACCGATCTTGATTTAATCATCAGCCAGTTGCAATCGACTGAATATGGCGTACCTATCCAGATCTATTTCTTCTCCCGCAATAAAATATGGAAGGAATACGAACGTATCCAGTCGGACATCTTCGACCATTTCTTCGCAATGATTCCCAAGTTCGAATTAAAGGTTTACCAATATTCGGAGTAAGGATAATGAAAAAACAGACTTTATTGCCAAATTTGTGAAAATACCCATTGGTCCAAACCGAAACACATGAGCATGAAAATTGATTTTCCCACAGGGGTAATATTTTTATTTGGTAATCGGCTGTATCTCAAAAAATGACCTTTTTATCGCTTTTTATGGGGAATATTGTATTTTTATTAGTTAGTTTTGTATACAAATTCAAGGTTATCACAAGTATACTTAACTAATCATTTAAGGATATGCACGCAATACAAGAATGGATTAACAATCATTTGATCGAATGGGGGATTATCAGCAGTTCGGCAAATGAACTGGACAATACGATCGTCCTGCTGCTGATCATTGCCGTAACGGTCGGCATCGACTATGCTTGCCGCTATATTTTTCTGAATATGTTCAAACGGCTTGCGAAGAGAACCCGCAACCAATGGGACGACTTGATCGTTGAGCGCAAGATTATCAACAAGCTGATGCACATGATCCCTGCCATCCTGGTGTATGTGCTGTTGCCACTGGCTTTCCCGGTTGATGAGACGCCCAAGATATTGGGAATCCTGCAAATGATATGCAAGATCTACATCATTGCCGTTTCACTTCGTTTCATCAGTGCCTCCCTGAACGTCGTGCATGAAATATATAACCGGAAGGAATCACTCAAGAACAAGCCGCTGAAAGGTTTCATCCAACTATTGCAGGTAGCCGTTTTTTTTATTGGTTTTATACTGATCATCAGCATTCTGATCGGCAAATCACCAACGACGCTGTTCGCCGGACTAGGCGCTTCCGCCGCTATCCTGATGCTGGTGTTTAAGGATACGCTCTTAGGATTCGTAGCCGGCATACAGCTTTCCGCCAACGATATGCTGCGTCCGGGCGACTGGATCACGATGGAGAAATATGGGGCGAACGGGACGGTTATCGAAGTCACGCTGAACGCAGTCAAAGTCAAGAACTTCGACAATACGATCACGACGATTCCCCCTTATGCCTTAGTGAGCGATGCTTTCCAGAACTGGCGTGGGATGTCAGAATCTCCCGGACGGCGGATCAAGCGCTCCATCAATATCGATATGAACAGCGTGAGTTTCTGTACTCCTGAGATGTTGGCCAAATTCCGCAAAATCTCCTTGCTGACAGACTATATCGACGAGAAAGAAAAAGAACTGAACGCCTATAACGAGGCGCACCGGATCGACGATTCCATCCGCGTAAACGGCCGTCGGCAAACGAATATCGGTGTGTTTCGCGCCTACTTGGTCAATTATCTGAAAAGCCTCCCAGAGGTCAGTAAGGAACTGACTTGCATGGTCCGCCAGTTGCAACCGACAGAAACCGGTATTCCGATCGAACTTTATTTCTTCTCCTCCGTGAAAGACTGGGTTCCTTACGAAGGCATTCAATCCGACGTATTCGACCATGTGCTGGCCGTAATCCCGGAATTCGGACTCAGCGTATTCCAGAATGTCTCTGGCAGTGATTTGAGGAGCCTGAAAATAGTGCAATAACAAAAAAAGCGTCACCCGCCATAGGGTAACGCTTTTTTTGTTCGTCTATAGGACATCAGTAAAAAATAATAGTTATACATGAAAAACACGATTCTTGCTTTTTGCTGTATCTTACTACAGCAACCGCTCTTTGCCGAAAACAAGGATTGGCTGATCGACGGAAGCCCGTATAAGACGGAGGTCAATCTTTCATCGGATAAGAAACAAATTGAATTGACAAACGGTCTTCTTCGTCGTTCCTTTTCACTAACGCCCAACGGTGCGACAATCGCACTGGATAATCTGATGACGGGACAAAACGAATTGCGTGCCGTGCGACCGGAAGCCGTGCTTGTCATCAATGGAAAAGAGTATCCAGTCGGAGGTTTGGAAGGGCAGCCTGTCCATAATTTCCTGACAAAAGATTTCCTGTCCGGCATGCAGCTGTGCGATTCGGCATTTGTCTTGGCTGGTTATACGGTTAGCGAAACAAAAGAACGCTTTCCTTGGAAACCGAACGAGGCCTGGATTAGCAATCGATATCCGTGGCCTGTGCCCGGCAAACGCATCACCTTCACTTATAGGGCTCCCCGAAAAATTGTAGACGAATGCAAAGGGTTAACCATCCGTATCGTCTATGAACTATATGATGGAGCTCCGATCCTGTCTAAATGGATCGAGATCGAAAACAACGGACAAAAGGCTGTTACACTGGATTCATTCAAATCAGAAGTTCTTGCGTTGGTTGAGACTGCCCCGAAAGTCCACTATGGTGAGCCCCATGAGGTGCGCATGATGGCACAAAAAACGGGATACTATACGGAAGATTATCGCAAAAGACCAGTACAGACAGATGCTCCGCGTGACTATATCGACCGTTTCACCCAACTGTTCGTCGTTACGGATTATGCGATGGGTGGAGATATGGAAGCGATGAAAGACAATCCCGCCGTCCGTTGGGTATTCGATCATCCGGAATACGAGTTTACCGGTATCCGCTATTACGGCCAATATAAGCCGGCACGGTTGGAAGTAACACCTCTGTTAGGACCGGCTGAAGAGATTGCACCGGGAGAAAGTTTCACCTCCTGCCGTGCCTTCGAAATGCTCCGCGATGCGACAGACCAGGAAAGACGAGGACTTGCCGAGTGTCGATTCTGGCGCATGATGGCTCCCTGGACACAGGAGAATCCGATCTTTATGCACGTAAGGGAATCAAGTGACCAGGCTGTCAAACAGGCAATCGACCAATGTGCGGCTGTCGGCTTCGAAATGGTAATCATGACCTTCGGTAGCGGTTTCCAGATCGAAAACGATTCGGTATCTTATCTCCAACGCATGAAAGCTTTGAATAGCTATGCTGCTGACAAAGGCATTGCCATCGGTGGCTATTCGCTATTAGCAAGCCGTGGTGCCAAACCGAAAGATGCGGCGATTAGCCATCATACGGGCTATCCGGCAAAGACACGCGAAGAAGGCAGTCGTTTCGGGCTTTCTCCTTGTATCGCTTCAGATTGGGGTAGTGATTATTTCAAGCGTCTGAAGAACTTCTTCCATACGACCGGTATGAACGTATTCGAGAACGACGGTTCCTATCCCGGTGATCCCTGTTCCTCTACTGTCCACAGTGGGCACAAAGGATATCTGGATTCGCAGTGGAAACAGTGGAATAGGATCAGCTCGTTCTATCAGTGGTGCCGGGCAAAAGGTATCTATCTGAATGTCCCGGATTGGTATTTTCTGATGGGTTCCAACAAAACTCCGATGGGGTATGTTGAAACCAACTGGTCCCTGCCAAGGTCCTACCAAGAAATTATCGAACGGCAGAATATCTACGATGGTACCTGGCAGAAAACGCCCAGCATGGGCTTTATGTTCGTTCCCCTCACCCAATATCACGGTGGTGGAGCGGCTGCCACTATTGAACCGTTGAACGAACACTTGTCTCATTATGAGACAAGGCTGCGTAACCTGTTCGGTGCCGGTGTGCAAGCTTGCTATCGTGGTCCCCGCCTCTATGACACGGAACAAACCCGGAAACTGGTGACCCAATGGGTTGCTTTCTACAAGCAGTACCGCCAAATATTGGATTCGGACATTATCCATTTGAGACGTCCGGACGGACAGGATTGGGATGGCATCATGCATGTCAACCCGCAATCGAAGCGGAAAGCCTTCATTTCCGTTTATAATCCGTTGGATATCGCGATAGAGAGAGAAATCGAAGTTCCTTTATATTATACGGGACTGACAAATAAGGCAATCGTAAAAGAACAGGACAAAAATGGGAAGGAGTACTCGCTCGCCCGCGATTATTCCATCTCACTGAAGATACGGATTCCGGCAAAAGGCTATAATTGGTACATCATCGAATAACATAATTCAACAAACAGAATGAAACTTAAATTACTACTGCTTACCTTCATCCTGGTGTGTACAGGATGTAAAAATGACCCGCGGATACAGGCGGCCTACGACTTGATCGAACGTGTGACTCCCGGATACGGGGAACAATTCAAACTGGAATTAATGGAACCAATCGACGGAATGGATGCATACGAGATCACGTCCGACAACGGCAAAGTCGTACTGCGTGGAAATAACACGATCTCACTGGCGACGGCGTTCAACCAATATTTGAAATACACTTGTAATGCACATGTTTCCTGGTTCGGCAATCAACTGGACCTGCCGAAGCAATTGCCCATGCCCGCCCCCGTTAAAAACACGATCAACGGCAAATACCGTGTCTATATGAATTATTGTACGGTCAGTTACTCGGCTGCCTGGTGGGATTGGGAACGCTGGCAGCGAGAGCTTGACTTTATGGCAATGAACTCGATTAATATGCCTTTGTCTGTTGTCGGGCTGGAAGCTGTTTGGTACAATACCCTACTCAAACATAAGTTTACAGATGAAGAGGCTCGCCAGTTTCTGGCCGGTCCGGGACATTTCGCATGGCAATGGATGCAGAACTTGCAAAGCTATGGAGGGCCACTCCCCAAATCTTGGATTGACAAGCATATCGTTTTGGGAAAACAGATTATCGACCGGGAGTTGGAATTGGGGATGCAACCCATTCAACAAGGATTCTCCGGCTATGTTCCGCGTGAACTGAAAGAAAAATACCCGGATGCCAAGATACAGTTGCAGCCTTCCTGGTGCGGTTTTACCGGGGCTGCACAGTTGGACCCGACTGATTCTTTATTCACAGTGATCGGACGTGACTTCCTGGAAGAAGAAAAGAAACTCTACGGAGCGCACGGTGTTTATGCGGCCGATCCGTTTCACGAAAGCCAGCCGCCTGTCGATACACCGGAATATCTGCGTGCCGTTGGTAACGCTATCCATAAACTTTTCAACGATTTTGATCCGAATTCGATTTGGGCCATGCAAGCATGGAGTCTTCGCGAACCGATCGTGAAAGCTGTTCCGAAAGAGAATCTGCTGATCCTGGACTTGAACGGGGCCAAAAGCCAGCAGGAAAATGCTTGCTGGGGGTATCCGCTTGTTGCCGGAAATCTGCATAACTTCGGGGGACGTATCAACCTGCACGGAGATTTGCGTCTGCTTGCTTCCAACCAATATGTAAATGCGGTGAAAAAGAATCCGAATGTTTGTGGTTCCGGTCTCTTTATGGAGTCTATCGAGCAAAATCCGGTATATTATGATCTGGCTTTTGAAATGCCTCTCCATAAAGATGAAGTCAATATCGAAGAATGGCTCTGCCGTTACGCAGACCGTCGCTACGGAAAACCGTCCGAAAACGCGCATCAGGCTTGGTTGCATCTGTTAGAAGGGCCCTATCGCCCCGGAACAAACGGGACAGAACGCAGTTCCATCATCGCCGCCCGTCCAGCTGTGAACGTAAAAAAATCCGGCCCGAACGCCGGCCTGGGGATACCCTACTCTCCTCTGTCGGTAGTCCAGGCCGAAGGCTTATTGCTGAAAGATGCCGGCAGACTGAAAGGTTCCGATCCTTATCGTTTTGATATTGTCGATATTCAGCGCCAGCTGATGTCCAACCTCGGACAGGCTATCCATAAACAGGCGGCAGAGGCGTTCCGTAAAAAAGACAAGGAAGCATTCGCCCTGCATAGCAACCGTTTTCTCGAAATGTTGCGCGATGCCGATGAACTGTTGCGTACGCGTCCGGAATTCAACTTTGACAAATGGTTGACGCAGGCTCGTAGCTGGGGGGATAATAGCGAAGAAAAAGATCTATTTGAAAAAGACGCAACCGCGCTTGTAACAGTGTGGGGGGCCGATGGCGATCCGCTTATCTTCGACTACTCATGGCGGGAATGGACGGGATTGATAGACGGATATTATCTGAAACGCTGGGAAAAGTTCTACGCTATGCTTCAGGATCATCTCGATGCCGGGACAAATTACAGCGAAAAAGATTTACCGCAAACGCACGGCCGTGAGTCTTTCCGTGCCAATGATTTCTACAGCACTTTAGGAGACTGGGAACTTCAATTTGTTTCCACTCCGGATAAAGTCCGTACCCCTATCACACAAGGAGACGAGGTGGAAACCGCTACCCGCCTGTATAAAAAGTATGCTCGTCTTGCTACCGAGTATTATAAGGATGAAATCGAGGCAGATGAGATTCATGAAGGTAACATCTTTGAGAATTTGGGTGAATAACTCCTCAAAAAGATTATATTATGACAATAAGACAAATCCTTCTTGCTTGTTTCTGCTGTGTGACTCCCTGTCTGACGGCACAGACAAGCAAGATAAAACTATCGGAGATGAACCTCTCCTCCATCTATCAGCCATACGGGACTCCGGCATCCGGCAAAGCAGTCACAGGTGAACCTTTACGGGTAGCTGGTACGTTTTTTACGGATGGTATCGGTGTACAGGCAAACAGCAAAATAAAGATTTCACTTCAGGGAAAATCATCCCTTTTCACATGCAAGATCGGTATCAACGACCAGTCGGTTAATTACAAGGACAGCCATCTTGCCAAGATTCCTTTGACCGACGGGACGATGCTCTTTTACGACCAGACAAACGGCCGCAAACAATATGTCGGTACGGGAAAAGGAAACGGGGAAGTGGAAAAGGGAAGTGTAGTCTTCAAAATCACCGGAGACGGGAAAGAACTGTATAACAGCGGGATCATGCGTGGAGGCGAGACTGCCAGAGCAATCTCTCTTCCCGTCGAAGGAATCAAGATCTTGGAACTGGAAGCGGAAAGTGCAAATGATGGACTTAGCGGTGATCATGCTGATTGGTTGGAGGCCGTCATTACCTATTTCGAAATTCGACCGTCTCTAGTCGCTCCCGAATACCAAGGAGAGATTGCCTCCATGTCTAAAGAAGTGGAACGATCCCTGCAACAGAAAATCGGACAACTCGAAACAGTCTGCCTGCCCTTGCCGTCACCTAGTTACGATTGGCTGATCTGTAACCAGGAAGCCAAAGCAAAGGTTTATCAGGCAAACCAAGGAAAAGATATCGTATTGAGCAATGGACTAGTCAGTCGCGTATTCCGCATTTTTCCAAACCTGGCGACAGTCGATATCCAAAATCTGATGACCGGAGAGAATATGCTGCGTGCCGTGAGCAATGAAGGGATTTTGACGCTTGATGGCAAAAACTATTCGCTGGGTGGCTTGGACGGTCAACCCGAATTTGGTTACACCCAGTACAAATGGCTCGACCGGATGGAGCCTTTTGCCAATTCGTTCCGTGTCATCGATTTTCGGATTTCAGAAATCACCCCGCGTATTAACTGGAAAAGTAGACGATGGGCATTGGAAAAAAAACGGAACCCATCCGGCAAACAGCTGACCTTTCTATTAGAAGGGCCGGACGAACTGAAAGGCGTAAAAGTCAAACTACATTACGCCCTTTATGACGGTCTGCCTTGTATTTCCAAATGGTTTGAGATTGAAAACCGGACAGGTGCGGATATCAATCTCGATTCTTTCGTCCTAGAACAGTTAGCTATGGCCGAGCCAGAGTCTCCGGTGGAAGCCAAGAGTCCGGAAATGTTCCGCAAACCCAATATCCATGTCGAAAGCGATTGGGGTTTTCTGGGTTTCATCGAAAAGATTGCCGACAAGACCGAGCACTGGAATCCCGATCCGCGCTACACTTCGCAGTGTAATTATCCACTGCTGACTCCTTGCCTGTTAGAGGTCAAACTGCCAATGGGACCGGACGAGCGAATCTGCAATGGCGGTTCTTTTTCCAGTTTCCATACTTGGCTGATGCCTTTCGATAGCGAAGACAGAGACCGAAAAGGGCTATTTGTCAAACGGATGTACCGGACGATTGCTCCCTGGACAACCGAAAACCCGATCTTCATGCATTGTACATCCAGTGATCCTAAGATCGTAAAGCAGGCAATAGATCAATGTGCTGATACCGGCTACGAAATGCTGATCATTAGCTTTGGCTCTGGCCTTAACATGGAAGACGAATCACCGGCCAACTATGCCAAGTTTAAGGAATTGCGCGACTATGCCGACTCCCGCGGTATCGAGTTGGGGGGATATTCGCTGCTATCGAGTCGTTGGATCAGCGATGATGTGGATGTGATAAATCCCGAAACAGGTAAGAGAGGCGGAATGATTTTCGGCAGTTCTCCCTGTCTTTGCAGTGATTGGGGCTATGACTATTTCCGAAAGATCAAACAGTTTTTCGAAAAGACAGGTATGACCGTGTTTGAAAACGACGGTTCCTATCCGGGGAATGTTTGTGCTTCAACCGTTCACGCTCACCACGAAGGGCTGAAAGATTCCCAATGGAAACAACGTAAACAAATTGAGAACCTATACCAATGGATGTGTGAAAATGGTATCTATATGAATATCCCGGATTATGGCTATCTGCTGAACGGAGGCAATAAAGTCGGAATCGGTTATCGTGAAGTCAACTGGTCTTTACCGCGTGAACGGCAGTTGGTTCTGGGCAGACAAGTCATGTATGACGGTCTTTGGGAACGGCTTCCGAGTATGTGTTGGACTTTTGTGCCTCTCACCCAGTATCATGGCGGTGGAGCAGCCGCTACATTGGAACCGCTCAGCGAACATCTTGCCGACTATCGGGCACACATGATGCAAAACTATGGAACCGGTGTACAGGCTTGTTACCGGGGACATCGGCTTTATGATACCGAGGAGACAAAACAGACGGTAAAAGAAATCATCGACTGGTATAAACGATATCGTTATATTCTAAACAGCGAAGTGATCCACTTACGCCGTCCTGACGGTAAAGATTGGGACGGAATCATGCATGTCGCTCCCGGTAAAAAAGAGAAAGGTTTTGTCATGGTCTATAACCCTACCGACGAGCCGATGGAGCGTACCGTCAAACTACCTCTCTACTATACAGGATTGACCACGGAGGCGGTTGTAAAAGAGCAAGGCAAAGAAGGGGTTCTCCATACTTTGTCGCGCGATTATACGATTCTATTGAGAATAAGGATTCCGGCAAAAGGTTATAATTGGTATATAATAGAATAAAAAACAAACAAATATGAAGAAAACATTCCTAACAGTCGTTGTATTGCTCCTTGCCTGGAGTAATGTTGACTTGAAAGCTCAGGAGACAATCACGAATGCTTTCGACGACTTGAAGCGTACCGGAACTGTTAATAACAGGACTCCGAAATGCGACAGGCTACCTCGGATACGGCTCTACAAAAATTGCTGACACAGAAACCGGCAGCAGGCTATTTTTGTTTTGCTGAAGATCGGATGCATGATATCCGTCTTGATCAAATCATTCCGGCCCGTTGGACGGAACGCGTTTTCGACACTTGGCTACAATTGAAAGGAGACTGTCAACCTGGTGAATTCTATACGTGGCAAATCGGTGTTTTCACACCTTTCAAAGAGTTGAAAGGTGTCTCCGTTTCATTCTCCGACTTGGTAAATGCCGATGGAAATAAAATAAAATCCACCTCATTCCAATGTTTCAACCAGGAAGGCACCGATACCGACGGACAAACATTCCGGAAAACCGTCTGTATCCCTAAAGGATATGTACAGGCACTCTGGATCGGGATGGACATCCCTGCATCAGCCAAAGGGATATATAAAGGAAAAGCTTTTGTGAAGGAAGGAAGCTCCCAACCTGTCGAAATAGCAATTGAGCTAAACGTGTCCGGCTCACCGATCGCCAATCATGGAGATAACGAAGGTTGGCGGAAAACCCGTTTGCGCTGGCTCAACTCCACACTGGGAAATGCCGATGAACCGACTGCACCTTATACACCTGTAACTATCCGGAAGAAAACTCTTTCCTGGTTGGGCGGCGAAATTGAACTTTCTTCGAGCGGGCTACCTTGCAGGATAACCACTTGTTATGATGCCAATAACAGACTCAGTGATTCTATCTCAAATGCCGTACTGGCAAAGGAAATGGCATTTATTATCGAAACTTTCAATGGACAGGAAGCCTTGAAGCCAGGAAGTCTCCGTATCACTAACCGTAATAACGCTTCCATTAGTTGGGAAACGATACTAAAGAGCCAAAACTTCAATGTAGTATGTCGGGGAACTTTCGGGTTCGACGGTATTAGTAATATCCGTCTTCAAGTCAAACCGAAACAAGATATCGAAATCAAAGATATACGTTTGGAAGTCCCTTACACGACTTATGCATCCAAATATATGATGGGATTGGGGCACAAAGGCGGATTTCGTCCAGACACACTGATATCATGGAAATGGGACACCGATAAACAACAGGACAAAATCTGGATGGGAAATGTCAACGCCGGCCTTAACCTTCATTTCATGGATGAGAATTTTGTGCGTCCGTTAGTCAATATCTATTACGCACTTGGTAAACTGAACCTGCCTGTTTCCTGGGGAAATAACAACAAAGGTGGTATCCGCATCCAGCCGGAAAAAGATGGTGAAACACGAATGATCGTTTACAGTGGCGAACGCTGTTCACGCAAAAACGAAATCCTGCACTACAATTTCGATATGCAAATCACCCCTGTTAAACCGATTGACTTGAAATTACAGGCAACAGAACGTTTCTACCACTCGAACAGCGACGTAAGTGCTGGTTATATTCCGGCAGCTTTGAAAGCCGGAGCAAACTTGATCAATGTCCATCATAAGAAAGATATTTATCCTTTTATCAACTATCCGTATTATGACGAATCAGTCGCCGATCTGAAACGTTTCATCTCTGAAGCTCATAGTAAGAATCTCGGTGTCCGTTTATATTACACGACACGGGAACTGACCGTGAAAATCCCCGAACTATGGGCTTTGCGTAGTTTGGGCGGAGAAGTGATCCATGACGGTCCCGGAAAGGATACGCGTACATTAATTCATCGTAACGGACCGAACGAGTGGTTGAACAAGAACCTTGCCACGCATTTCATCCCTGCTTGGTATAACGCTTTCGAAGAGGGAAAATATGCAGGTGATATGGACATTTCTGTTATAACGACTCCCGATTCCCGTTGGAACAACTATTATCTGGCCGGACTGGATTGGATGGTGAAAAACTTGGAAGTCGACGGCATTTATATTGACGATAGCGCTCTTGACCGTAAAACGCTGCAACGTGCTCGACGCATCCTCGATGCAGACGGCAAGCGACGCCTGATCGACATTCACTCTTGGAACCACATGAACCAGTGGGCTGGTTATGCCAACTCCCTGCATCTTTATACAGAGCTTCTCCCTTATATCGATCGCACTTGGATTGGCGAAGGTTTCAAAGCTGACAACTCGGTAGACTTCTGGTTGGTGGAAATGTCTGGTATTCCGTTTGGCTTGTTAAGCGAGACACTGGACGCACGCAATCCTTTTCGGGGTATGGTATTTGGAATGCTTCCCCGTTTACCCTGGAGCGGTAATCCTGTCCCACTCTGGCAATTGTGGGATTCGTTCGGAATGGATAAAGCAACCATGCATGGCTATTGGGATGAAAACAACCCTGTTAAAACGGACAATGCAAATCTCCTTGCAACCGTTTATACGAATGAAAATAAAGCTCTTCTCGTGATAGCCAATTGGACGGATCTACCACAAAAGGCAAAAATATCCATCGATGAGAAAGCATTAGGTTTCCACCCAGCTACGATTTCATTGCCGGAAATAAGGGACATACAATGGGGTAGCCGGCTGAACAACTTGGAACAATGCGAAATTATGGGGAGAAGTGGTATGATCATCCTGCTTGAAAAATGAATATTCCCTGTTATAAGGTAAGGTATGGAAACAGGACATTCAGCTTACGTTTCAAGTATAAATATTGCAACCATGACAAAATACGCAACAAATCACTCGATTATTTTATGCAAAAACGGCTGTAAAATAGGTAAAACCGGGTGGTTTTCATTGCTCGGCAAGGCACTTTAGTTGCCGGACACCCCCATGTTGCCCCCTCTTACACCCGGATGTACCGACTCTCTACACCCGGATGTT
>OMGU01002038.1_pt1 | contig 12874 bp, 11 predicted proteins | sample 1646121 | NCBI WGS metagenome assembly OMGU01 (sample SAMN05578581, study PRJEB25193) | human gut metagenome | biome: Human Microbiome; feature: human-associated habitat; material: feces | host: Homo sapiens | place: USA:Birmingham
TTTGCTTCCTTTTCCGGCCGAACGGAAAAGGAAGGGCCCGCGCGGCCTGAGCGCGTTCCAATTTACGGGATTGGTCTCGTGCATTTTGACAAAACGATATCCCTTTTTCAACAGGCTGAGCAGACAGAGCATGCGTATAACTTTTAGGCGGATCCTCAACCATACCTGGCTGCATACTGGCGCGGCGTTATCCCATAGGCCTTTCGGAAACAGGCGATAAAATAGGTCTGAGAGCAAAAGCCGAGATCATAGGCGATCCTCTTTGGGTCGCATTCGCCGCGCAGCATTGCCTTCGCCGCCTCCAGCCGCTGCTCCATGATATAATCCCGCACCGTTTTCCCCACGTGCTTTTTAAAAAGCTTTGACAGATAGTCCTCGCTCAGGCCCGCCACCTCCGCCAAATCGGCCAGTCGGACCGGCTCATGGAGATGCCTGTCGATATAATCAAGGCATCTTCGTATTTTCATGGGGCAGTTGCTACGCGCCGCCTCGTGAACCAGGGAAGTGATTTCCAGCACAATTCTTTTCAGGTACTCCACAATTTCTTCCCCTGTGGTAAAGGCGTCAATCTGCATGATATAACGGTCGGAAAGGTTAAAGGCCTGCATTTCATTGAGCCCGCCCTGGATCGCATACCGGATGCCGAGCGTGATGCAGCAAACCGCCCAATATTGCATCTGCCGGATCGAATTGTTGGATAACCGGCCGATGACAATCCCCGATGAAAGATACGTTCCAAGCCGCTGCTTCACCATCTCCACATTCCCCTGCTGCACAAAGGAGAAAAAGGCCGTCTCCTCCTGATAGGACGTATGCGTGACGCCGCTTTCCCGCTGTTCAAACGAAGGGTTGTCGGCATGCGGTAATATCTGAATATTCAGCAATTCACCCTGCTTCATCCTCATCCGCCTCCGAGCATATTATAATACAAAATTCACATGAATAACAGCGGAATTTTATCATAAAAGGCGAAAAATCTATAGAATCTGGCTGTTCATCCTGTTATGCTAATGGCAACATCACAATAACAGGCAGGAGGGATACCCGTGATCAGCCGAACAAAATTCAAAATCGACAGCACGACCATCGAAAACCTCCTTTGCGCCGCAGGCATCGCCGGAGCCCGCGAAATTTCGCCGCTCGGCGCAGGGGAATACAACGCTGTGTTTTCCGCCACGGCCCATGGCAAAGAATACGCGATCAAAATCGCGCCGCCAAAGGATGTGCCGATCCTGACCTATGAGAAGGGCATGATGCGCGCGGAAGTATTCTGGTACCGCCAGATGCGGGAGCACACCTCGATTACCGTTCCGGAAATCTATTTTGAGGATTTTGAGCATCAGCAAATTCCGACGGACTATTTCATTATGGAGAAGCTCTCCGGGCAGCAGTTGGACAAAATGAAATTATCGGACGGTGAGCGGGCGCGGACCGATTCCGTGACAGCCACCATGGCGGCTCAAATCCACAAAATCAAAAATGACCGCTTCGGCTATGTTCAAAACGGTCTGCACGACGATTGGTATCAGGCGATCCGAGCCATGGTACAGGCGCTTCTGGATGACTGCGCGCGCAAGGGAAAAAAATCAAAACGCGGCAAAAAGCTGCTGACCTGGATCGACCGCTACCGGGACGTTTTGGAAAAAGCAGAATGCTGCATGGTCAATTTCGACATCTGGTGGCCGAATATCATCTGCAGCCGGGAAAACGGCACGATCAAATACGCCTGGATCGACCCCGAGCGGAGCTTCTGGGGCGACCGGATTGCCGACTTCGTCTGCCTCGAATGGACGAAGCCTCTGGAACAGAAGAAAAAATCTCTTGCGGCTTATAACGCAGCTGCAGATCTCCCCATTCACGTGACGCGGGAGGAGAAGATTCGCTATGCCGTTGCGCAGGGGTACCTGGCTCTGATTCAGGGGGTGGAGAAATATTACCGCTACACACCAGCGCACTTCGGCTGGTGGCGCAATATTCTGTCCTCGGCGTGGTTTTACCGCAGCGCCTTCAGAATCTTGGAGCATCCATGATGGCTATGAAGAAAAACGACGAGATGCAGCCCAAAACAACCGCATTGGGGGAGGAAGCCATCCCCCGTCTAGTGCTCCGCTTTGCGGCGACGACGCTGGCCGCCCTGCTGCTGAATGCCGTCTATACCCTTACAGATGCGCTGTTCATCAGCTGGGGTGTGGGAGAAAACGCCATGGGCGGCGTGTCCGTGGTGTTCCCCTTTGTCATTTTGCAGGGAGCCATCTCTACCGCCCTCGGGGGCGGCGCGGCCTCCATCATTTCAAGGAAACTGGGTGAGGGCAAAAAGCAGGAGGCGGGAGAGGTCACGCTGAATGCAATGCTCGCCTTTTACAGCTCGGCGATTCTCATCACCATCCTTGGCCTTGCGCTGCTCAACCCGCTGCTTGAAGGGATGGGCGTTACAGGGGAGCTCCTGCCCTATGCAAAGCAATACTTCACCATCCTGCTTGCAGGAAATGTGTTTTCCACCGGCTTTTCCTCGATCATCCGCGCGGAAGGAAAAATGCTGTATGGGCTTCTCATTTGGGTGATCCCGATCTCGATCAACATCGTCCTAGATGCGGTCTTCATCCTGGTGCTGGGCTGGGGCGTCCAGGGCTCTGCGCTGGCAACGGTGATCTGCCAGTTTACGAGCTTTTGTATGTGCGTTTTGTTTTTCCTGCGCTTCACAACGCAAAGCTTTAAGGGCGCAAAGTGCAGCGGCAGGCGCATGCGTGAAATTCTCGCGATCGGGCTTCCCTCCCTGATCCAGATAGGTAGTCTTTCCATCATATCCGTCCTGCTCAACAACCTTCTGCGGGAAACCGGCGGCACGCTGGGCGTCAATACCTACGCCTATCTGAGCAAAATTATCACCTTCGCCGTAATGCCCTTCACGGCAGTGACACAGGCGCTCAGCCCAATTGTCGGGTATAACTACGGCGCGGGCAAGCCGGAGCGCGTCAAAAAAACAGTCCGGTTCTGCGCCATGCTCAGCCTGGGCTACGCCTTGGCGGCTCTCACCCTCATCGAGGCCTTTCCGCATGCATTTCTGCGAGTTTTTACAATCAGTCCTGAAATTCTTTCGCTTGGAATCGGCGGCCTGCGGATTCTCGCCGCGGCGCTTCTTTTCATGCCCCTTCCAATGCTCTCAGGCGCTGCGTTTCAGGCCGTCGGGCAAAAAGGATGGGCATTTGTGATGTACGCTTCCAACCTCATCTTCCTCATCCCGGCGGCATTTTGCATGGCAAGTCGCTTTGGGATCAACGGCATCTGGTGGGCATATGTCGTTGCGAATATTGGGGCATCCTTGCTGGCGCTTTTCAAAATGCGGATGGTGAAGGCGCCGCCAATCCCAAAGGGCTGACTGATAACAATAAAGGGGTGCGTTGCTTGTTGCAACGAGCAACCTCTCAGCCTGACGAAAAAGGAATATCATTTCGTCAAAATGTATAAGAATAATTTCGTAAAATTCCTCCGTTATGCTTGCCTTTTTGATTGCCTTGACAAGGAAAGAAGAAATTGGAACGCGCTCAGGCCGCGCGGGCCCTTCCTTTTCCGCTCGGTCGGAAAAGGAAGCAAAAGGGGCCGTTTTGCACGGCACGTCGGCAGCGGCTAGTCTAGAGGCACAATCCAACCTGTTCGGCGAACCTTCCCAAACTCAGCCGCTCACGCGGCTTCAGACACATGGGAAGGTTCGTTTTTGCCCTACGGGCAAAAATCCCCTCACGAGCCACGCAGATATTGATACGAGTGCTGCCTCGGCCTCCCGACAGCGCCCAGCGACGCCGGTTCCGAAAGCGACCAGGAACCATACTTGTCTGTGCACTCTTCTCTCAGACTCGATCGACAAGCAGAAGAGGCTGCCTGCGCAGCCTCCCATACAGAATGATTTAATATGATGCTCTCCACCCGAAGAATTCCAAATCCTCCAGGAAGGGCCTGAATGCAGCTGGTAGTGCATATTGCCTATCTAGCTCGTCCGGCGTAACCCATTGCAGCCCGCGGGTTTCAAGCGCTTCCTCTACGCGAATCCGGTAAGCGGTCATGTGCCATTCGATATGAGTAAAAATATGCTTTGCCTGTCCGCATTTTTCAATCCGAAGGGCGGTGAGTCCCCATTTTTCGACCGCTTGGCGAATTTCCTGCATGGAAGAGAGATCCAGCTCATTGGGCAGCTCCCATAGCCCGGCCAGAAGTCCCTTGTTTGGCCTGCGGTGCAGGGCAAGCCTTTGGTTGCATAAAAACAGCAGAACAGCGCGCTGCTCGATGCGGCGCGTTTTTTTTGCGGCCTTGACCGGAAAAAAACAGGGGTTCCCCTGTGCATAGCCTGCACACAGCTCCCGAAGCGGGCAAGCTTCACATTGCGGCAGCCCGTTGGGAAGGCAGACCGTTGCGCCAAGCTCCATCAGCGCCTGATTGAACGCGCCCGGCGCGTCCGCCGGAAGGACGGAGCGGACCCGTTCTTCGATTTGCTGTTTCACCTTCGGATCACTGATATTGGAAGGATCGGCGGTCAGCCGGGTGACGACGCGCAAGACATTTCCATCCACTGCCGGAACGGGGATCCCATAGGCGATGGAAGCGACCGCGCCGGCCGTATAGGGGCCGATTCCGGGCAGAGAGAGCAGCTCGTCATAGCTGCGCGGCAGTTCCCCGCCATACCGCTCCATGATCAGGCAGGCGGCCCGGTGCAGGTTGCGCACGCGGCTGTAATAACCGAGCCCCTCCCAGAGCTTGAGATAGGTTTCCTCCTCGGCTTCAGCGAGCGCACGCACGTCGGGAAGGGCCTGCAGGAAGCGTTCAAAATATGGCTTGACCGCTTCCACACGGGTTTGCTGCAGCATGATTTCGGAAATCCAGACGCGGTAGGGCGTCGGCTCGTCGCGCCAGGGAAGGCGGCGCGCATTTTGCCGGTACCAGTCCAGCAAAGGGGCGACAATGTTTGAAATAGAGACAGGATTCAATTGGATTCTCCTATTTTCTACGAATGATACAACGTTATATTTCCTTGTAAGATTATATTTTCTTTTTATATCTGGTATTCACGTCTGATGAAAAGCCCTCCGCCTCATAAAACGCACAGCCCTCCGGCTTGATTTTTTTCTGTAACCTAAATTACTTAGCGCAGCCACGTGCTTTGGCCCGACATTCCAATTCGCAGGCTAGGCGTGGCCGACGCCTTCCCGGCAGAATGCCTTGTCATAGGTCGGTCTCCTTTGCATCCGTATAGGATTGAATGACGGAGTATGCCCGGATCAGGTCGTCAACCGTGCAGTTTCGGCAGTTCGCCGCGCTGGGGGAGGGAAGATAGATGCTTTCTACGCCTGTTTGCGCAAGGCAGAGCCAGCGGTAAAGCTGCGTCGCCTTTTGGCCTGTCGTAAAGACCGCCTGGATGGATGCTGCGCCGAAAATAGGACGCAGGTCGTTCGCAATGGGATTGCGGATGCTCGCATCACCCGCGCCCTGAATGTCGCAGGATGCCAGAACATCCCACAGGGCGATATGATGCGCCAGGACAAGCGATTCTTTCTCGCCGTTATTCTGCGGGATCGGCTCGCCGAATACTGCGGAGAGGACGCGCCAGAAACGGTTTTGCGGATGGGAATAGTAAAAGCCGCATTCCCGGGATTTTGGGGAGGGCATCGTGCCGAGGATCAGGACACGGGCGTTTTGATCGTAGATTGGATTGAGCGAATGCGTAACAAAGCCCATCTCAGGACGCCTCTTTGATCTGTTTTTTCTTGCCGTAGGATTGGTACAGGCGTGAAACGGTGCCGCTCAGGGAAAGCAGGGAGAGCAGGTTTGGGATGACCATCAGGCCATTGAAGGTGTCCGACAGGCTCCACACGAGATCCACCTTCAGCGTGGAGCCGACGGCGACGAACACGCAGACGAGCAGCGCGTAGATTTTTACGCCCTTTTTGCCAAATAGGGAGCGGATATTGACCTCCCCGAAAAAGTACCATCCGATAATGGTGGAGAAAGCGAAGAAGAGCATACAGACCGCAATAAAAATCGTTCCGCCATGACCAAAAACCGATTCAAAGCCTGCCTGTGTCAGGGCGATCCCCTCCAATTCTCCTGAATATCCGCGCGGCAGGACGCCTGTGACCAAAACGACGAGCGCAGTGAGCGTCAGGATAATAAATGTGTCGATAAATACTCCCATCATGGCGACAATGCCCTGATCGCAGGGCTCTTTGACCTTTGCTATCGCATGTGCGTGCGGCGTAGAGCCCATGCCGGCCTCATTGGAGAACAGGCCGCGCGCCACGCCGAAACGGATGGCTTTCTGAACGGTAATGCCCATCACGCCGCCGGTAACAGCCTGCGGGGAAAATGCGCCGGTAAAAATCTGGGAAAAAGCATCGGGAATCCGGCGAAAATTGACAATAATGATGATCATGGCTCCCACAATATAAAACAATGCCATAATGGGCACGATTTTTTCCGTTACGCTGGCAATTCGGCGCACGCCGCCGAGAAAAATGAAGCCCGCAGCCGCAGCAACAATCACGCCAACGGCCAGAGGAGGAATCTCAAAGGCATTCTGAAAGGCGGCACCGATGGAATTGGACTGCACCATATTGCCCATAAAGCCGAGCGCGCAGATGACCAGGATGGAAAAGATGGTTGCAAGCACTTTGCCGAACTGGCCCTGGAAAGCCGCTCGGATATAGTAGGAGGGGCCGCCGGTGACTTCTCCGTCACGGGTGGTTTTGTATTTTTGGGCTAGCGTAGCCTCTGCGAAAATGGTTGCCATGCCGAAAAAAGCGCTTAACCACATCCAGAAAATTGCGCCGGGGCCGCCGCCGATGAGCGCCGTGGCGGCTCCGGCAAGATTTCCCGTGCCAACCTGGGCAGCCACCGCGGTGGCAAGCGATTGGAAGGAGGACATCCCCCGGCCATCCGCCTTAGCACCGCGCAGACGGATACCGCCGAACGTGCGCCGGAAGCTTTCGCCAAACCGGCTAACCTGAATGAACTTTAGCCGGAAGGTAAAATAGATACCGGTACCGCACAGGAGAAATAAAAGCAGATAATCCCAGAGGAAATGATTGGAGAGCTCAACGGCCTTTTGTATGAACGACAAAATCATTGCTCCTTTTCTTGCATATCTTTTATATTATAGTATAAATGTGCCCCACGGCGCAATCCCTGAATCGACAGGAAATGAATTAGAGGAGCGGTTATTCCACAATGCTTGACAGAAGATGTTGCGTTTGCTACTCTAGGATAGAGAATGATCATGGAAATGATACAATTTTCACAATCTGTAAGGGTCGTTTCACACGTTCCAATGAAATTCGGCTTTACTGAGATGTTCAGCCTACCAGCGCCTGCGGAAAGGAATGGTCGTAGCTATGCCTATGCCGGAGCGGATTCCTCGGCATCACACCGGATTAAAATGGAAAACGGTCCTGCAGCGGCTGGCATTGCTTACAGGGGTGGTTGGAGCAGTGGCGCTTTTCGGCGGCTGCCCTGTGCGGCGGTTCTTCGGCGTATCCTGCCCCGGCTGTGGCATGATGCGCGCCTGCCTATCCCTGATACAATTGGATTTTCGGGCGGCCTTTGCCTATCATCCGCTGGTCTTCGTGCTTGTGCCTGCTGTGCTTTATATTCTTTTTCGGGAGGTCCTGCCGTTTTCTCTAAACCGAAAAACGGAAACAGTGTTTTTGGCTGCATTTTTGCTGGCTTTGGTGCTCGTGTATTGTTACCGGATGTTTATTTCCCATGCGGCGGTGTTGGAAGCGGACTTTTCAAGCTCCGTTCTCTATCAAATCATTTCTTTTTTAAAGAAACCGGGCGGCGCTGTTTTCCCCTGTTTGGCAATGCTATGGCAGGACAAAGGATAACAATAAGCGATGGGTCGGCGCAGGAAAAGACAGCCCGAATAATAAAGGAAACCGCCTGGAGCATTGCGCTCCGGGCGGTCAGCGTAGGAATATCGTTTCGTAACATTTCTCTGTTATGCTTGCTTTTTTGATTGCCTTGACAACGGAAGAAGAAATTGGAACGCGCTCAGGCCGCGCGGGCCCTCCCTTTTCCGTTCGGCCGCTTTGCTTCCTGCTCAGATTGTATTAGAAAAAAGCTGACAACTGCAGGTCATATTTATGCTTTATGCCCTGATTTTCCATACGGAATTTTTATACCACCTGAAATAGGTAAAATTTCAGATAGTCCGTCTCCGGGACGTTCCAGAGGATCGGGTGATCCGGAGACTGCTGACGCGCTTCGATCTGGCGCAGGGAGACGTCCGCGTCTGCCGCTGCAGAGTGGAGCATTTTTCGGAACAGCATATCGTCCATAAAGTGGGAGCACGAGCAGGTGGCGAGATAGCCACCGCGGGGCAGCAGGCGCATGGCGCGCAGGTTGATCTCCTTATACCCGCGTATCGCACGGTCTATAGTCTTGCGCGATTTGGTGAAGGCAGGCGGGTCGAGGATAATGAAGTCAAAACGGCTGTCGTGCGCCTCAAGCATGGCGGGAAGCAGGTCGAAAACGTTGGCTGCCTCAAAGGTCATATTGCCGTCCAGTCCGTTGCGCACAGCGTTTTCCCGCGCAAGGGAAACGGCTGCTTCGGAGATATCCACCGCATGGACGGCTTTCGCGCCGCCTTTTGCGGCATTGAGCGCGAAGGAACCGGTGTGCGTGAAGCAGTCAAGCACTGTCCTGCCCTTCGCAAGGCGGGCGACAGCCTGACGGTTGTATTTCTGATCGAGGAAGAATCCGGTCTTTTGGCCATTTTCGAAATCCACGGCGTATTCGATCCCGTTTTCTGTGATCACTGTCGCGGTTTCCTCTGGGATGAGGAGGCCGGGGATTGGGAAAAAGCCCTTGTTTTCCTCTAATCCTTCGTGTGCGCGCAGGGAAACGTCGTTGCGCTCATAAATCCCACGGATTTTCTGCCCATCCCGCGTCAGCACGCGGTAAAGCAGGGGAAAAAGCATGGGCTTGATCATTTCGATGCCGCGGGAGAGCGTTTGAGTGACAAGAATATCTCCAAACCGGTCAACGGTGAGTCCGGGAAACTGGTCCGCCTCGCCGAAAATCAGCCGGCAGCAGGAAACGTCGTCTCCCATGACAGCCTTACGGTATTTCCACGCATAGGACAGGCGACGCTCGTAAAACGCTTCGTCGAAACGGTCGTTTGGATTGCGGGAAATGAGACGGACGCGGATTTTGGAGGTCTCACTGAGAAAGCCGGTGCCGAGATAACGGCCTTTCTTGCTGGCAACGTCCACTAGTCCGCCGTTTTCACAGGCACCGGATACGTCCAGGATTTCCGTATCGTAAATCCACGGATGCCCGTTTCGGACGGAAAGCTCCGCTTTGGGTGAGATACGCAGAACGGGGAAGGCTCGGGACTGTTTCATGGGGTTCTCTCCTTTACGGGAAGTCAAAAGAATGATAGAATAAAATTTAGTATAGCACGAATGCAGCAGGATGAAAATCGAAAATAAACAGGGGCGGTTAGATTGCCCAGGGAAAACGGGCAGGCACTGATTCCTTTGACGACCGGACCTATATCCGGTTTATTGCGGATTGAGAAGGAGATATGATATGAAAGCACGGATCATTTCCTCCCAGCCGGAAACGGCGTTATTATACCATGTGGACGAGTCGACGCAGGAGGGGCCAGAAATCCGAGAGGTTCTCTCGCAATACTGCATTGCTATCCGTGAGATCCCGGATAGCGCGTTGGGGCAGACAATTTCTGCCTTTTTGGAGAAGGAAACATTTGCGCCGGGACGAGAGGAGCCCCATACAGGCGCGGTCATTCTATTCAGCAGCGTGGAGGCGAGAAAGCAGCAGGAGGTCCTACGCACCCTGCGTGACAGAGGCGCAGGCCGGGGAGCGATCAAGGCGGTTGTCACCCCGACAAATCGCAGCTGGACGTTTGAAAAACTGTTTGCGGAGCTTAACGCAGAGCATGCCTTCATGACCGCACAGAGGGCGCCGGAAGGAGAGAAGGGGAATGGAGCCGACGAATAAAAAGAAGAAGGAAATATGCTGCCCATGCAAACGGGTGAAATGCGCGCGCTTTGGAGACTGTGATGCTTGCCGTAAGCACCATTTGGAACAGGGAGACCCACCCTATTGCGAGCGCCCAGCGGGAAGGCAGAGCAGGGAGCGGGCGAATAAAGGGCTGTGACTGGACGAAGAATATGGCCATATGAATGAGAGTAAAGACTCTCTTGGGAAAGGAGACGGTAGCATGCCGGGCGTTTTATATCATAACGGCGATATTCTGACGATGGAGCTGCAGCTTTATGTACAGGCAGTCCTGATCGAGGGGGGACGTATCCGTGCAGTCGGCACGAAGCAGCAGCTGGAGGCGATCGGCGGGCCGGATATTGAGACGGTCGATTTGCAGGGCCGCACCCTGATGCCCGCTTTTATCGATGCGCACAGCCATCTCACGGCCTATGCCAGTACGTTGGCCTTTGCCGATTTGTCGCAGGCGAAGAGCTTTGCCCAGATCAAAAAAATCCTGCTCGACTTTCAAAAGGAGCAGGGGCTGAAGAAAGGCGCGTGGCTTGTGGGGTTTGGATACGATCACAACCAGTTAGCTGAGCACGTGCATCCTGACAAGGCATTTCTGAATACGATCAGCGCGGATGTTCCCGTCTTGATTACGCATAAGTCCGGGCATATGGGCGCGGTCAATCAGCGTGCGTTGGAGATTGCGGGTATCCGTGCCGGCACGCCTGATCCGGAGGGCGGGCAGATTGGGCGCGTGGAGGGCTCACGCGAGCCGAATGGGTATCTGGAGGAAAAAGCATTTATGGCGCTGGCCACCCATATACCCGCCCCAGATCGGGAGGAGCAGAAAGCGCTTTTGCAGCGCGCCGAGCGGGAATATCTGAAATATGGCGTGACCACCGTACAGGATGGGCTGCTGCAGGAGCAGGGCTTTGCCCTACTCCGCGATACGCCGCTGACTGTCGATGTGATTGGTTTTGCCGATCTCAACCAGTGCCCAAAGCTTTTGCCCGATCACCCGGAATACCGGATGGCCTATCGAGAGCATCTCAAGCTCGGTGGCTATAAAATCATCCTCGATGGCTCTCCGCAGGGGCGGACGGCATGGATGAGCGAGCCGTATGAGGATGCGCCGGCCGGATACCGGGGCTATCCGGTCTATTCCGACGTACAGGTAGCAGGGATGATCGAGGCTGCCTTGCAGGATAGGGTGCAGCTCCTGGCGCACTGCAACGGCGACGCGGCTGCGGAGCAGCTGATCAGTTGCTATGAAAGGGCGCTGATGTCCCATCCGGATGCGCCGGATCTGCGCCCTGTAATGATCCATGCGCAGACGGTGCGCAGGGATCAGCTCGCGCGTATGAAAAGGCTTCACATGATCCCGTCCTTTTTCATTGCGCATACCCTTTACTGGGGCGATATCCACTGTAAAAATTTGGGGAAACGCGCCTATGCGATCAGCCCGGCGCGTTCGGCGCTTGCCCTTGACCTCCCGTATACTTTCCATCAGGATACGCCGGTTTTGCCACCGGATATGCTGCGCACCGTCCAGTGTGCGGTCACCCGTACCACTCGGTCGGGCGTTGTCCTCGGCAGGGAGGAGTGCATCTCTCCGCTGGAGGCGCTGCGTGGCGTAACGGTCAACGCTGCTTACCAGTATTTTGAGGAGGGGGAAAAAGGGTCGATCCGGGTTGGAAAACGGGCAGACCTAGTCATCCTGAGCGCAAATCCATTGAAGACCCCGGCGCGGGAGATCGGAAAGATTGAGGTGCTCGCGACCATCAAGGACGGCATAGTCTGTTATCAAAAGGGATAGGGAGGAGAATGATGATGCGAAGGAAAACGGCTTGCGCCTGCCTCGCAGCAGGCTTTCTGACGGCTGCCGCCGGCGCCGCTTGCTATCTGGAGAATAACGATTTATGCACGATGCAGCTTTACTATCAGGATGATAAGCTGCCTGCCGCATTCGACGGCTTTCGCATTGCGCAGGTAGCGGATCTGCACGATAAACGCTTCGGCCCCGGCCAGGAGCGGCTGCTTTCCGCTCTGCGGGCGGTAAAACCGGACTGTATCGTAATGACAGGCGACCTGATCGACCGGCGGCGGAAGGGGGGCAGGGCCGCTGCAGAATTTATAGAGGGCGCGGTGAAACTCGCGCCGGTTTATTTTGTGACCGGCAACCATGAAAATTGGTCCGGGAAGGCGGAGGAGGTGAAGCGCTTCCTTTCAGAAGCGGGTGTTACCGTCCTGGATGACCGCTGTGAAACGCTTGCACGGGGCAATGATTCAATCACGCTGGCAGGCGTGTCCGATGAGACGTGCCAAATTGCGGAAAAACGAAGGGATGGAAGGGACGTTCTTTTTTCCGCGCTGGGGAGGCTGCTGGAAGGGAAGCAGGGCTTTACGATTCTCCTCGCCCACCACCCGGAGCGGATTGCTACATATGCGCAGGCGGGCCTCGATCTGGTATTCTGCGGGCATGCACATGGAGGGCAGTTCCGCCTGCCGGGAATCGGCGGCCTGTATGCGCCGGGACAGGGTGTTTTTCCAAAATATACAGCGGGGATGTACACGATGGATGCGACGACGATGATCGTTAGCCGGGGCCTGGGGAACAGCCTGTTCCCTCTGAGGTTGCACAATTTTCCCGAAATCGTGGCAGTCACGCTGAAAAAGGGCGCTTCTTTAATAGATGCATAGGTTTGGACACGCGCGCGGGCCCTTCCTTTTCCGTTCAGCCGGAAAAGGAAGCAAAAGGGGCCGTTTTGCACGGCATATCGGCAGTGCAAGTGATTTGTGTGGAACCGTTATTTTTCTCACAGGAACTTGTTGCGTGACCGGTCAATAGGACCACGATGCATCTATTAAAGAAGCG
>OMGU01002045.1_pt1 | contig 12778 bp, 10 predicted proteins | sample 1646121 | NCBI WGS metagenome assembly OMGU01 (sample SAMN05578581, study PRJEB25193) | human gut metagenome | biome: Human Microbiome; feature: human-associated habitat; material: feces | host: Homo sapiens | place: USA:Birmingham
CCGTCAGCGGTTACGCTGATGAAGGCAGGGCGTGAGAAGTGTTTAGTGGTCATATTTGATCGACTGCGTAACAGACCACTGTGAGAAAATTACGGTTTCACTTAAATAAATTGCAGCGTGAAAAGTTCTCTAAAGGCCAAGGCAGCGCCCAGCGGCGCATAAAGATGCCGGTTACGTAACCGATCAGAAACCATCTTATTTCTGCACTTTTTCTCTTAGACCTTATCGACAAGCTGATGCCTTTCAAAAAGGCGTTTTCAAAATTTTGAAATTTGATTTACTTTTTTAACAGATAATATTATACTGAAGTCGTATCTTTTGGGCAGAGCGGACAATTCCGTTCTATACACAGCTGTATCAGAAAGGATGAGCGTTATGGCAAACCAACCAAAATGGCTTGAAGATGCTTTGTTCTACGAAATCTATCCGCAGTCGTACCTAGATACCAATGGAGACGGCATCGGTGACCTGCCTGGTATCCTCGAAAAGCTCGATTATATCCAGGGCCTCGGCTTTAACGCCATCTGGATAAATCCCTGCTATCTCTCTCCCTTTGGCGACGCCGGCTATGATGTGCAGGATTATCAGCAGATCGCGCCGCGTTATGGCACGATGGCCGATATGGAAAAGCTGATCTCTGAAATGCACGACCGCGGGATGCATCTGTTCCTCGATTTGGTGCCGGGCCACACGTCCGAAGAGCACAAATGGTTCCTAAAATCCAGCCAGAAAGAGCCAAACGAATACTCCGACCGCTATATCTGGACCTTGCCCGACACCAAGCAGGTTTTTGGGCTGAACAAAAATCGCGGTACGCGCGAGGGATTGTATCACTATAATTTCTATCCCATCCAGCCATCCTTAAATTACGGCTTTGCAAAGGTCACGCAGCCCTGGCAGACGCCTGCCGGTGCACCCGCCGTAAAGAAGACGATCGAGGGGATCAAAGATATTATCCGCTTCTGGCTGCAGAAGGGTGTAGACGGTTTCCGCGTGGATATGGCCTTTTCGCTCGTCAAGGATGATGGTCCGGGCCGCCCGGAGACCGTTAAAGTTTGGCAGCAGATCTTCCCGGATATCAACCGTGAATTTCCTCAAGCGGCGTTCGTTTCCGAATGGGGCGTGCCGACCGAATCGATTCCGGCTGGTTTTGCGATGGATTTTTATCTACAGATGAATGCACAGGGCTTTTCCAAGCTCTTCGACTTCGGCGATCCGGAGGATCTGGACGCAACGCCATTCTTCGATCCGCGCGGCAAGGGCGACCCCAAGGTTTTTGCGGATGAATACACGGATTTCCTTGCAAAAACAAAGGGCAAGGGCTATATCTGCCTGATTACGGGCAACCATGACATCTTCCGCCGCCCGAAGAGCTTAAGCCCCCTCGATATCAAGCTCGCCTACGCTTTTATCTACACCATGCCCGGCATCCCCTTCCTGTACTATGGCGACGAAATCGGCATGCGGCAGCAAAACGGCCTTGATCCCGTCGAGGGCAGCATGTTCCGCACTGGCGCGCGCACACCTATGCAGTGGGACGCCGAAAAAAATGCCGGCTTCTCTGCCGCGGACGCGGACGATCTCTATCTGCCCATTGATCCAGAGGAAAACCGCCCCAACGTAGCACAAGAGGAGCAGGATCCGGATTCTATTCTGAACTTTGTGAAGGAAATCATCGCGCTACGCAAAGCAAACCCCGCGCTGGGCAACACGGCGGACTTTCGCATCCTGTTTGCGCAGGAAAATACCTACCCGCTCGTCTACGAACGCGAAGGCGGTGGGCAGAGGCTTATTGTCGCCGTCAATCCGGCGGCGTACGCAAGCGAGGCTGCAATTCCATATGAAGTGGGAGAGGCACTTTATTCGCTAGGCGGATCGGCCGAGGCCGTCCCATCTGAAACCGGCTGCACGCTGAAGATGGAGGGCGAAAGTTTCGTGATTTACAAGGCATAAAACAACCCGCGCCCGTGACCCGGCCCTGTCTGTTAAAACAGGCTCCGGCAGGGGCGCGGTTCTATATGCGGAAGGCGTCTGCTGGAAAAAAGGGCCGGATGCTTAATGATCGAGGGGTGGAATGATACAAATTCCTGTTAAAACCGACATTGCAAATTTGAATAGGTTGTAAAATTAAGGAGAGCCTAATTGACACTTTCGCACAAATCAAGTATACTAAACTATGCACGGAAAAATAGGGAATGTGTGTGTTTCTAGTAGGAGGAGTTAACTGATGAAGTCCATCAAGGAGACCGTGTCCTCGTTTGCCATCCGGCAAGCGCTCAATTATGCCCGGAAGGACCCTGATAAAAACTTAATGAATCTCCTGACCTTGGTCGAGAAGGCCGATATCAAAAAGGTCAACCGCGTTACATATGAGAATCTGCACAAGGTCCTCAACGATCCCAATAACAACTGGACGCGGTTTATCAAGCGGATTCTTTTTGATGTAGACCCCGATGTGCTCGACAAGTTCGTACCCGTTTTCATGAACATTGCGTTCAACAGCTATTCGCTGCGTATGCAGGCGATTGAAAAATACCATTGCAATATCCCATGGGCAATCCTTATTGATCCCACCGCTGCCTGCAACCTGCACTGCAAAGGCTGCTGGGCTGCGGAATACGGCAAGGATTCTACGCTCGGCTTTGAAACGCTTTCCCGCGTGGTCAAAGAGGGCAAGGCGGTCGGTACCTTTATGTACATTTTCTCCGGTGGCGAGCCGCTCGTGTGCAAAAAGGATATCATCCGCCTGTGCGAGGAGAACCCGGACTGCGCGTTTTTCGCTTTTACCAACGGTACGCTTGTCGATGATGCTTTCGTCAAGGAAATCAAGCGTGTGGGCAACTTTGCGCTAGCCTTCAGCATTGAGGGCTATGAGGATGCTACCGACATGCGCCGCGGCGATGGCACCTACGAAAAGGTTCTTGCTGCAATGGATAAGATGAAGGCTGCGGGTCTTCCGTTCGGCTATTCCGCATGCTACCATTCCAAAAACGTGGAAGAGGTCTGCTCCAAGGAATATATTGAATTCCTGATCGATAAAGGCGCTCTCTTCGCCTGGTATTTTACCTATATGCCCGTCGGTAAGGATGCTGTGGTGGACCTCATTGCCAATGCAGATCAGCGCAAACGGGCATATGAGTTAATTCGGCAGGCCCGTAAGGAGCAGCCGCTCTTCGCGCTCGATTTTTGGAACGACGGCGAATATGTCCAAGGCTGCATCGCGGGCGGTCGCCATTACTTGCACATCAATGCCAACGGCGACGTGGAGCCCTGCGCATTTGTCCACTATTCCAATGTCAATATCAAGGATTGCTCCCTGATTGAGGCGCTGCAATCCCCCTTATTCATGGAATATTATAAAGGCCAGCCGTGGAATGAAAACCATCTTCGTCCCTGCCCGGTACTCGACAATCCAGAAAAAATCAAGGAAGCCGTCGAGCGTTCCGGCGCACATTCCACAGAAATGCTTGCGCCTGAGAGCGTGGACGACCTGATCGCCAAGACGAAGCCCTTCGCTGAGAAGTGGGCGCCCGTTGCGGATATGATCTGGAACGATACGGATACGGAGAAGCACAACAACCCGACCGTGATGTATCAGGGAAAGCAATAAATTTCCTGGGTATGTTTCAAATAGAATATGGGACCAAGGGCGCGTTGCAAAATGTGTAACATTGGCAACGTGCACCTTTTTCCGATCAACAAAAGCGTCCCGGAAAATCCGGGACGCCTCATTGCCGCATAAATACTGTAAAAGCTTGCTAGACTTCTCTAATTTATGCCTGCTCTTCCTTCTGCTTTGCGAAGCACTCGCTGCAATACACAGGACGATCCTCGCGCGGACGGAACGGAACTCTTGCTTCGCCGCCGCAGGATGCGCAGGTAGCAGTGAACATTTCACGCTCGGGCCTAGCTGCATTCTTGCGGGCATCACGGCAGGCCTTGCAGCGCTGGGGCTCGTTTACGAAGCCCTTTGCTTCATAGAACTCCTGCTCGCCGGCGGTGAAAACGAATTCCTCGCCACACTCTTTGCAGATGAGAGTCTTGTCTTCGTACATGTTTTTTACCTCGCTTGAAAAAAGTATTTTGCCCTTGGGCGGAATCGCACCGCCGCCGTTGGATAAAACAACGCGCTATTACTAAGATACCGGGCGTATGAAGTTATGAAACAGGCGCCTTGCGCCCTTGTCCCCATCGATCAGCCTTCTGCCATAAACCTCAGCTTGCGCCTTACCCTCTGCAATGCGTTATCCACCGACTTGGCGGTAGAACCCAGCCGCGCTGCGATATCCTCATAGCTGCGACCGCCGAGATATAACTGAATGACGCTACGTTCAAACTTGGACAGCTTTCGCACCATCAGGTCATCAAGCCGGACGACCTCATCGCGTGCAATCACCAAATCCTCGGGATTCGGCTGCGTTTCTGATAGCATTACACTGTCGTCGCTGAGCGAAATGTAAGAATTAAGCGGGATATTTTTCAGCCTTGCTCCCGCGCGCACCGCAGACCGGATCCGGTTTGCAATGCAGACACCGGCATAGGAGCGAAATGGAACGCCACTTTTCTCATCAAAGCCGTGAACGGCAGCCAAAAAGCCAAACATCCCTTCCTGTGCCAAATCCTCCGGCTCCATTGCACCGCCTCCGTATTTTACGGCAAGCGTTTTGACAAGCGGCACCATTCGCGCCGTTAAAAGGGCCATGGCGCCGTCGTCCCCGCCGCGCGCTCTGACAGCCAACGATTCATCCGTCATCTGTTCCAGCTTTGCGTCGAATGCGGGATTTGGCATCAAAAAGCCCACCTCACAAGGGTTCAATGGATACCCTCTTATGATACGCGGAAAATCCGGTTTTGTCAATCAAAAATTTTGTATATTTTTGCTATCTCCAGAAACACGATAAACCATGTATGGTTCCTCCGCTCTATAAGGCTGCCTGAGATCAGAAAACAGTGGCTTTGCCTTTCGCAATATCCGCCCTGTTTTCTACGCTGACAGGGTATTATTTTGGTGGTTCGAGAAACGCCGCGCGCATCAAGGTTCCCCGCCCGTATTTTTTCTGGAGCTTGGCCATCAGCGCTTCCAGCGTTTCCTCCTGCGCTGTTTTTTGAGGATCACAGCCGAGTGCCAGCTGGATATTTTCCCCCTCCCCAATCAAGGGGGATACGCGTAAGCCCAGTGCGCGCACCGGCAGACGCCAGCTCCAATGCTCCTCGAAAAGCGCCATTCCGGCGTCCAAAAGCTGACGGGTCAGCCGCGTTGGCTGCAAAAAACGGCGCTGAAATTCCCTGGTTCGCAGTTGACTGTCCCGCACACCGATTTGAATACCTCCTGCCAGCGCCCCGTGTGCCCGCAGCTCCTTTGCCACCTCGTCTGCAAGCATAAGAATAACGCGGCGCACCTGCCCCGGCCCCATCAAATCCTGCGGGCAGGTTGTCGAACGGCCGATGCTTTTGGCCGGCGGCTGCTCCTGCGTGGAGAGCACAGGCGAAAAATCCTGTCCGCGGGCGTTTTTTCCAAGCTGCTCCCCGTTTTTTCCAAGAGCGGCCCGCAGTGTGCTCAGAGGCGCCTGTGCAAGGTCTCCGATGGTAATGACACCCATGCCATGCAGGATGCGCAGCGTCGATTTCCCCACGCCGATCAGCGCTTCCACAGGCAGAGGCCAGAGAAGCTTTTGAAATTCAGCACGCCGGATCACCGTTACGGCATCCGGCTTCTTGAGATCGCTCCCAAGCTTCGCAAAGACCTTATTGAAGCTGACACCCACAGAAACCGTAAGCCCCAGCTCCTCCTTGACCGCGCGGCGGATCGCGTGTGCAATCTCTTCTCCAGAGCCAAAAAGCGGTACGCTCCCCGTGACATCCAGCCAGCATTCGTCAATCCCAAAGGGCTCAATCCGGTCTGTGAACCGCTCATAAACGCGGTGCGCCCGGCGGGAAAAAATACGGTATTGATCCGGATGCGGCGGCACGGTGATGAGCTGCGGACATTTCCGCCTAGCCTCCCACAGCGTCTCTGCTGTTTTCACCCCATATCGCTTTGCCGGTTCATTTTTTGCCAGAATCACGCCATGCCGTGCCTCTACGTTGCCGCATACCGCCATCGGTACATGCCTCCATTCAGGCCGGCTTAAGAGTTCCACAGAGGCGAAAAAATTATTCAGATCACAATGCAAAATAACACGCTCCATCAATTTTTCTGCCTCCCGTTAAGAACATTTGTTCTTCATTTTATGATAACATTCTTTTCGTATTTTGTAAAGCGGGAATTCCTTCCACGGGCTCTACCCATCTCCCATTTGACAAAAAAAGAACACGTTGCAAAATGTAAAAACACACATTTTGCAACGTGTTCTTCTGGCCCGTTTTGCAACAATCCCTGCAGGCTGTGCTTGACGGCAAATACTATTTTTTCTTTGAAACCTTCGGGATAATAATGCACAATGCAATCAGCACAACTGCCGCAATCAAAGCAACGACTACCGGCCAGTAAGAGCGCTGCCCTGTTGCCGCTACAGCCGCCGTCTCAGGCGATGCGGCAAACACCTGCAGAGCCGCCGCAAACACGCCGCCCGCCATCAGGACGGCCAAAACGATTGCAACAATCCGAACAACTTTATTTGACATGATACAGCATCCTTTCTGATGTTCAGAGGCAGTTTTAGCCCTCAATCTTCATATACCGCTTCATATCCGCCGCAAGGGCGTCCGTCAGCTGCTGCGCTTTCTCCCGCGTTTTCTCCCTGGCGGTGATATACACCTTGATCTTCGGCTCCGTGCCGCTCGGCCGCACGATCACGCCGCTTCCGCCCGGCAGCTTATAGGACAGAACGTTCGACTCCGGGAGCGTGATCTCCCGCTGAACGCCACTGATCATATCCGTTGCCACGCGGGTCTGATAATCATAGAGCAGCGCAACCGGCAGCCCGCCGATCTCTTTAGGCGGCTCTGCCCGAAGGGAGCGCATCATGCCCTCCATCTTTTCCATGCCCTCCGCGCCTTCAAAGCCGAAATTGAGCAGGCTACTCAGATACATGCCGTGCGACTCATAGAGCGCTTCCATCACCTGCAGGAGCGTTTTCCCCTGCTGCTTATAAAAGGATGCCATCTCACAGATCAGCAGGGAAGCCACCACCGCGTCTTTATCGCGAGCATGCGTGCCAGAAAGATAGCCGTAGCTTTCCTCCATGCCGATGACGAAGCGATCCGCTTCGCCCTTCTTTTCCAGGTTTGTAATGAGCTCGCCAATATATTTGAACCCCGTGAGTAAATCCACTGTTTTTGCGCCATACTGATCCGCAATTGCGGCAACCAGTTGTGTTGTCACGATGGTTTTGACAACGATTGGATCCTTTGGCAATGTCCCTTTTGCCTTTCGTTGGGAGAGTAGGTAATCCGCAAGCAGCGCGCCCACCTCATTGCCCGACATCAGCCGATACGCTTCACCGTCACGCACTGCGATTCCTACGCGGTCACAATCTGGGTCGGTGGCAAGCAGCAAATCTGCCGGACGCTCTTTCGCCAGCTCCAGAGCGCATTCAAACGCTTGACGGATCTCCGGATTCGGGAATGGGCAGGTGGGGAAGTTGCCGTCCGGATGCTCCTGCTGGGGCACAACCGCCACGTCGGCAATCCCAGCGCGGCGCAGCACCTCCCGCACAGGCTTGTTTCCCGTGCCGTTGAGCGGGGTATATATCACTTTCAATCCCGCGTTTTCGCATGCCTCGGGATTGACGCGCTGCGAGAGTACGCGCGTATAAAATTCTTCGATCAGGCTGTCTTCGATGAAGCGGATTCTGCCATCCTTACGTGCCTCGTCAAAGTCCATGCGTTTGACGCCTTCAAACATGTCGACCTTCTCAATACACCGATAGGTCTCTTCGGCCGCCTCATCCGTCATCTGATAGCCTTCCGGGTCATAGCACTTGTAGCCATTGTATTTTGCGGGATTGTGGCTTGCCGTGATGATAATGCCGGACTGGCAGCGCATCCTGCGCACGGCAAAGGAGAGCATCGGTGTGGGAACAAGCTCCGGGAAAAAATGGACGACGATGCCGTTGGCAGCAAGCACGCCGGCCGCTTCACGCGCAAAGAGATCGGATTTGATCCGCGAATCATAGGCGATCGCAACCTGCGGCGCTGCATAGCGGGCATTCAGAAAATCTGCGAGGCCCTGTGTCGCCTGATTGACGGTATAGAGATTCATCCGGTTGGTACCGGCGCCGATCACGCCACGCAGCCCCGCCGTACCAAAGGCAAGATTGCGATAAAACCGGTCTAAAATCTCGTCCTCCTGCCCCTCGATGGAATCGAGCTCCGCCTTCAGGTCCGGATCAAGCCCAGCCTTTTCACGCCAGAGCGCATAGAGAGCATTGATGTCATTCATGCCAATGTTCATCCTTTCATACAATCCGGGGCTTTTCCGCATCCGGTGCACAGCGGATCGAAAATCCGCCCCGGGAACATCATAAAGTACCCCGCTTTTCCTATCTGTTCTTGTGAATTACAAACTGGAGGCCTCTGGGCACAGGCGAACTGCCGGGCAGTGCAGCTCATCTCCTCCACGGATTGAGAAAAGCCTGCCCACAATCCGGCTCACCGGCCATAGACGGTTTTATTTTACCCCTTATACGGTTTTCTGTCAACGCGGCAGAGCATCGCGTAAAGATTGTTTTTCGCCCAAAATGAGTGTATAATTATATATAAATGTATGATAAGACTTATTTTTACATTAAATTTCCCAAGGATGGGGGAAAACTAAATTATGTTTACATCTGTACACAGCCTAGGCCTCTTCGGCATGGAGACCTTTCTGGTGGAAACCGAGTGCGACCTCTCCGGTGGCCTTCCGCGTTTTGATATCGTGGGCCTGCCGGACACAGCGGTCAGCGAAGCGAGGGAGAGGGTCCGTTCCTCCATCAAAAACTGCGGCATGGACTTTCCGGTATCCCGCATCACCGTGAATCTTGCGCCGGCGGACATCCGCAAGGAAGGGCCGCTCTATGATCTGCCCATCCTTATTGCCCTGCTCAGCGCGACCCGCCAGATCACCGCGGAGCTCTCCGGTTCCGCCTTTCTGGGCGAGCTTTCCCTAGGCGGCGGAGTCCGCCGGATAAACGGCGTGCTGCCCATGCTTCTGGAGGCAAAAAAGCGGGGAATCCAAAGTGTTTTCATTCCTGCCGATAATGCGGCAGAAGGTGCATCGGTAACCGGAATCAGCGTGTACCCTGTGGCGCATGTGACGCAATTGCTTGCCCATCTGCGCGGGCAGGAAAAGATCACACCCGTTACGCCGCTCCATTTCAAGGCCTATGAATCCCCGCCTGGACTTCCGGACTTTGCCGATGTGCGCGGCCAGCTCGGGGCAAAGCGGGCGCTGGAGGTCGCGGCTGCGGGCGGGCACAATGTGATGATGATCGGCCCACCCGGCTCCGGGAAAAGTATGTTGGCCAAGCGGATCCCCTCCATCTTGCCCGACATGGATGAGGAGGAGGCGCTGGAGACCACGAAGCTCTATTCTGTGGCAGGGGCCCTCCCCGCAGGGATCTCCCTGATCCGGGCGCGGCCCTTCCGCTCGCCGCACCATACCGTTTCCTCCGCAGGCCTATCTGGCGGCGGCACCGTGCCGCATCCGGGGGAAATTTCGCTCGCGCACAACGGCGTGCTCTTTCTCGATGAGCTGCCGGAATTCACGCGCGCAGCGATGGAGGCGCTGCGCCAACCCATTGAGGATGGAACGGTCACGATCTCCCGCGTCGCGGGCACTTTCTCCTATCCCTGCCGCGTGATGCTCGTCTGCGCAATGAATCCCTGCCCTTGTGGCTATTTCGGCCATCCGGTCCGGCGCTGTACCTGCCCGCCGAACGCCCCGGCGCGTTATCTCGCCCGCGTATCCGGCCCTTTGCTCGACCGGCTCGACATCCACATTGAAGTCCCTCCCGTGGACTTTCAGCAGCTGTCCGACACGGCAAATGCCGAGCCCTCCTCCGCCATCCGGGAGCGGGTCGGCAAGGCGCGCGCGCTTCAGGCAAAACGTTTGCGGGGGACAGGAATTTCCTGCAACGCGCACATGTCCTCCGCACAGACGCGGCAATTCTGCACCCTCACCGCCGAGGCCTCCGCCCTGCTCGAAAAGGCGTTTGAGAAGCTTGGTCTGTCCGCACGCGCCTATGATAAAGTGCTGCGGGTAGCGCGCACGATCGCAGACCTTGCCGGTTCGGACGAAATCACACAGGAACACCTCGCTGAAGCAGTTCAATACAGGAGCTTGGACCGGAAATTCTGGTCCCTTTAAGCATGAAAAAATCAGGTGTTCTGCCGCCGATAGCATAAAAAGTCAAATCCGATCTCCGTCGTCAGCTTGTCCAGCGCTTTCAGCTTCTCCTTGTCTCCGGCGGATGTTTTCCAATGGTATGGCGTCATGGTAAATAAATCGTTAACCGCTCCGGCGCTCTCCAGCGTAATCTCCCCGTGTACCGGGATGCGCTCCAGAAATATAAAGCCTTCATATGACGTATCCTTCGTCCCATTCTCATAAGGATGCTCATACACGGCCTCCTTGAGCTGATAGAGATGGCGCGGAGCTGCCACCGCCAGGACTAGAGTCCCGCCCGGCTTTACCACACGTGCAAATTCCTTCGGGACGATCGGCGCAAAAATGCTCACCAGGCAGTCCGCCGCACAATTTACGACCGGCATATGAAAAATGCTCCCTACTGCAAGCTCTAAACCGGGATAGCGCTTTGCCGCCATGCGTACGGCGATTTTTGAAATATCAAAACCAGCCACCTGTGCATCTGTTCCGCTGCCGCACAGGGCTCTTTGCAGCCTGCCCGTGTAATAGCCCTCTCCGCAGCCAGCATCCAAGATGACCGGCTTGTCCATCCCGACCGTCAGCTTCCGGATAAGCGTATTGAGACAATCGCTGAACGGCTCATAATAACCTGCGTCGAGAATCCGGCGGCGGGCCGCCAGCATCTCCTTCCCATCCCCAGGGAGCCTTGTATGCATCCGGTTGGAGGGCAGCAGATGGACGTAGCCCTCCTTTGCAAGATCGAAGCTGTGCCCATTCGGGCAGATGTAGCGTTTTTCTTCCTTCTCCAGCCGGCACATACACACCGGGCAGGCAAACAACTGCACAAAACCGCCCCTTTCTATACCACAATTGAACGCTGAATCATAAAAATCCCGCCCGCCTTTCCGGAAAAACGGATCAGCGCGCGGGAAGGGATCCCCTTATTTATCCTTTTCTTTATTAATATTATCCTTTATTTTATCGAAAAAGCTTTTATGCCCTTCCGAATGGTCTGCCTGCGGGTCATTCCCGCCGCTTGGCCGGCCCCCGGATACCTCCTCGAATTCGCGCAGCAGCTCTCTCTGACGAGCATTGAGTTCAGTCGGCACCTGCACGAGAATGCGTACAAGCTGATCGCCCCGGCCGCGTCCGTTGAGATTCTGAATGCCCCTGCCGCGCAGCTTGAAGACCGTGCCGGGCTGAGTGCCCTTTGGCATTTCGTATTTTACCTTTCCGTCCAACGTCGGCACCTGGAGCTCCGCGCCGAGCGCCGCCTGTGCAAACGATACGTTCACATCGCACCACACGTCGTAACCGTCGCGCTCAAAGAAGGGATGGGGACGGACATTGACCGCCACGCGCAGGTCGCCGGCCGGTCCACCGTTGAGGCCCGCATTGCCCTGGCCGCGGATATTGACGATCTGGCGGTCGTCGATGCCCGCCGGGATGCTGACTTCCACCTTGTGAGCCTTCCGGATATGGCCGCTGCCGCGGCATTTGGAGCAGGGCTTCTGGATGACGGTACCCTTTCCGTTGCAGCGTGGGCAGACCTTGGAGGTGGAAATCACGCCGAACGGCGTGCGCTGCTGGGAGCTGACCTGACCACGCCCGTTACATTCCGGGCAGGTCTGGGGCGAAGAGCCTTTCGCAGCACCCGAGCCGCCGCATTCGTCGCAAACCTCCACACGCATCGTCTCGATCGTGCGCTTGCAGCCCTTTGCCGCCTCTTCAAATGAAATGGTGATGCTCGTCGAATTGTCGCTGCCGCGCTGCGGCGCATTTGGATTTGCATGCCCTCCGCCAAAGCCGCCGAAGCCGGAGCCGCCGAAGAAGCTGCTAAAAATATCCCCAAAATCGAAGTCAAAGCCGCCTGCGCCGCCAGGCCCTCCTGCACCGTAATTCGGGTCTACGCCTGCATGGCCAAACTGGTCGTAACGCGCTTTTTTCTCGCTGTCGGAAAGCACTTCATAGGCTTCGTTGGCCTCTTTGAATTTCGCTTCGGCTGTTTTATCACCCGGATTCAAGTCCGGATGGTATTTTTTCGCCAATTGGCGATAGGCTTTTTTGATCTCGTCCTCCGTCGCATTTTTGCTGACGCCCAGGACCTCGTAATAATCTCGCTTTTCCGGCAAGTAAAACGCTCCTTTCAGGGGCTCAGGCCCTCCGTGTATTGCCATGCCCTGCCTACGATAAGGGGCCCAGCCCCATCTTTTAACGTTTTCGGCGGAAACGCCTTCTCCCACCGAATCTCTATGTTGCGGCCGCCTTGTGCATATTGCGGCGCTGTTGTGTTTCGCTATATCCGCCCGCAACCTCAGGCGGGAGTTCCGCCTGAGGTTGCAGAGAAAGGCTATGAGCAGCTACGCTTATTTCTTGCTGTCGTCATCCGTGACATCCGTGTAGTTCGCCTCATAGTAGCCGTTGGCATCCGGGCCCGCCGTCTGCTGGCTGGCCGCATTGTCAGGCCCCTGCGCGCCCGCTTCAGGC
>OMGU01002053.1_pt1 | contig 12717 bp, 8 predicted proteins | sample 1646121 | NCBI WGS metagenome assembly OMGU01 (sample SAMN05578581, study PRJEB25193) | human gut metagenome | biome: Human Microbiome; feature: human-associated habitat; material: feces | host: Homo sapiens | place: USA:Birmingham
TTGGCCGATACCTTGAAAATGCTTCGCAGTATCTGGAGGTGGACACCATTGGCGCGTAAAAACAGAACCACCCCGGATAAAAGGATATGGACAGCCTATCTGATCATCGGCGTGCTCTTGATGGCCGGTGTTGCTTTTTTCTCCAGCTGGCGGGCAATGCGCACAGCAGAGGAACGCTTTTGCCAGACCCTTGAGTTTGTCAAATCCCAGTCCACCAGCTTTGAAAAGCACAACGATACTATCACGGCAAAGGCACTCCGCCGCACGGCGGTCGCAGTCCATCAGCTGGCAGAGAATCCTGCGCTTGACCTCTCCGACCCGCAGTGCCTGAACAGGCAGACAGAAAAGCTCTGGCTCACCGGCATTTCGGTTCTGGGACCGGATGGCACGCTCCGGTGCGAGTCCACGACCAACGGCATCGGCTATGAACGGTTTGGCGACCAGCTGAAAAATGACGCTGTTCTGGACGTTTTGTCTTACCCGCGAAAGACCTATGTGAAGCGCGTCCTGCTGGAAGATGGCTCTGCTGTGGATGTTGCGGTGCACCGGGCAGAAAGCACAGAGCTGCTCCTGCTTGCCTACCGGTACACCCCGGCGGAATTTGTGGAGGAAACGGCGCTGTCCATCCAGAGCATACTGGATGGCTACCCGGCAGAAACCAGCGGCACGCTGTTCATCGTGCAGAACAATCAGATCGTTGCCGCAAACCGCCCGGAGCTGATTGGGCAGGATGTTGCAGGCAGTCCGCTGGCGCAGGGGATCCGCAAAGCCGGGGCCGCAGAGAAGCTGACCCATACCCGGGACTGGAACGGCTCCGGCTGCTATTTCGGGATGTTCTGCCATGGCAGATCCTTCGATCTCTATGCGTACACGGATGAAAAAATAATCTTCCGGGAGGCGCTTTTGCTGATCCTGACGGTTCTGGTCGGCTACATCCTGCTTGTAATGATCCTTCAGCTGCTGCGCCGCCGCTCCGTGCAGGAGATGGAGCTGCAGAAAAAAGAGCAGGAGAGGAAGTACCAGACCCAGCTGGAGGAACAGAACCGCAAGCTGGAGATCGCGCTTCAGCACGAGGGGGCGGCAAACCGCGCCAAGCGGGAGTTCCTGTTCAATATGAGCCACGATATCCGCACCCCCATGAACGCCATCATCGGCTTCACCTCGCTGGCTGCGACCCATATCGACAATAGGGAACAGGTGCTGGACTACCTCAAAAAGATCTCCACCTCCAGCCAGCATCTGCTTTCCCTCATCAATGATGTGCTGGATATGAGCCGCATCGAGAGCGGAAAGGTAAAGATCGAGGAAAAAACGGTGCATCTGCCGGACCTCGTCCACGATGTGCGCTCCATCATTCAGCCCAATGTTTCGGCAAAGCGGCTGTCGCTTTTTATTGATACCATGGATGTGGAGAACGAGGATATCATCACCGACCCGCTGCGGCTGAACCAGATCCTGCTGAACATTTTGTCCAATGCCATCAAGTTCACTCCCACAGGCGGTATGATCAGCATTCGCATTGCTGAGAAAAACGGTGCGCCTGCGGGCCGGGCCTGCTATGAATTCCGCATCAAGGACAACGGCATCGGCATGAGCGAGGAATTCCAGAAGCACATCTTTGAGGAGTTCGCCCGTGAGGAAAACTCCACCGTCAGCGGCATTCAGGGTACCGGCCTCGGCATGTCCATCACCAAGAACATTGTGGACCTGATGGGCGGCACCATCGCCATTGAGAGCGAGCCGGGCAAGGGCAGCGAGTTCATCGTGAATCTCTGCTTTGCGCTCAGCGGACAAAAGGTGGAGCTCAGGCAGCTCCCGCAGCTGGAAGGGCTGCGGGCACTGGTGGCGGACGACGATACCGACACCTGCCTGAGCGTCAGCACCATGCTGTCCAAGATCGGGATGCGGCCGGAGTGGACGATCTCCGGCAGGGAAGCGGTGATCCGCACCCGGTATGCCATGGAGCAGGGGGATGAATTCAGCGTTTACATCATCGACTGGCTGATCCCCGATATGAACGGCATCGAGATCGTGCGGCAGATCCGCAAGGTGATCGGAAAAAGCTGCCCCATCATCATCCTGACCGCCTACGACTGGGCCGATATTGAAGAGGAAGCCCGCGCTGCCGGTGTTACCGCCTTCTGCGAAAAGCCGCTGTTCCTCTCGGAGCTGCGCAGAGTGCTGGCAGAGCCGTTCGGTGCAGAGCCTGCCTGCAGGCCGGTGCAGCTGAACGCGGAGGCCTTCAAAGGGAAAAAGATCCTGCTGGTGGAGGACAACGAGCTGAACCGTGAGATCGCAGTGGAGATCCTGAAGGAAGCGGGCTTTGAGGTGGAATCTGCCGAGGATGGCGAGATCGCCGTCCGGAAGATGAAGCAGGCGGCAGACGGACAGTATGACCTGATCCTCATGGACATCCAGATGCCCAACATGGACGGCTACGAGGCAACGCGGCAGATTCGTGCGCTGCCGGATGCCGCAAAGGCTGGCATCCCAATCTTTGCAATGACGGCAAATGCCTTTGAGGAAGACCGTCAGAATGCACTGAAGGCCGGTATGAACGGCCATATTGCAAAGCCGCTGGATATTCCGCACCTGCTGCAGGTCCTTGCAGATGTACTGAAATAAACAGCGCCCAAAAGCAAAAGCACCCACAGCAAGCGCCACAGAGGTTTTGAATCTCCGGTGAGCAAATTGCTGCGGGTGCTTTATTTTTTTATGCCTGACAGGCGGCTTGTTACAAAATTTTGCGCAGCTCCTGCACAAGGTCGCCGATCACGATGGGTTTGGACAAAAAGCCGGTCATGCCGCTTTCCAAGGCATTGCGGCGGTCTTCATCGAATGCATTGGCAGTCATGGCAAGGATCGGGATCTTTGCCAGTGCAGGGTCGCCCAGTGCGCGGATCTGCCGGGTGGCGGTATAGCCGTCCATCACCGGCATCTGCACATCCATCAGCACCAGATCATAGCTGCCCGGTGCGGCAGTGCTTACCTTTTCCACCGCCACGGCACCGTTTTCCGCCGTATCGACCCGGAAGCCGTACTCGCACAGGATCTCCTGCGCGATCTCGCGGTTCAGCTCGTTGTCCTCTACCAGCAGGATGTGCCTGCCCTTGAAGTTGGTGTTCTTTTTCGGCAGAAGCTCCTGCGCCTCATCCGTCTGTGTCTGGCCGATGGCGTTCATCAGGGTCTCGCGCAGGTCGGACATGAACATGGGCTTGGAGCAGAAGGCGGTCACACCGGCAGCCTTTGCCTCCACCTCAATGTCGGACCAGTCGTAGGCAGTCAGGATGATGATGGGCGTATCATCGTTCAGGCTGCGGATCTGGCGGGTGACTTCGATGCCGTTCATATCCGGCAAGCGCCAGTCGATGATATAGGCGTGGTAGGCGTCGCTCATTTCGATGGACTGCCGTGCACGCAGCACCGCTTCCTTGCCGGAAAGGGTCCACTCGGCACGCATGCCCACCTTGACCAGCATCTTTGTCACGCTGTCGCAGGTGTTGAAATCGTCATCCACCACCAGTGCCTTCAGGCCTTCCAGTTCGGTGATCTTTTCCACCGGACGGTGCTCTGCCTGCGCACGCATGGGCACACGAATGATAAACTCGCTGCCCTTGCCCTGCGCCGTCTGCACCTCGATGGTGCCGCCCATCATATCCACGATGTTTTTGGTAATAGCCATGCCAAGGCCGGTGCCCTGGATCCGGCTTACCGTGGAGGTGCGCTCCCGCTCAAACGGCTCAAAAATCTTTTTGGCGAACTCTTGGCTCATGCCGATGCCGTTGTCCTTGACGCGGAACTCGTACTGCCCGCAGCCGCGCACCGCTCCGGCAAGCTGCCGCACCCGCACCGAGACCGTGCCGCCCGCCGGGGTGAACTTGATGGCGTTGGACAGCAGGTTCAGCAGTACCTGATTCAGCCGGGTCTTATCGCAGTAGACATCCTCATCGGTCACATCCATGGCATCCATATAAAGCTCCAGCTGCTTTGCGTAGATCTGCCCGCTGACGATGGTTTTCAGGTCGTGCAGCACATCCGAAAGGTTGACTTCCACTTCTTCCAGATGGATCTTTCCGCTTTCGATGCGGCTCATATCCAGCACATCGTTGATGAGGGAAAGTAGATGATTGCTGGAAGCGAGGGTCTTGGCAAGATAATCCTTCACCCGGTCTTTATCGTCAATGTTGCTGAGTGCCAGCGTGGTAAAGCCGATGATGGCGTTCATGGGGGTGCGGATGTCGTGGGACATATTGGAAAGGAAGGTGCTTTTGGCGCGGTTGGCAGTCTCGGCCGCTGCAACGGCATCCGAAAGTGCCTGATTCACCTGCCTGTCGGCGGTGCGGTCGGACAAGACAAGGATATACTTGGTCCTGCCCTCTACCTCGCTGCCCATGGCGATGTTATGGAACCAGCGCCGCTCTTTGGTCTCCCGATGCTCAAACTCGAAATCCCATTCGCGTTGCTGCCCGCTGAGCAGTCCTTCCAGAAAGTTCTTGTCGCGATCCGGGTCATCCTTCGGGTGCAGCGCTGCCAGAGCACGGGCATCCTGCCGCACTTCTTTCCACGGGATGCCCAGCAGCCGTTCGACGTTGGGGCTGACATAATCCACCTTGGAGGTCTTTGCGTCCAGCATCAGGAAAACGTCGTCCACGTTCAGCGAAAGCTTTTGGAACAGCTCGTCCCGGTACAGGATCTCAGTGTCCTTCCGGCGCAGGGTCGTATGGCTTCTGCGCAGGATCAGCAGGATGATCAGCACAGCAAGGCCAAAGGCGATGCCCGCCACGATCTGCACCGTGTGGAACCACAGCTTATCCAGACTGGCATTGACGATGCTGACCGGCACAAGCCCCACCATCGTCCAGTTCTGGACCGCGGTATCCTCGTAGACCAGATAATAACTGGTGTCGCCCAGTTTGACCCGCAGGTTTCCGCTGCGGCCCTGCGCAAAATCATCCGAAAGGGCAAGAATCTGTTCCTCGGAAAGGTCGGAATGGTCGCGCAGCATCGCAATGAAGTTGTAAATGATTTCCTTGCGATTTACGGAATTGTCAATCACCACCCGCCCATCCGGGTAGATCACATAGTTGCTGGCATTGCCCTGAAAAGCAGAGCTGTCCAGCAATCTCAGCACAGCATCATTATAATAGGTGATGGCAACGGCATCGTAGGCAAAGCCCCGGTAGCTGCCCTGCGTTTCGGGGCAGATGAACGCAAGCATCGGGGCTTTGCCGGGCAGCGCCGTATTCACGACGATATCCTCGCCATCGGAGAGCTTTTCGTCCAGATTGGTCTGCAGGCCAAGGTAGCCGGTTCCCCCGGTCACGGTCATGTAGTTGCCGTCATAGGAAAGAAAGTAGAAGTTAACAAATCCGGTTGCCTGCTGTGCTTCCTCGATATAGGCCTGAATTTCATCCTCATTCGAGGTGTTTTTCAGAAAGCCGTTGCACAGATGCAGATAGGTCAGGTTTTTGCGCACCATCTCTTTCAGCATACTATTGGATTTATACAGTACCTCTTCCAGATGCGAGGTGCTTTCCTGATAGATGGTCTGCGACATAAACGAGATGTACCGGAAGCTGAAACCGGCTGCCAGAAAGACCAAAAGAAGGATGGCAGCGGCGGCAGGCAGCCACTTGTGCCGGGAATAGCAGCTGCGTTTGGATTCGTGCTTTTCGTCTGCCATTCCGCTCACCTCAGTGTCATGTAGTTTTCCGGCTCTGCAAGCGCTGCGCCGCCGGAGATATAATCGCGCCATGTGTTTTTTACCCACGTATCTTCGCCAGCAGACGTGCCGCTATCGCTCGCAAGCAGCGCTTCCATCTGCTTTTCCGTTGCAAGGCAGGTCACGGTAACGGTGTCGTTATCTCCCAGCGGCTGCCCGTTCCGGGTGATGCCGGTCAGGGTATAGCTGCCGTTATTCTCTTTTACCTCCACAGCAATGCCGCTGACCACTGGCAGAGAACCGCGGTTGAAGGGCACAAACCCGCCCTCGCAGCCTTCCACAAAGGCGTGGACGGTCTCTTTCAGCTCCGCACCGGTCATGGTGCGCTGGCGGGACATCAGACCGTTCGGCATGATCATGGAAGCTGCCATTTTCTGGTTATAATCCGCCTGCAGCACACTGCCGGTAAAGCTGTTTGCGGTGGCAAGCAGCACATCGGTGCCATACACGCCGCGCAGCGTGTTTGCCATCACGGAGAAGGCAGCGCTGCCGCCGTTTGCGTGGAATACGTTGGAATAGGCCTTCCCGGAGGTCAGCACGGTCTCGTTGTCGGCAGGCTCCTCATCGGCAAGGAGCTGGGCATTGAAGGCCTGATACGCCTGCTCAGCGGTAAGCTCGCCTGCGATCATTTTGGAGACCACATCCTTGGAAACGGCAAAGAAATCGTTGGAGGCGATGCGGATATACATGTGGTTTTCTTCCACCACGCTGCGGACGTCCTTCAGATACTCGGTCAGGCGCAGGGGAACGTTCTGGCTGTAGCTCAGTATGTCCTGCCCCTCCGAGACGATGCGGTTCTGCGCCTGTTCGGAGAGCATGACGTTCAGCACCTTCATGGCTTTTTCGCGGCGCGCGGTGTCCTGCTCCAGATCCCGGTTCAGGGCAACTTGGAAATAGGGGGTGGTCATGATCCACGGTTCGCCGTTCTGGCTGAAGAAGGGCAGAAAGATCGTGTCGATGCCCTCATCCTGAAACATCTTCACGCCGGCAGAGCTGCCAAAGTACATGGCAACTTCTCCGTTCCGGAACATTCCGGTCACATCGTCGTAATTCAATGCAAGATCATCTGCTGTAAGGTGGGTATCCTGAATGAACTGTTCCATCCGCTCAAACGCCCCCGGCCATACGGTGTCGTCCAGACCCACCCGCGCGGTGCTGGCGGGGTCGCTGTAGGTAGTGCGCCACTTGCGCCCCGCGGTGGTGGTAAGCTCGGCAGCGGAAAGCCCCTGCAGGGTTTCCATGCAGGTGTAGTCGTAGGTATAATCGGAGGTAAAGCCGCGGATGCCTACCTTTTCAAAAGCCTGACAGGCCGCTACAAAGCTTGCGTAATCGGTGGGCAGGGGAATATCGTACTGCTCAAAAAGGCTGCGGTTGACCACAAAGCCGTGGGCATCCGCGCACACCGGCAGCCAGTTCACGCTGCCATCCTCGTTTTTGAAGCTGTTGAGGTAGGTGTTGTACACAGCGCCCGCCTCATTGGTCATGGCAAGGTTCATCAGGCTGTCCTTCAACGGTGCCGCATCGTGCAGCGAGAACCGGCAGCAGGTGATGATATCCGGCAGACCGCCGTTTTGCTGCAAAAACTTGTAAAAATCCAGATCGTTGTTGCCGACGATGAATTCAATGTTCACGTCCGGCAGCTGCGCCTGAACATAGGGCGCATAGTTTTCGTACAGGCTGGTGCTCCACAGATACACCTGAATAGTCTGAGCGTCTTCCTGCTCCTGTGTTCGTTCCGCATTTTTTTCGCTGCATCCGGTGAGCAGGGATAGCCCCATCACCAGTGCCACAAGCATGGAAAATAGGCGGCGCAATGTTTTTGTTTTCATCCGATCCTCCTCCTCACACTTCTTGGACAGCCATCGTTTTGCGGTTGGCTGCTTTTGCTTACTGATCATACATCACCGCCCGCAAGAGTGTGTGCTGTAAAACCCACCCACGGAAAGGATGCCGCAATTTTTGAGTCTTTTCTGTTTTGCGCTCTCCCTCTACCGCGAAGGGGCACAGAATGACAAAGACATAAAAATATTTTACCACTACCATGAAAAATTTTCAATAAAATTTCATATATTGAACAATAAAAGCTGTGTAGGATTACAATAGATGTGTCGCAAAGTGAAAAAAGACGAATGAGTCGTTCTGTGGTACAGTTAAATTGCTACACCAAACATCACAGAAACACATCATTGACAAACCTACATTGTGAACTCAAGAAGCCTGTCCAAAAGAAAGCATAAAAATGCGTATAACGCCCTATGAAATGGTGTCACGGGGCGTTTTATTTTGTCTTGTTTTGTGGGCGATATTGCGGTTTTGCGAAAACTTGCGAGACTAAATAAAAAAATCCCACGAAATTACGATTCTAAACGTAAATTCGTAGGATTTTTGGAGCTACTGACCTGATTCGAACAGGCGACCTGCTCATTACGAGTGAGCTGCTCTACCAGCTGAGCCACAGTAGCAGATAAAATTTTCTTGCATGTTCTGCAACGAGAAATATTCTATCATACTTCCTGTGCGCTGTCAAGATTTGATTTTGCGGCAGAACAGGTGCAAATAGTCTGTGACGCAAAAAAATAACTGCCCTCCGAGAAAAACTCGAAGAGCAGCTTTGCACACAAGAATAATCAGTTGAACAGCTTACGGCCGATCCAAATGCAGATGCAGGCACCCACAACGGAAACGAGGATCTCACCCACGATGCCGGTAGCGCTCAGACCGATCAGGCCGAACACGATGCTGCCTACAAAACCGCCCAGAATGCCCAGCACGATATTGCGCACGGTGGAAGTTTCGCTGCCCATAATGCGGCCGGCGATGTAACCAGCCAGAGCGCCGATCAGCAGACTGAAAATAAAACCAAACATAATATTCTACCTCCTGAGTTTTAAAGCTCTGCGCTCTGCCCGGCGGTTTCCCGGGCAAAGCGGCAAATATCCTTCAAACAACATTTTTCGCATTCTGGTTTGCGCGCATTGCACACTGCCCGACCATGCATCACAAAGCGGTGGCACAGGTCGCTGCCTTCTTCCGGAGGAACGATCTTCCACAGGGCCATTTCCACCTTCTGCGGTTCCTTGATGCCGTCCACAAGGCCGATCTTGTTGCACAGCCGGATGCAGTGGGTGTCTGTTACGATAGCAGGCTTGCCAAACACATCGCCCATGATAAGGTTTGCGCTCTTGCGGCCTACGCCGGGCAGGGCGAGCAGCTCTTCAAAGGTGGTGGGCACCTGACAACCGTATTTATCGCGCAGCACCCGCATACAGGCGGAGATATCCCGCGCTTTGGAGTGTCCCAACCCGCAGGGCTTGACGATGGCTTCAATGTCTTCGGGTTCTGCAGCAGCCAGCGCAGCAACATTGGGATATTTGGCAAACAGGTCTTCCACCACAATGTTCACGCGGGCATCGGTGCACTGGGCTGCCAGACGCACGCTGACCAGAAGCTGCCAGGCATGGTCATAATCCAATGTACAGCCGGCATCTGGGTATTCTTTTTTTAACCGGTCGATCACTTCCAGCGCCAGCGCCTTTTTTGCAGTAAGGTCTTCTGGTGCTTTTTTACGAACAGGCATTTCATCCACTCCCATCGACAAAAGCTGATACGATAATACCATGTTTTGCGTTTTTTGTAAACTGCGGGCAAAAATTATCTGAGAATGATTTTCAGATAAAACCTTGCTCTTACTGCCAAAATGCGATATACTATAGAAAAATGCTGGGGGAATCGCGCCTCGGTACAGGAGGAGGAAAACACGATGAACGAACCACTGGCACAGCGTCTGCGGCCCAAAACACTGGCAGATGTCTGCGGTCAGCAGCATCTGCTGGCACCGGGCAGGGTGTTCCGCCGTACCATCGAGAGCGGACGCATCCCGAACATGATCTTCTACGGCCCGTCCGGTACCGGAAAAACGACGGTGGCACGCATCATTGCAGAAAACAGCGGTATGACGCTGCATAAGCTCAATGGCACTTCCTGCGGCACCGGGGACATCAAGGCGGTGCTCAAGGATATCGGCACGCTGGCAGGTGCGGGAGGCATCCTGCTGTATCTGGACGAGATCCAGTACCTGAACAAAAAACAGCAGCAGAGCCTGCTGGAATGCATTGAGGACGGCTCGGTGACGCTCATTGCATCCACCACCGAAAATCCATACTTCTACATTTATAATGCGCTGCTGTCCCGCTGTACGGTGTTTGAGTTCAAATCACTTTCGGCAGCGGATGTGGAGCGTGGGGTGCACAATGCACTGAAAAAGCTTTCGGAAGGGGAGAGCACAAAGGTCTGCATGGACGAGGATGCCTGTGCCTACCTTGCCGAGAGCGCAGGCGGCGACCTGCGCAAGGCGCTGGGCTGTCTTGATTTTGCGGTGACGGCAGCTCCCATTGAGGATGGGGAAAAGCACATTACGCTGGAAATGATCCAGCAGGTCACCCGCCGCACTGCCATGCGGTATGACCGGGAGGGCGATGACCACTACGACATCGTGTCAGCCTACCAGAAGTCCATGCGCGGCTCCGACCCGGATGCGGCGCTGCATTATCTGGCCCGTCTGCTGGAAGCAGGAGATCTGCCCTCGGCCTGCCGTCGCCTGATGGTATGTGCCTGCGAGGATGTGGGCCTTGCCTATCCACAGATCATCCCCATTGTGAAGGCGGCAATTGATGCCGCCAACATGGTGGGCCTGCCGGAAGCACGGCTCCCGCTGGCAGATGCCGTCATTCTGGTGGCCACCAGTCCCAAGTCCAACAGTGCCCATGATGCCATCAACGCGGCCATTGCGGATGTGCAGGCGGGCCGTACCGGGCCGATCCCGCGCCAACTGCAGAACAAGCACTACGACGGTGAGGATGCGCTGGTAAAGGGACAGAATTACAAATACGCCCATGATTACGCCCACCACTGGGTGGAACAGCAGTACCTGCCAGATGCCATCAAGGACGTAAAATATTACACCTTTGGCGATAACAAAAATGAGCAGGCGGCCCGTGCCTACTGGGCAAAGATCAAGGGCGAAGAGAACGTCTGAACCACGCCTTACACCCAAAACCCAAAAACAAAGAAAAAGGAGAACGATATGCGATATTCCAAACAGCGTGAGCTGGTCATGCAGACGGTGCAGAACCTGTGCGACCACCCCACCGCCGAGGAAATTTATGATGCTGCGGTCAAGGAATGCCCGGGCCTGAGCCTTGGCACCGTATACCGTAACCTGAATAGTCTGGTGGATGCGGGCCGGGTGCGCCGGGTGTCCATTCCAGGCAAGGCTGACCGCTTTGACCACACGCTGCCCTGGCACAGCCATCTGTACTGCACCGTGTGCGGCAGCGTGGCCGATGCCGAGGTGGACGAAAAGCAGGTGATGAAGCTGGTGAAAAACCAGAAGGGCCATGTGCAGGACTGCGCTGTTGTGCTGATCGGCGTATGCGAGGCCTGCTGCGAGAAGCAGGCGCAGGAAAACGCCCACTGAACCATAAAATTTACACGGAACCTCTTGCCCGGAGCGTATAAACAGGGTATACTATAGAGAAGGCTCTTTTCAGAAAGTGCAAGTAGATTTTCGCCGCACAGGGCGCTTCGGCCCGGCGGAGAAGGATGGTTTGATTGGAATACATTAGTTTTGAACATAATAACATTGCCGCTGAGCTGGTAAAACAGGCCTATGATACGCCGCCGCTGGCCTTTGTGCACAGCTATGGCTGTCAGCAGAACGTGAACGACGGCGAGCGGATCAAGGGCGTGCTGATGGACATCGGTTACGGCCTGTGCGACAAGCCCGAGGATGCAGATCTGATCCTCTTCAACACCTGCGCCGTGCGTGAGCATGCCGAGCAGCGTGTATTCGGTAATGTGGGTGCCCTGAAGGGACTCAAGGAAAAAAAGCATGATCTCATCATCGGCCTGTGCGGATGCATGGCCAACCAGAAGCATGTGGTGGAAAAGCTGCGCAAGAGTTACCCCTATGTAGACCTTGTGTTTGGCGTGGATGGCATCGACACCCTGCCGCAGCTCATTGCCCAGAAGCTGCAGAAGCATAAGCGTGTGCTGATGGAGCCCGCCCAGCGCCCGGTCATCGTGGAGAATATCCCCATCCGGCGTGAGAGCGAGTTCCGCGCATGGCTGCCCATCATGTACGGCTGCGACAACTTCTGTACCTACTGCATCGTGCCTTATGTGCGCGGCCGCGAAAAGAGCCGCAAGCCTGGTGATATCCTTGCCGAGTTCCGCGGTCTTGTGGAGGCAGGCTATAAGGAGATCACATTGCTGGGACAGAACGTCAACAGCTACGGCAAGGGTCTGGAAGAAAAGGTGGACTTTTCTGATCTGCTCAACCTGCTGTGCACGGTGCCCGGCGATTATCACATCCGCTTTATGACCAGCCACCCCAAGGATGCCAGTCACAAGCTGATCGACACCATTGCCGCCCAGCCGAAGCTGTGCAAGCACCTGCACCTGCCGGTGCAGTGCGGCTCCGATGAACTGCTGAAGAAGATGAACCGCCACTACACGGTGGAGCAGTACATGGAACTGATCGAATACGCTCGCAAAACGGTGCCCGGCATCACCTTTTCCAGTGACATCATCGTTGGCTTCCCCGGCGAGACCGAAGCGGACTTTGTAAAGACGCTGGAACTGGTGCAGAAGGTGGGCTATATGCAGCTGTTCACCTTTATCTATTCCAAGCGCACCGGCACCAAGGCTGCCGAAATGCCGGACCCCACCCCCCGTAAGGAAAAGACCGACCGCATGACCCGCCTGCTCAAGGTGCAGGACGAGATCGCCATGGCGCTGGTCAAGGCGCAGGTTGGTCAGACTGTGAAGGTACTGGTAGAGGGCTTTGGCCGCAATGAGGGCACCCTCTCCGGCCGTCTGGACAACAACCTGACGGTGGAGTTCACGGCAGACGCTTCCCTGATGGGCAGCTATGCCAACGTACATCTCACGGGCGCACGGGCGACTGTGCTGCTGGGTGAGCTTGCCTGAGTGAT
>OMGU01002078.1_pt1 | contig 12550 bp, 12 predicted proteins | sample 1646121 | NCBI WGS metagenome assembly OMGU01 (sample SAMN05578581, study PRJEB25193) | human gut metagenome | biome: Human Microbiome; feature: human-associated habitat; material: feces | host: Homo sapiens | place: USA:Birmingham
AACAAGGTAGACAACCATAAATTTAACGCTTCTCCCAACAAGAAGGTTATTGGCTACTCGTATGGTGAGCAGGTTAGGGATGTTCTCCCCGCATGCGCCCTCTCTCTTGTCTCGGGTGCTTTTGCGTTTGCCGTGACTTTTTTTGCGAAGGGGTCTCTGGCTGTGGTGTTTGGTCAAATCGTTATATTTATGGTTGTCTACCTTGTTCTTTCAGCGTTGTTCAGGGTGGAAACCTTCACCTATATTCTGTCGATGATGAAGAAGGCAACTGGCAGATAGCCTTCGTACTTCCGTGCGTCCTCGCGAGTGACATGGTACCGATGCGCCTTTCGTTAAACAGCGGGATGTTCGGTGTGGCGTCGAACGGGAATGACCGGGTGTGGTTGCATTAGATTGCGGTGAAGCTCGAGAGAGTGCAATGAGAACCATCGTCGCGGTGAGCCTCATGTCGTGCGTCATCTACTTCGTGGCGATGTGTATCCTGTCCCCGCTGGGCTGCGAGGGGCAGATGGCTGTGTCGAGCATCGCGGCGGCCCCGGTGGGCGTGGTGCTCAACCTGCTGCTGGACTGATCGTCAGGGGCGGCGGGCGCGGGCGTTGCGCTTTTGGCCGCCGAGGCGACCGCCCTATGCATCGAGCTCTGGTGCGCTCGCGACGTGCTCTCGTCCTTCGTGCGCCCGCGCGACCTGGCGCGCATAGTGGCGTCCAACGCGGTCGCCGTCGCGGTGTCCGCGGGCTGCGCACGGTTGCTCGCGACCGCGTTCTCCGACGGTCCCGGAGCGATCGCAATCGCGGGCCTGTTGGTCTACAGCGCCATAGACATCGCCGTCGCAGTGGCCCTGCGAGACGACACCGCTCTCATGCTGGCCGGAAAGGCCCGCGCGGCCTTGCGATGCGAGCAGGTGACGCGCCAGCGAGTTTCCTGTTTGTTGGTGTCCCATGATGTGAAGCATCAGTATGTGGCACGGATGCCTCGTCCGCCTCAGCCATCATGGTTGCGATAATTGGAGCCTCTCATGGGAGGATTGCGTTTCTGGCCTATTCGCATCCTCGTCGCCGGTGGATGCGGTTTCATCGGTTCGAATTATGTGTGCCATGTCGTGCGCGAGCATCCGGGCGTGCATGTGGTCGTGCCGGACAAGCTCACCTACGCGGGTAATCCTCGGAACATTGCCGACTTGCCTGCCGACCGCGTTCAGCTGGTGGTTGGCGACATCTGCGATGTTCCGCTCGCGAATCGGCTGGTTGCGGAGTCCGACGCCGTGGTGAACTTCGCCGCCGAGTCCCATAACGACAACTCGATCACCGACCCTGCCCCTTTCCTCAAGGCCAACGTCGAGAGCGCATGTGTCCTCATCGAGGCGCGTCACAGGTATGGCGCGCGGTTCCATCAGGTGAGCACAGACGAAGTCTTTGGCGACCTGGAGCTCGATGACCCAGGTCGTTTCACGGAGGCGAGTCCGTACTGCCCGAGCAGCCCTTACAGCTCGTCCGAGGTGTCGGCTGATATACTCGTGCGCGCCTAGGCGCGCAGGTACGGACTCAGGCCACCATATCCATCTGCTCGAACAATTACGGCTCCTGCCATTATCGCGACCGACCCCGATGCCGACCGCGTGGGCGAGACCTACCTGGTTGGTGGCGACGGCGAGTGCAGCAACCTGTCGGTCGTTCGCGAAATCCTGCACGCGTTCAGCTGCGGTGAGGATGGCTTCGCCTGGGTGAACGACCTCCCCGGCCACGACCGCCGCTACGCCATCGACGCGGCCAAGATCCGCCGCGAGCTTGGCTGGGAACCGGTGCACGCCGATTTCGTCAAGGGCCTGTCCGAGACCATCGCCTAGTACCGCAACAACGAGGCCACCGAGGCCGGGTACCGCGCCCAGGGGCAGTAGCGCTATCTGCGTTTATATGACGGGTCCCTGGTCTGTTTCCGGAAGAGCTTGTCTTGGCTGCGTTTCGCATAGATGCAGTGATGGCCTACGGCCTTCCCCCGTATAGCGACGGGCCGTAGGCCATCACTGCATTGGGCGAGCTCTCGAGCGCACGGTGAGGCGATGAATTTGGGCAACAGCCACTGAGTGAAATGGGCATCGGGATTTGATCAGCCCAGGCGACCGCTGCCGAACCTTCACTAGCGTTTCCATTGGGTGACTTCATCGACGGTCCGAACGATCTATCTGGATCTATATCTGAATCCTGATATTGGTCCAGATATAATTCGATATAGACGGGTCAGCTTTATCGGTTTTTCATCGGTTTTAAAATGAATGCAGTCTATTCAGAATCCGAAAGAACGGGATAAATAGGCCATGATAAAGACAACAAATACCGTAAGGGAAAAGGTTCGAAACAGCAGCGTTGGCCGCCTGATGCGGCTGTGCCCGCAATACGATGAAGCTCAACACTCGATGCATGTTGAGCTGTTGGAGCATGCAGTATATCAAGATGGCCTCTTGAATGTGGCCCTTGCCGGACCTTACGGCAGCGGTAAAAGCAGTATTTTGAATCGATTTTGGGAGCGTCATTCGGACAGGTGCATCTCCATTGGGCTCTCGACTCTTGCACCTAAAAACATTGTTGAAGAGGGCCAAGGCTCACTTCAAGTGGAGGGTGCAGTCGGATTTGGCTGTGTGCACGATCAAGAAGGACTGACAAACGAGTTGGAAAGGGAGATCGTTCGACAGCTTCTATATCAGGGCGATCCGTCAAAGACGCCGAAATCCCGATTCAATCGAATTCACCCAACGCCGAAGCCCCGACGAACGATTTTGTCGGTACTAGGCTCTTTGATGATTATGGTCGTATTAATCCTGGTGGTCTATTGTGCTGACAACACCACGGATAAGTTGTCGTCGTGGATAACTCTTGCGATAAACCACCTTCCCATCTTGGCCATTTCCTTCATCTTTTTAGTTTCATGCCTGTCCGTCGTCATATATAAACTCATTATCCCCAGGTGGCACCGCATGACGATCGGTGGGTTATCTGCGATGGGCGCGACGATTAAGCTGGAGGAGGGGTCTTTCTCCTATTTCGATCAGTATCTTGATGAGATCCTCTATTTTTTCGAGGCCAACGACTATGATACGGTGATATTTGAAGATCTTGATCGTTTTGATAACCCACTAATTTTTGAGCAGCTCAGAGAATTGAACCTTCTTCTGAATAATGCCGACGGTATAAAGAAGAAGGAAGAAAGAAAGCAAATCCATTTCATATACGCCTTAAGAGACAGCGTATTCGAGCCGATTTCTTTTGAGGCAACCGGCGAGTACAGCTCTTTTGAGTCGAAAGGGGGTGCGGTCCCTGGAAGCGGAAGAGTCAAGTTCTTTGACCAAGTGATTCCTCTCATGCCGTTTCTTTCGGATTTGAGTGCCTACGATCATATGAAGGCTATTTTTAAGGAGGAGTTTGTATCGATAGAGGATGAGGATGAGAGGGAGAAGTTTGATCGTTGTCTCAGAACCGCCGCTCCCCTCATTGCTGATATGAGGTTAATCAAAGCTATACGTAACGAATACTTGGTCTTATCCGACCAGATGGGTCCACATACGAGCCGAGGGACAAATCTCGGATTGCACGAAAGCGCGATTCTTGCTATGTCCATATTCAAAAACATTCATCCGCGGGAATTTGAAGAGGCTCGCGTTGGCGATGGATGGCTTAATGAAGTGTATGAAGCATATTTTAGTGCTGTCGATGCTAAGGTGTCGGCACTTAAAGAAGAGCTGGCTTGGTGCAAAAGTTCGGAGCTGGCCGACAAGGCATTGGCCGAGAGGGCTGCGATATTTGGGGATGGATTATATCGGACAATCTCCCGCATATACACCGATAGCTTCACCTTGGGAATGATGTCAAGCAGCTACGATGGCGGGACCGTGAAAAGTCCGGACTTCTGGAATGAATTCATCTCCATCCCCGATGATGGGGAAATTACAGTTAAAGAAAACCAAAGTTACTATTATCGTCAACATGTGACTTTTACAAAGAGTCAGCTCATGCTTCTGATGGGAATAAAGAGCGAAGACCTTGCCCCTTTCAAGGCTGCTTCTAATCCGGAGAACAGAAAGAAGGAGCTGCAGGAAGGAATCGATGTCCTGCTGGGCGCTGATTATCCAGAAGTAAGAGGGTTGACCTGCCCTCGAGATAAGGGCGACGGCCAAGCCGAATGCACCTTTGAAGAAGTGGTGCTGCGCGACTCGCCTGGAATATTGGCGGCACAGTTGATCCTAAATGGCTTTATCGGTAAAGATTACCGTCTATATACCTCGCTCTTTCCCGATGAGGGACGAGCGTCTGTGATCAATTTCGTTACGAACCATGTTAATCACAACAGGATGGCGATCGACTTTCCTCTTGACGACGGTGATTGTGCCGAGCTTGTCAAAAGGCTTGGAGTCGACCAATATGAAAACGCATGCACGTTCAATTGTGACTTATTGGGTTACCTGGTTGCCCATGAGCAGGATTTTGCCAAGTTGATGGTAAAGTCAGCATGCAAATCAATGGATAGCCAAGGAAAGAAGTTCCTTGGGAGGTTCATTGAAGAGAAAGACGAAGGGTATTGGCTTAACGACACGGTACTCGGTACCATGTCTGCTGAGCTCGATAACATCATACCGTTGATAATCGACGGAGTTGTTCCCAGCGAATATCGTCTAAAAGCCATGTTCTTTGCTCTGGAATTCCTAAATGAGGAAAAGACCTACTCTGTCGAAGGTCTTTCATGCTGGCTTGGATCGAAATGGGGGACCTTGCATCTCGATGAGACACTGGTGGCGCCTGGGGCTTTCCACAAAGCGCTTTCAGTTTTCGAAGATTCGGGTTTCGAAGCGCCGATATTGTCGAATGTCGATGGTCTGTTCGTTTGGGAGATTGTCGAGCGCGGCCTATTTGTTATCACTCGCGACAACCTAAAGATTGCGACAAATTCATCCTCGGTGCCTCCGCTTGAATACTTGTTCAGTCTGCATCGATCTGTATTCGCTAGGATTGTTCGCAACTCTGGCGCGCTCAACGAGTATCTTTCATGTTTGGAAACGGGGGAATTCGCGTTCTCGTCGTTTGAGTATGAGCCTTTCGTCATCTGCGTTTGCCTGGCCGGTTCTGATGAGGCTTTGCTGGGAAAGTTGATAGGGCTTTGTAGCAAAGACATGGTCATTGACGACGCCTACGACTTGGCGAACGAGTTGTTTGACGAGAGCGTTCTTTCGCAGGGAAGCCGGCTGCTTGACCTTCTTGTTGAGCGTGGCCACATTGCTCCGTCCTCGTATAACATCTCTTGCATAATGAGCGTCGCAAAGAACGCAGGGGGCTCGTCAGAGGTTGAGCATGCAGTTGATGCCCTGCTTGCGAATCAGGCTTTTGAGGTCAAAGGTGAGCTTGCCAGCGGGGTTGGAGCTGACGAGCTGGCCCGTGCAATAATTCTCTGCAATGAGCTTAATGATGGGGAGGCGGAGAAGCGCATTGTGGCTCTGTACGACGGATATCGTGATGGGCTTCCGTTTGCAGCAAGTGATATTTGGCCTGATTCGTATTGGCGTGAAGAGCTGCTTGTTCGTTTGCTGGAGTTCGGGGTCGTTGAGGTGTCCGTGGACGCATATAGGAGATTACGTAATGTTGGATGGGAGCTGAGGGAGCGGTGTCTTGTTGCACTGCTATGCGGAAAGGTGCCTATCGCCGCTGCCGACCTTTTTCCCAGCGATGTCGTTCGCATTATGTGGAGCGAGAAGCTCCAAAATACGGAGCTGCGAGCTTCTGTCATTGAGGACCCTGAAGGGGTTTTGGATGCGTGTGCCGCCGCAGCAAATGATTATGCGGATGCCGCAGTTGTAATGTCTCGACTGGGTTACATACCGCCAGAAGGGGTTTTGGAATCCGCGTTGGACGAGAGCTCTACTTGGGGGCACTTGGAACCCTGGCTCTCATTGGAGATTTCCCCGGCATATAAGATTGATGCTGTGGCCCTCTGCGCTTCGAGCCTTACGAGTGCCCAGCTAGTAGGGGCACTGGGAAAGCTTGGGGGTCAGTACGCCAAGATATGCGATAGAAAAACCAGCTTCGTGAAGCTTCCTTTCACCGATGGCAACTACAAAATTGCCTCTTCCGCAAATGATTTGCTCGACATTGTTTCTTCGATATCGATCAAGGAGAGTCAAGGCATTCGAATAAACAAGCGCACATCCATGTTGGGTAGTTAAAAAATACAGGCGAGTTGGGATGCTTGCCATTGCATTCTCGCGGCCCTGTTCTCCGTTTTTCTAACATGATGAGTTTGCAGGCCCGAACGATGCGTTGAGCTTCTGAGGTTTCCGAGCCACGAAGCTGTGGCGCATAATCTATTCAAGAAACACTAGCAGGGATGGTGCGAACATGAGGAAGCCGTGGTTGTCTCCCGTCGAACAGGTGCAATGCTTGAAGGAAAAAGGCATATCCTTCGACTTGATGACGGAGTCCGAAGCAGAGAGGTATCTCGCTGCAAATAGCAACTATTTCCGCGTTGCTTCCTATAGGCATGGATTTCCTCGCGTGGTCGGCGGGGAGAACGATGGCAAGTACATAAATCTGGATTTTGCCATGCTAAAGGATCTCTCGATCATAGATTACGTTCTAAGGCAGACGCTGCTGCCGATGACGATAGATGTCGAGCATTTTGCGAAAATGGATCTGCTCTCGTGGATAGAAGCTCATTCCGGGGATGGATACGAGCTCGTTCATTCTTTCTTGGAAGCAAAGACACATATAAACCCCCAGGGAGAGCCTGTCTGTCGCATTCTTGACGAGATCAATCGTGGAAGTGCTGGCGTCTATACGGATAAAATGATCGAACGCTATCGTGATGACGAAATGCCGGTGTGGGTGTTTTTGGAGCTAATACCTTTTGGAACTTTTTGCCAGTTCTGGAAGCATTGTTCTTGGGAAGGCGGCGACAAGAGCATAGAAGGTCGGTATTACTTGCTCCAGGATGTTAAAAACTTGCGGAATGCATGTGGCCATAACAACTGTATCCTCAACGGCCTAGAGTCGGGCACAGCCAAATACCGTGCTAGTCGCGAAGTCGTTAATGCCGTGCGGGATGCTGGGGTTGCGGAAGCGATGCGCAAATCCAAGTTGAGCAACGGCAGAATCCAACACATCACCTCGGCTCTGTACCTTCATCATATGGTGGCATCCGATGGGGTGTGCAGCCATACGGGGGAGAGATTGAACCTTCTCCTCGAACGCATGGACAAACACAAAGACTATTACTTGAAATGCGATCGAATTAGGACAATGTTTGAATACATGCGCATTTTGGTAAACGCGTGGTACGGGACATCGACGAATGGTGATTGACCTGCCCGTGGAGGCCTTGCGATTTGAGAGTTGGCAGATTGACTCGAATACGGCGCTGCAAGATAATAATGGAGCTTGACAAAACGGTGAGGCGTAATCTAAGCCTCCCGTTTAAAGGGGAGGCTTTCTGTAGGGAGAGTCTCCCCGGTTTTTATATAGCGCTTAGTTTTAGAGTTGCGTACGCGGGCGCCGATTGAGAGCTCGTGCTGGTCGCTGCGCGGTACCCAAGCCCAGGTGGCCGCTCGTCTTGTTTCGCTTCTTCTATATCTGAATCCATATCGAACTATATCTGCAATGCGGAATCTGTAATGCAGATATGGATATCGGAATTGTAGATATAGGCTCAGACACAGTAGAGGCGTCTATATTGGTTAACAACCTGGCGCGGATGGATCCAGCATCCTTATTGTTACTCATGTTGTTACTGATGTTATGACTGATGTGACTGATATTGCGAGTGACACCATGAGTGGCTATCGCCGATTGTGACTGATAAAAAGGGCGGTCAAATTCGTTTAAGCGGGAATTTGCCTATCGAGCTGCACCAAGATATTGCCTCTGATTCCCTGAGGACGAACAACGTATCAGGCATGGTGAGAATGACGTCTTGAAGTGCTTTGAATCATCCGGGGCGGAGCTTGGTGTCGGCAATGTGATGGCGATGCTCCCAGGCATTTCAAAAAGAACCGCCCAGAAGAGGCTTAAGGCGCTATTTGAGAAGGGAGAGGTCGCCCGCCGTAAAGAGGGCGGCGCTTACGTGTACTTCAAGGAATAGTTTTCGGCCTGACGCCCCGTTCGCGAATCGTTCGCGCCCCACCGCGCCCGTTCGCGTCCCGACGCCTCCGTTCGCGAATCGTTCGCGCCCTGCCGCGCCTCTTCGCGAACCGTTCGCGATTTCGTCGCGTGCGGGCCGGTCGCCATGGATTCGGTTTGCGGGCGCGGGAGTTGCGCTTTTGGCCACCGAGGCGACCGTCCTGTGCATCGAGCTCTGGTGCGCCCGCGACGTGCCCTCGTCTTTCGTGTGCCCGCGCGACCTGGCGTGCATGGCGGTGTCCAACGTGATCGCCGATGCCCAATGATGTGGCGCATTGATACGTGCTGAGGTCGCCCTGCTTGTCCCGTGAATACTGCGCCGAAAACCGCTTCTGGGGCCGGGACGGCATCGTTATCAGTGCGGTTTCAGGGCTAACGGCGGATTCAGAGTTCATTATGATAAACTATAGCCATATTAAATGTTTATAGCTTTGAAACAGTGAACTTGTAGAAATCGATACCTAGGGATGTCTGCTTAATCGACTGTTGGAAAAGGGGGCGCCATGCGTATCGTTAAGGTTGTTGCCAAAGGGCTTCCTCTCTATCAAGATGAGATGCTGACGTTGGACCTCTACGCAACTGATCGCGTAGCGAAAAATGAAGATGGATCTATTTCTGACGTAACGCGTCTGGGAACGTCTGGTGCTGTTTACTCGAATAACGTTTTAGGATTCGTGGGCGTTAACGCCGCTGGCAAGACATCGACGCTCAATTTGTTGGAGTTTATCGTCTCGTATATCACAGACCGCAGGGTATCGAGGCATCTTGCTTTTGAACAGGGGCGCATTGGAAGGGTTGGCCAAGAGCTCGAGCTTTCCGTGGTTTTCTGGAAAGATGAGTCCTTCTATCTCCTAGAGTCCAACTTACGTTGCGAGCGAGTTGAGCGTAAAAATTCAGGCTGCATCTATGGGGACGATCTAGTATTTGCAGATGAGGTCCTCTGGAAGCTCAACGCGACGTATCCGAAGCGTGCCTTTTTGGATGACCTCGATCAATTTAAGGGGAATGCTTCTATCCTCATGAAGAGGAACGGCGACCATGACTTGGACCGCTCCGTTCTCTCTCCGGCCGAGCGCGCATTCTTGGATGACCGTACGAGCATAGTTTCACGCGTGACGGGGCGCACGGGTGAGCGGGTTTCCCGTCCGATGGGCTTATTGCCAAAGGGCGACCTGCCGGCGCCTGTCTTGAGGGCGTTCGATCCGAGCATAGAGTCGCTTTCCTATGACGATGAGCTTCAGGTTTACCACTTGAAGTTTTACGGAGAAGAGGAAAAGGTGATGGGCGTTGACGCGGTGGGGTCGTTCCTCTCTAAGGGAACGATCGTCGGCGCAGAAATGGTCCAATATGCTTTGGGTAGGCTACGTGATGGCGGCTACATGATTGTTGATGAGATTGAAACGAGCCTCAACAGGTCGCTTGTCGGCGTCGTAATAGGGCTTTTTTCGTCCCCTGTGACAAATCCCCATGGCGCGCAGCTGTTATTCACCACACATGTGCCGGAGCTGCTCGATGAGATCCATCGCAAGGATGCTGTATATGTTTTGAGGCGAGACGAGGAGCATAAAACAGAGGTCGTACGCTATTCAGATGAGATCAAACGTATCGAAAATAAGAAATCCGCTGCAATTCTTCGAAATGTAGTCAGGGGGTCCCTGCCCAACTATCCGGATATCCAGGCAATGAGGCTCTATGTAAAGGAGTGCCTGAATGGATAGGGATGAGGCTCGAGCCCTGCTGGGAAGAAAATTCGTATTGTTTACCGTGGAGGGAACCGCCGAGGCGGCGATTGTGGAATCGCTGATTAGCCATGATGCCCTGGTGGTTCCCTTTGACCGCTTGGTGTCAGACCATGACGACCCGGATCGATATTACACGCGGACCAGAAAGGCACGAGATATTTTAACGCGAACTACCACTACGGTGGCGCAGAAGGCCTTTTGATAGCAAGGATTGTCGATACGTCGTCAGCGAAATTTGAACTGCCAAAAAAGGTTCGTGATGACGCCACGGTATTAAGCTTTTACACAAAGCCTGAGATTGAGATGCTAGTCATTCATCGAGAAGGTGCTTTTAAAGAGTGGGAACGGGCGAGCCGTAAAAACCGATCCCTGCGTCCGAGTGAGTTTTGCAAGGCGAGCCTTGGAATGAGGGAAGTTAAAGAGTCCTCATTTCTAAAGGAGTATTGGGCCGATTGTGGCGCTCTTACGAGGGCGATCAGGGAACATGCGCGAACTTCGAGCCGCGGCCGCGACGAATTGCTTTTAGTAGATCTCCTGAAGTGAGGTTACGACGGATGGGCATCTTTTAGTTTACGCTCGCAGCGCAAATGAGGATGTCTTCTGGCGAAAGAAAGTCTTTTTCTCAAATGGACCAAGCGCACCGCGCCCCCTCATGCCCATTCCGTTCAGTTTCCGCGCTCGGCATAAAACCGTAGGAAAATGATGGCAATTGGAAGGGGGTCAACATGCCCAATGACGATTACCCGTTTGACTATGGAAACGCGCCGGCTGATGGCTATCCGCCCGCTTCGCCGGGGAGCACCGCCCCGCAGCCTCGCATCGTGCAGGATGCCCCAACGGTGCAGATACGCCGCCCCGCCGCCCCGCAGCAGAATCCCTCCATGGAGCCTGTGGCGTATCCGCAGCGCGGGCAGCAGCCGTACGCGTATTCTGTATCGCCGTACGACCCCGATACCTACGATCCCTCGCCGGCAAAACCCGATCGCCAAGCTCGTCAATCATCCCGACGGGATGCATCTCAGCGGCCTGCGCCCGCGCAGCCTCGTCGCGGTGCATCCGCGCTCCGCTGGATTGCGCGCCTTCTTTGCCTGGGCCTTCTCGTCTTTGGCGCGATGACCATCTACTATCTCACGGAGCAATCGGCGTCAGATAGCCTGGCCCTGTCGTCGGAGGCCGGTTCGTTTGCCGAATACGGTGCCTATCTGGTTCAATCTGGCCAGCTTCCCACTTTTGAGGAGAATCCGATCAAGTGGACGGCCGCCCACATCCTGTTGCTCTCGGTTAAGTTCTCCAATCACGGCCTCTCGGTCCGACAGCAGGCGCACGTGGTGGAATTCGCGTTGATGGGCGGCGTTGTTGCGTTCAACGTGTTGGCGTGGATGTCGGGCTGGGCCCATCGTCGTAGCCCGCGCGGACACATCCGCATCTGGCGGACGTGGCTTATGTACGTTCTTGGCGTGATGGCTTGCGCGGCCGTTTCCTTTGCAGATCAGTATCACAAGCTATTTGTGCCCGCGAGACACTTCGACAAGCTCGATTTGTTTCTTGACGCATCTGGCTACATACCAGCTATTACCTGCGTATTCGTTGCTTGGAGTGTGGGATCGGCCATCTATCGTCTCATCTTTCGAAAGTAATTTGAAAAAAGTTGTTGACGAGGCTTCCCCCTGTGGGCTATATTAATCCCCGCGTTGGACCTGTAGCTCAGTTGGTCAGAGCGTCCGGCTGATAACCGGGAGGTCACAAGTTCGAACCTTGTCAGGTCCACCACTTCTTTCGCAATAAACACCCCAGCGAGAGCCGAGTCGCCGCTGGGGTGTTTATTACTACGTGGGGGTTTAGCTCAGCTGGGAGAGCGCGGGCTTTGCAAGCCTGAGGTCAGGGGTTCGATCCCCCTAACCTCCACCATATAGACCTAGAGAGCCGGGGTATGTTCCTCGGCTTTTTTCATACATGGGTTAAGGCAAACGATAGCTAACCAACAATGAAACAAACCCATGGCGAATCCGCGGCGCGTAGCGAACCAGCGGCGAGTGAGGCTCGTTGAGCTTTTTCGTATGCGTTTTCGAAAAGGCCAAGTACAAAGGGTGTTGCCGCAGGCAAAACAGCGGGTGACGAAAGGTTGCAAAGCGACGCTACTTACCAAGTACCGATCTGAATACGAAAAAGCTCAACTTTGCCCCAATCCTCCCGCATCGGCATCCCAAAACATTGCGCCTTCTGAAGGAAAGCAACTTGCCCAGGCTGTCATGTCGAGGAAGAACGGCAGTTCGATAGCAAACTGATGCGAACCCCATGTGTATACGTACATATATAGGTAGATACCGCGGGCATGTATAAGTAGATATCGCGGGGGGGCGATGAGCCATGCTGCGGTTCGCAATGCCTCGATCGTTCTTGCGAGTCCACTTGCCCTCAAGAAGGTGTCATGTTCAGACTTATTGAGGTGAGGTTGAGGCTAATACGCAGCGGCAGAGGTGGCCTCCAAATACGAGTCCTAAATAAATCAAATGGTCCAAGAGGTGCTGTCCTCTTCGGCAATCGGTACTTATAGGGCGGTGAGCGTCTTTAGAACACTATATGTAGTTTAAGAAGACGGTCAACGATCGTAAGATATGTGCAAAGTATGGAGACGCAAATAAGATCGGAAGAGCGTCG
>OMGU01002080.1_pt1 | contig 12522 bp, 9 predicted proteins | sample 1646121 | NCBI WGS metagenome assembly OMGU01 (sample SAMN05578581, study PRJEB25193) | human gut metagenome | biome: Human Microbiome; feature: human-associated habitat; material: feces | host: Homo sapiens | place: USA:Birmingham
GACAGAAATGAACGCTACGGTATTTTTGATAAAGATACATGTGACTGGTACTTCCGTAATGAATAAAATATTTAATATTATTTTCTTTACAAATTTTATCTATATAACTTAAGATTCCAAGCTGGGATCCCTGCAATTCTTCTTTTGTTAACTGTTTCATCTCTAATTCCCTTACATAATTATTATTTACTTAAAACTACTTCATATACGCATCAAGCTCATGAGGGTTTACCTGTTTTTCAACGGGTGGAAGCTGCATATAATCACCATAATACTGTCTTAAAAGTTTGTCATACTCTTTTGGACCTTTAAGAGTAACACCCTCAAACGGCATATCTATTATTTCCTTAAAAGGATCAAAATCAAGAACTTCTTTTTCCTTAAACTTAGAAGCAAGAAGACCTATATATTTACCATTGTCCTTTGTATACTTAGCTGAAGCCTTATCTATCTTCTTGGCAAAGAATGTAGGTGATACCGGTTTTAAGAAGAACCAGCATACGCTTCTTATCATATCTTTAATAACACTGTCACCGTAAACGATATTGCAGTGCTTGCTAAAAGATAAAAGCTTAAAGCTCTCAAGGTTGTAGGTCTTATCTACTGCCTTCATATCATCGAACCTGTCCATTGGGAAAATATCGATAAATAATCCTGACTCGTAAGTCTTATCATTACGGTTATCAACTATTTTAGTATTAGTATCAATAACTTTTACAAAGTTGTTAAAGTAGTCCTTACTTGTTCTGTGATCAAGAATCTTGTAACGTCCGTTCTTTGGAAATGATGCAATAAGCTTTTCATAGTCAGCTCTTGGCATTGAAATATCAATATCATCATCCCATGGAATAAATCCCTTATGACGAACAGCACCAATAAGTGTGCCGTAGTTCATAATATATTTAAGGCCGTTTTCTTCACAAAAGTTGTGAACATACTCTAATATATCAAGTTCAATCTGTTTTACTTCTTTATCAGTAAGTTTTTTCATTTAATTAATCCCTTTATTCTTCTTTAAATCCTGTAACATAAGAGCTCTGTATATACCAACATTTACTTTTAAGGCAAGAGCTGCAATACGTCTGCCCTTTCTAAAAATATGGTTGTGTGCAATTTTAAAAGCATTCTTCTTTAAAAATCCAACAACATCTTTATAGTCAGGAAGTTTCTTATAATCATCTACAAGAAGCATACTGTCAAGAACTACAAAATGAGCATATGCTAATCTGAAGAAAGCTTCATCCTTAAGAGATGGAAATTCATTATTGATATAATCAATATATCCTGTATAAGCTTCTATCATATGAAGTTTTCTAGGGTTGTATTTCTGAGTTGTTATACTATCCCCTCTGTGGAAATAATAGTAATAAGGCTTTGTAATAACAACATATGATTTAGCTGCCTTAACAAGGTCAAGGTGATAAAAAGCATCCTCATATATCTTGCCGACAGGAAACTGTAATTTATCTGCAATCTCCTTTTTAATAAGCTTATTACAAACAGATCCCGGAATCTTTTCACCTATAAGAAGTTCCTTTAAAAACTTCTCTCTGTCACACTCAAAAACAATTTCTGTGTCACTGCACTGTGGAACTTCCTTTGTATTGTAAACATTCATGATTCCGCATACTGCAACATCAGAATCAGTTCTTTTTATCTCACTGTAAAGAGAACTTATCATGTCAGGATGAATATAATCATCGCTGTCTATAAATATAATATAATCACCAGTGGCATTTAAAAGGCCGTGATTACGTGCTGATGAAAGTCCTCCATTAACTTTATGGCAGACTTTCACTCTGTTATCTTTTTTAGCTAGTTCATCACAAAGCTTACCACTTCCATCAGTGGCTCCATCATCAACTAAGACAATTTCAAGATTATCATATGTTTGATCTGCAATAGATTCAAATGATTTTTCCAAATATTTTTTAACGTTATATACCGGAACAACAACACTTATCTTATCCATGTAATCTACCCTTTACTTTATTAAACATTTCCATGAACACTTCATCTTTAGTAACAATAAGAGCTATACCGTAATATACACAGCATACAATAATAGTAACTGCAATATTAAGTATAAATGGAATACCCATATTCATATCTGTAGGTATTAAATGATTTACCAAAAATGATAAAGGTAAAAATCCTACAGTTATAAAAGTATATTTTCTAAATGAATGTATAACTATTTTCAAATCAACAAGATTATTCTTTTTAATGAAGCTGTATTCAATAAATAATAATATATATTCAGATAGTAAAGTTGTCATAATGTAATACTGTGGTGATGATACGCCAAATGCAAATAATATACTATCAAATATAAGATTACATATACCACCAATAATATAGAATATAGACAACTTATTCTCAAATCCCCTTATAAGGATTACCTGTGTACCCATGACAATTTCAAGAGCCCATGATATAGCTCTAAAAGCAAATACCTGTGTTACGATACCACCAGCCATATAACGTGTTCCATACATTATAACAGTTGCGTGAACACCAAGAGCAACAAGTCCCATACCAATAGGAGCCATAAAGAAACTGAAAATACTACTGCTCTTATTTATAAGATCCTGGTAAGATTTCTCATCTTCAAGACCTATATAGTAACTCAAACGTGGAACACTGACACTTATAGCACCACTAATAACACCCGATATAAGCATGATCATTCTCTGACCATTGGCATAGTATGAAACCTGCTCAGGCGCACCTATCTTAGATACAAAAGTAAGATCAAGGTTAGTGTAGAGCATTCCAGCATTGGCAAGAAGGAAAAGGCCAATAAGTGGTTTAATAAGATGTTTAAAGTTCTCAAGAGGAACCTTAACAAACTTAACATCCTTCTTTATCCATAAATAACTAAGAAAATAGTTAAGAAACTGGCTTGCTGACATAATTATCGCATACTGAACAATATCATCTGCTTCTTTAACGAATGCAAATATAGATACTAACATAAGAATACGTATAAAAAGTGTCTTATAGAATAAAAACGTATAATTTTCGAAAGCTTCATTTATCCATTCAATATAGAAAATCTGGGCAATAAGCTGAACACCAAGAATAAGCATAAGTAAATGCACACTTGGACTCTTGCTGTAAATCGGCATTATAATAATATAAAAAACTGTTGTTACAGCTGTACAGAAAAGAGATATATAAAACAATGTAGAAAACATTGTATTAAGTTTTTCTGCGTTATCTTTAACCTTACTTATCTCCCTTATACCATAGTTATAAACACCAAGTGTTGCAAATGGTATAAACCAGTTAAGGTATGTATTAGCTATGTTAAATTCACCATATAACTGTTTACTTAAAATACGTGATAAATAAGCAGTAGTTATAAGTGGAAAAAATATATTTAAAAGTCTTACAAGTGTATTGGCTAACGCATTAAGCCTTATATCTTTCATAGAGTCTCTCCTATTTAAACCCCTGTTCTTTTTTCATATTTCCAAAATGGAAGTTTCAAAAATCCTACAACACTTCCAATTCCATAACTTACATGTAACAAGAAAAATAGAATCGGTAACAACAATTGCTGCCAATATTTCTTCTGCCCCTTCACTGCCATAAATGACATAAGGATTGCCAGACAACTATATGCTCCCCACATGAGTTTAGCTAACAAAGAATGGTGACAGACTGCAAGCGCAGATGTCACAACAATGCCTCCTACAAATGCAAAAGGCACAAAATGATAAATTGCTAAACACTCTGGGCACGCCTTTAATGTCAGTGCAACCCAATATCCATTTCCATATTTCTGTTTTAACATTCCTTTTAATGTATTACGTGTATGTTGATATGAAACAATTTCAGGACAATAACATAATTTAAATCCTGCTTTTCTCATTCTATAATGAATCTCATTGTCTTCTGTTCTACCTAACTCTTCATTATAAAAACCGATTTTATCAAATACTTCTCTTCTATATGCACCATGAAACAATGACTTGACATAAGTTTTTTTCTTTCCTGATCTATATGGTGCTATACTACTACCAAACATTGATTGTTCAGCTAATAGCAATGTATCTTTCCATGGTGTATGCTCATCAATTATATTTGGTCTAATTCCACCACATACACTTTCACCGCTTTCCAAAATTTCCACATTTTTTCTTATAAAATTATTTGGAATTGTCGCATGTGCATCAATTCTTATAATTGCATCACCAATATAATTCTTCAATGCAACATTCCATCCAGGCGCAAGCTTTTTCTTTTCATTTGAAAAAACACTTATTTTCAAAAAACTTTTTTCTGTTTCTCGAAATTTTTCCATAATGTCTCTTGTATGATCTGTGGACATACTATCAATTAACAAGATTTCCATCTTCTCATGATCATAATCCTGAGCTTGGATATCTTCCAAGAGTTTTCCTAAAACTTTTTCTTCGTTATAAGCAACAACGCAAACAGATACTATCATCTTACATTTCCCCTACTTCATTACTTGATCACAGCAATCACGGTTTTAATCATTGTACTGATATCTCGTAAGAAACTGAACTTTTCAATCTCTCTCAAATTATATACCATCTTTGCCGGTAATACTTCATTTATATATACTTCATCTGCATTCTCTGCATTTTCAAGAAGTTTTTCTTCATCTTTGTATTCAATACTTGTACGAGATGTTACTCCTGCCGGCAGAAGGAATGTTGCCATCATTTCTTCTGTATAGTGAGCTGTATACTTTGGCACTTCCGGTCTTGTACCAACAAAAGTCATATCTCCTTTTAAGACATTAAACAACTGCGGTAACTCATCCAGACGTACCTTTCTAAGCAGATGTCCCATTCTTGTGATGCGAGCATCACCTTTTGTTGTAACCTGTGTTCCAAGCTTGTCCGCATTATTAACCATTGTTCTGAATTTCCAAATTTTAAATTTTCTTCCGTAGGTTGTCACACGAACCTGTTTAAATAAAACAGGTCCTTTAGAATCCAATTTAATCATGACGCTGAGCACAATAAGAACCGGTGATAAAATAATAATCATACTCAAAGAACAAATAATATCAAATGCTCTCTTTAATTTTAATTCTTTTTCGTGCTTCAGTAAAATATCATAATAGTATTTCACTTTATCATTCTGCATTACTTTTGGCAATTCATTCCATTTTTTCATATATACTATCCTTATAAGTATCCGTAACTCTCACTCAAAACTACAGACATTCTTTAAATGATTTAATAATATACTCCACATCTTCATCTGATAACTTCGTGTGAAGTGGAAGTGTAATTTCATTTTCAAACATTGCATAAGCGTTCGGGTAATCTTTAATATCAAAGCCAAGATTCTTATACGCTGTCAGAAGTGGCAGTGGTTTAAAATGTACATTCGTCGCAATTCCCTTTTCTGCCATCTTCTCAATAATCTTGTTGCACTCTTCTCTTGTCTTTCCATTCACACGAACAAGATATAAATGACCGCTTGACTGACTATTCTCTGTATAATGCTCAAGAACTGTAACATCTTCATCCTTCAAAGCTTCGTTGTATTTCTCAATGATTTCTCTTCTTCTCTCAAGGAGTGCCGGATATCTTCTCAACTGCGCAAGTCCGAGTGATGCCATGATATCAGTCATATTACATTTAAAATAAGGTGCTACAATGTCGTATTCCCAAGCTCCAAGCTGTGTCTTTGCCAAAGCATCCTTAGACTGACCATGAAGTGAAAGAAGCATAAACTGCTTGTATAACTCTTCGTTATCTACACCATCAATGTCTCTCCATGTTGCCGCACCACCTTCAGCTGTTGTAAGGTTCTTCACTGCATGGAAAGAAAAGCTTGTGAAGTCAGCAATACTTCCGCACATCTTGCCATTCTGCTTTGCACCCATTGCATGTGCAGCATCTGAAAGAATTGCAATACGTCCCATCTTCTTCTGAATGTCAGTTTTTGGCTGGAAAAGATATTTCTTTTCTTCTGCAATCTCAAATGCTTTTGTATAATCACAGATTCGTCCACCCAAATCTACCATAATGATTGCTTTTGTCTTTTCCGTAACAGCTGCTTCTACCTGATCCATATTCATCTGATAAGAATCTTTGTCTACATCGACCATGACAATTTTCGCACCGACATGAGCAATCACACTTGCAGTTGCAGTATATGTATATGCGGTTGTGATCACTTCATCGCCTTCTCCAATTCCAAGCACACGAAGAATCAATTCAGCTGCAGCTGTCGCAGAATTCAGACAAGCCACCTTGCTTGTTCCCATGTATTCTGCCAGTTCATTCTCAAATCGCTTTGTCTTCGGTCCAGTTGTGATCCAGCCACTTTTCAGCGCATCTACAACTTCTGCTATTTCCTCTTCTGTTATATCCGGTGGTGAAAATGCTATATGTCTGTTTTCCATTGTATTAATCCTCCATTACAGGTTTTTCATGACTGATTTTTCCAAGTTCACGTAATTCCTTATTCACTTCTTCATCTCGTTTCAAGTCTTCCTGTCTGATATGATAAGTTGGAACGATTTCAGATACGATCTGCTTTACATTCAAGCTTTCATTCATTGCTGCCTCTTCCAGTTCTCGTAATCCACTCAGGAAATGCACTTCATTAAACTCAAGTGGTTTTCCAATATAGATTAGATTATTATCAGTCTTCTGAATTCCTTCCTCTTTTACCAGAAGTTCCTCATACAATTTTTCTCCTGGACGCAATCCTGTATATTTAATATCCATATCCACACCAAGTGTATATCCTGAAAGACGGATCAGGTTTTTCGCAAGATCTGCAATCTTCACAGGTTCTCCCATATCTAATACGAAGATTTCTCCTCCCTTAGCAAACGCACCTGCTTCAAGTACAAGTGATACTGCTTCCGGAATTGTCATGAAATAACGAATGATGTCCGGATGTGTAACTGTAAGCGGACCTCCTGCAGCCATCTGACGCTTGAACAATGGAATAACACTTCCATTACTTCCAAGAACATTTCCAAAACGTACTGCTACATATTCTGTCTTAGAGTATCTATTGAATGTCTGAATGATCATCTCACACATTCTCTTAGATGCACCCATAATGTTTGTCGGATTAACTGCTTTGTCCGTTGAAATAAGAACAAATCTCTTTACTCCGAACTTGTCTGCAGCTCTCGCTGTCTTATAAGTTCCAAATACATTGTTCTTAATTGCCTCGTTCGGACTATCCTCCATCAGCGGAACATGTTTATGTGCAGCCGCATGATAAATCACGTCCGGTCTGTATGTTTCTATAACGGATTCAATACGGCTTGTGTTTCTTACAGATCCAATCAACACGGTCAAATTCAACTCTGGATGGTTTAATTTCAACTCCTGCTGAATATCATACGCATTATTTTCATAAATATCAAAAATGATCAATCTTGATGGTTTATATTTTGCTATCTGACGGCAAAGTTCACTACCGATAGAACCGCCACCACCAGTTACCATGATGCATCTACCTTCAATAAATCCGCGCACACTTTCCAGATCTACTTTAATCGGATCTCTCCCAAGTAAATCTTCGATAGAAACATCTCTTAGTTTTGAAACACTCACATCCTCTGTGATCAACTGGTACATACCCGGAAGGATTTTCAGCTTACAAGTTGTCTGATTACAGATGCGAAGGATGTCTCTTGTTACTTTCGGAGATGCAGAAGGGATTGCAAGAATAATCTCATCAACTTCATATTTCTTTGCTACATCTAAAATGCACTCTCTGCCACCAAGAATACGAACACCGTGAATCAGTTTTCCTTTCTTGTGTGGATTATCATCAATAACGCCTACTACCTTACTGTTCAAATGTGCACTGTACTTCAGTTCCTGAATGATCATACTTCCGGCTTCACCAGCTCCGATCACTAATGTATGATATACGTGACCTTGAGGTTTTCTTAGTCCACTTTTCAATACCCAATAAATTCTATATGAAAATCTTGTTAAAACTGTAGTGCTGAGTAGCAAAAAAAAGTAAAATACATGAAAGCTTCTCGGAACAGGAAGAACTAAAAGTTGCATTCCAAACCCTTGGCATACTGTTGACAAGAAGCAAGCAACGCCTATCATCGTCAATTCTCTTAATCCTGCAAAAGACCAAACACTATTATACAAATTTAAAATCATAAATATTACAAGTGTTGAAATTATTCCAATAGGCAAATAGGATTTCATACTATGAATATATTCTTTTGGAATCCACGAATAATGTAATTCATATCGAAGTATTAATGACAAATATGAATGAATAATAATTGTTAATATATCTACTCCGCATAGTAAAATCATTCGATTTCTGGAATTATGCAAATTAAGTATCTTTTTCATCTTTATATCCTCTTTTATAAATTGTTACGATTTTTTTACATACGGTTATATAATAACAAATTTTATATCATTTTACAATACATCATCTTATCTCTTTTTTATGACTTTTGATGATTTTTTCTTATTATACTCTTATTTTCTCAAAAAATACCCCAAAATAGTTGAATAATTCCTCGCTGACTCCCCATTCATATGACCATCATAATCTGTATATTTTGTAATATCATGTGAAAATAAATCATAGTATTCCGTATTAAAATTCAGATATTCTACCTCATAGAATAAAACAGCACTCCAAAAATTGCCAATCCGTTATATTGATCTGGATTTCCAAATATCGCATCCACAAACACCGCTGACCAGTCTGCAAGAATCATCTTCTTAAAAAATCCCCAAAAAATACGCTGAATTCCTCTGCAAATTTTCTGTAGATCAAAGGAATGTCCTTCGTATAATTGTTCTGCTAATCTACTATGTCTCCCAATCGGTCCCTGTAAAATTTGTGGGAAATAGGATACGAACAATGCATAACGGAAAATATTTTTCTCTGCATGATCTCTTTTCCAATATATGTCAAGCAAATATCCTGATGTTTGAAACGTGTAAAATGAAATACCTAACGGCAATAAAATCTGCATTCCAAAATTAAGAATCAGCCCTATGATCAGATATCGTTTTGCTTTCTTTTTATCTTGATTCACTTCATGTTCTATCGCCACTCCACAGAGATAAGTGATTATCGTTGAGAAAAGTAAAAATGGAAAGTACTTTGTCCCTGCAGCAAGATAATAAATTTAGCTTGTTAAAAGAAGCCCCCACCATCGCATCTTTTTTGGAAACAGGTAATACAAAAGCACAGCCCCGGCTACAAATATAATAAATAAATTTGATACTAATGACATATTTCTTCTTATACCTTAAAAGGGATGGGAACACACGGCCCCCATCTCTTTTTCTCTTTCTTAATTAATTATTCAAGAATACTTTCTGCATTCTTACTGTTCTAGTATAAGAATCCATCATCCAAACATGCGTCATCTCCTGATGAATCGGAAGAACCTGCCCCCGCATCACTGCTTGGTTCACTTGCTCCAACTCATCTTTCATTTCCTTCCCTGTTGAAATAACTAGTATCAATTTTTACATTTTCTTGAGCTTTTGTATCATCTTCACAATATCAACACCATATCCTTTGGCAGCTGCCCATCCTTTTTTCTTAGGATTGTTAGGTATACTTAGCCATTCTACATAAATTGCACTTCCTCGTTCAACATACTTAAAACGATTATCTACGCATGTCTGATTTAAAGATTTTGTTGATCCATATGCCTTCAAATGCTGAATTTGTGCACGTACACCCTCTCTTACATCTTTAAATGATTCACCTGAAACACTATTTCCTGTTGCTCCCATGCCCGCAAAATTATACTGCTCTGCTTTCACAACACCTGTAAATTGTAACCAACCTGTCTCTTTCATCGCCTGTACAAATGCAACTTCTGCTTTAATTCCTTCTGCCACAGCTTCTTCGTAATAAATCTGACAAAAATCTCTGATTGTAGCCGCCCCACCTTTTCGCATTACATCTTCCGGATAAGCTTTCTTACTTGCCTCAAAATAAGCTACCATCTGATCCACTGTTACTTCGGTATCTCCTTCAATCAAATACGTCCCCTCAACAACATTAGAATTTGTATTCGAATTGTTTGTGCCGGCACTTCCATTTATTTTGTCATCATTTATCCCCGGAATCTCATCATATTTCTTGGTAGAATCATACATTCCATCATCATTAAAGAAATACAATGTTCCATCTATTTTCTGCCAACCGGTTTTCATTGCTCCATCGTCTGTTCCACCAAAGTAATACCAATCGCCACCTACTTTTGTAAAACCGGTTCGCATTGCTCCATCATTGGATTCACCAAAGTAATACCAGTTTGTTCCCAGCTTTTTCCATCCTGTCTGCATGCAGCCGTTGTCTGCACTTCCCAAATAGTACCATGTGCTTCCAACTTTCTGCCAGCCATTCTTCATTGCTCCATCGTCTGTTCCACCAAAGTAATACCAATTGCCACCTACTTTTGCAAAACCGGTTCGCATTGCTCCATCATTGGATTCACCAAAGTAATACCAGTTTGTTCCTAGCTTTCTCCATCCAGTCTGCATGTAGCCGCCATCTGTGCTTCCCAAATAGTACCATGTGTTCCCAACTTTCTGCCAGCCAGTTTTCATTGCTCCATTCTCTTTATCACTAAAATAATACCAGGCTCCACCGATTTTCTGCCAACCTGTTTGCAGATATCCACCATTTGAACTACCTAGATAGTACCAGGACTCTCCTATTTTCTGCCAACCGGTCTTCATTGCTCCATCATTAGCTTCACCAAAATAATACCTGTCTCCACCAATCTTCTGCCAACCGATTCGCATTGCTCCGTCGTCAGATTCACCGAAATAATACCACTTGGTTCCTATTTTTTGCCAACCAGTTAACATATATCCACTTGAATTAAAATAATACCAATTGGTTCCTATTTTTTGCCAACCGATTCGCATAATTCCATCATCTGTTCCACCTAGATATGACCACTTTCCACTAATTTTCTGCCAACCAGTCTCCATATAGCCATTAAAATCAAAATAATACCAGCTTCCACTAATCTGTGCCCACTGATTTTTCAAATAGCTTGTTCCAGATGCATACCACCAACCAGTAGAATCCTTATACCACTGTCCCTTTGACAGACCAAAATATTTCGCAATTCCAGTCGCATCGGCAACACCAAGTTTCTTCAGTCCAGCTTCATTATTTAGAAAATTATTTACATCCGATGTATTGGTCACAAACGCATGTTCCACTATAATTCCCGGAATTCCATGCTCCTTTGCAGAAATCTGAACTGTAAAATAATCTGAAAGAGAGCCATCCTCATAACGTTCATTCACAGTTGTATTTTTTGAATAAATTTTTCTTTCTTCCAGTCCCAGCCCAACAAGTTCTGACTCGATCAGTGTAGCCAGTTTCTTTCCGTCATTTCCGACCTGTGGTTTCCAGTTTGTGTTCGGAATGATTATTTCTGCACCTTTTGCTGCTGAAGATAGAGATGAATTCAAATGAAAGCTGACATAGACACTTGCTCCAGCTGCCGCTGCATCAGCTACTCTCTGATCAATATCGTGAGCAGAACTTCCGCCCGGATGCGGACAGTCTGCTGTTGTTCTTGTCATGTAGACTGATACGCCTGCATACTCTTCCAGTTCTGCTTTACAATACTGTGCAATCTTTAATGTAAGGACTTCTTCTCGTACGCCGTTTGCTGATGCGCCAGCGTGTGTTGAATCATGTCCTGGATCAAGTGCTACTACAATATTAGATGACTGTGTCTGAACTCCGTCATCACTCATCATTGCTGGAATTTCCTGTTCTGCCTGAACAATTGCCTCCTCGATACTTGACTGCTCAGTAACATTTCCGGATTCATCAATATTGTATGCCGCAATATCTGCTGATACCTCTTCCTCACTTACCGGCTGTAACTCTTCGATTCCTTCATATTTTTCATCTACACCAAAGAGTGCTTCTATTCCAAGATCTGCAAGGGAATAATCATATACATTTCCCGCAATTGCAACGTGCAGTTCTGTAACAGAATAGACTCCCCTTTCCTGCTCTGTATAAGCTCTTTCAAACAGATATATATCATCTGTTTCCTGTGCTGCAGTCCACACTTCTTCTCCTACTGGTCCCTGCACAGTTGCGGTCATCTGTTCAATCCCCTCGGAACCATCTCCCCAGGATACCACTACCTTCTGTGTATTCGGTGTTTCCAGATAAGGCTGATCTATGTACATATAATTTAGGCGCTGTTCAGTACCGGCTGCCTGTTTTTCATCTACTGCATTCTCATCTACATGATCCGTAGCTGTCTCCGCTCCCATCACTGCTGACTCTGCCGGAGTCTCAGCCCATGCCGTCACCGGTAGCGCTGTAATAGACATTGCCGCTGTCAACAATAATACCGTACATTTTTTTAATAATTTTTTCACTTTTTTTCACATCCCCGCTTCCTATTGCTTTGTCATATAACCTGCCAGAACTGCACCACTTGTCTCAAATGTACGTCCTGCTTCTGTTATCTTGATCTTCTCAAGATCGGAAGAGCGTCGTGTAGGG
>OMGU01002096.1_pt1 | contig 12421 bp, 11 predicted proteins | sample 1646121 | NCBI WGS metagenome assembly OMGU01 (sample SAMN05578581, study PRJEB25193) | human gut metagenome | biome: Human Microbiome; feature: human-associated habitat; material: feces | host: Homo sapiens | place: USA:Birmingham
TTTAAATAATGGTGAGTGAAAAAATTCTTCCATGGTAATTCCAAAGCCTTCACAGATTTCATAGATGATGCGAAGTTTCATGCTTGGATAGGTACAACTCATGATTGTACTCAATGTAGATGGTGGAACACCACTTGAAAGAAACAGCTGATATTGCGTCATGGAGTTCTCTTCACAAAGCTCTTTTATTTGTTTTGCGACAGCTTCATTCAAGTACACAAGAATCCCCATCCCCTTATTACATCACCTACACGATAATAATTTGCGAAAGCCTATTACTTTTTGCGTTCATAAGGGTTCGGATTGTCCGTAAGTCCTACTAAATAGTCTACGCTTGTTTGGTAAAAGACTGCCAGTTGAATCACAATATCAAGAGGATAATTTAAAACGCCGATCTCATATTGTGAATACGTATTTTGCTTAATGTTGAGAACCTTTGCTATCTCCGTTTGTGTGAGTCCCCTATCAATACGAATATTTCTGATTCTTTCGTACTTCATAATTTCATTTCTCATATTCATCACCACATTTATACTAAATATCTGAAAAAAAGATATTTACTTTTATCTTAAATTCAGATAAAATGAATAATGAGGTGAGTGATATGGATTTATACAAGGAAATTTTAGCGAATATTTTATCTAAAGAAAGAATTGATATTAACTTTCCCAATCTTACAATCTCTGCGCAAAAAATTGTAGCAATAGAAAGTTATCGCGCGTTAAGTCAGATTAAAGAAATTATTGAGGATGATTGCCTCGATGATCCGGAATGTTTTATGAAAATCGAAGAAATTGTACGAGTCTATGAAACCATCGGAAGCGGAGGTGGAAATCGTCATGATTTCGGTTAAGCAAAAAATTGGTGTTAATTAAAAGATAAAAAAGAAGTTTAAGGCACTCGGGCATGCATCCTGAGTGCCTTCTCATTTTGTTGAATTCCTGTTTTCATCCTATGCTTTACGCGGCGGTTTAACATTGAGGTCAGGTTTTACTGTGCCGTCAATCTCACCATATACCTGTTCGTGTTGACGTATGCTGTCTCGGATCAGAACCAAGATATGGCTGTTTACAGAACGACCCTCATAATCAGCCACAAAACTCAACTTATTCAGCATTTCTTCCTCGATACGAATGGATACACTTTTCACTGCCATAAAATCACCTCAAAATAAATTTGCGATGACTTTATTTTACGCAAATGTTATGATATAATGAGTTAAATAGATGTACAGTATATCTATAATATGTTCAAATAAGTTGTACAAAGGAGGCGTGACAGGTAAAGGAGTTTACCATACTGAAGCATTTAATTTTATGAAAAGGAGTTGTTTGCATTGATCAAATCAAAAATCCAAAAAGCCACCGCCCACTTCAGGGAAAAGCGAAATCCGCTCATCAGCGAAGAAGAAGCGCTCCAAAAGGCAAAAGACAATTTCATGAAAGCGCTCACCGAATGTTTAATCCTCGCCTGCCTAAGCAAAGGTGATCATTATGGCTATGAGATCAGCCAGTCCATTAAGGCATACAGCGGCGGATGTTTTCGCATTCCAGAAGGGGCCATGTATCCCACGTTATATCGCATGTTGGATCGAAGCTACATCACAACCTACACCTCTGATTGCGGAAAACGGCAGATGCGCATTTACTACCAGATCACATCCGCCGGGCGCACCACCTCAAGGCACTCATGAATGCCTATGGCGAAGCCCATACAGGCTATCAGGCCGTCCTCACCGCAACGCAAGTCCACCTGTTGTAGCACAAACAGAGGCCGCCGTATGTTCAGCGGCGGCCCAAAGCCTTTTACTAATCAATCTTATTGTGCCGCCGAAGCCTGCTGCGTTGTCTGCGCCTGTGTCGTCGTCACAGGCGGCGCGGTTGTCTTCGGTTTTTCCTGCAATTCCTTTGGGTAGGCGGGGTCAAAAATATCGTATTTCCGGTAGTATTCTTTCGATTCCACATCGCGCACGACCGTTGCCTTATTGCGGTTTAAAAGCTCAATGAGCGGATAGAGATTGAGCCAGATCTGGTTGATCCCCTCCTTTTGCGATTCGTCGAAAACCAGCTGCAGACCGATGTGCAGATGCGGCTGCGTCATGCCGTTCTTATCCTCCTTGGTCGAATAGCCTGTTGCACCAAGATATCCGATCACCTGCCCGGCCTTAACCTTTGAGCCGAGCTTGATGCCCGTCTGATAGGGATGCCCTTTGCGCAGGTGCGCGTAATAATAGGAGCGCTTGCCGTCAAAGCTGCGAATGCCCAGCCGCCAGCCGCCGTACTGATTCCAGCCGTATGCCTCGACGATGCCGCCTTCCACAGCGACGATCGGTGTGCCGATCGCGCCCAGCAGATCGTTGCCGAGATGCCGCCTGCGGTAGCCGTAGGAGCGGGAATCGCCGAAATCATCGTAATGGCTGTAGCCGAAGCCCTCCGCGATCGGGCAATAGGCTTTCAGCCCATATTTTTTGACAATGATCTTCTGGCCCTCGTGCTCCTTGTCCGGCGCCTCCTTTTCGTATTCGCCCACCATGCCGCCGAGCACGGCGGTGTACGCCCGCTTATAGTAATCGTAATATTTGTTATCGGCCATCAGTTCATCGACAGTCTTGCCATCCGCCAACGCGTCCTTGAGCTTTTGTAATTGGCTCGACTTATAACCCTTCCAGTTTCCGCCGTTCTTGCATGCAAGCCATGCGAGCGAATCAATCCAGCTAACATGCGGCCCGTTTTCATGGGTCTTGATATCGAGCGCCAGCGTATCGCTCAGGGCTGCGTAAGGAGCATTGAACTCCACCCACTTGATATAGGAGGCCTGTGTCGTATCCGTCTGCGAGGCGGACTCCTGCGAACCTGCGGGCGCAAGGCTGGATGGAGCGGCCGTCTCCGCCCCCTGCGCCGCCAAAGCCCGCCCCTCGCGCTCCTCCACGCCCTGCACCACGCCGAAAACGCTCAGAGCGCCGAGCGCAAGGAAAATGACAACGGACAGTGCGATATTCAACCGGCTCGTTTCCTTTGTCTGCAACGTGACTGCCACCGCCTATTCTCATCTCATAACCATTCTCTCTGGAAAAGGCAATCGAAATCGTGATTTCGATTTGCATTTTTCCGATTTTTATCCGCATTTTCATTATTATGAGAAAGGGCAGCAGAACATGCCTGCAAAGAAAAAGAGAGCTGCCGAAGCAGCCCTCTGAAAAATCAGGATACCTTGGGGTCAATTCGCCGTTTCGGTGATCTCTTTCCGGGAGGAAACCGCCTCATAGTCCTCCAGCATCTCTTTGGAGGGCGCTTTGGTCAGCAGGCTGACGACAATCATCAGAACGAGCCCTAGCGCAAAACCAGGTACCAACGAGTAAAGCCCTGTGCGCGCCGCCAGCGTTTCCCCGCCGAATTTGATATAATCCCATACGATAACCGTCAGACCGCCCGCGATCATGCCGGAGGCAGCACCCGCAAAATTCGATCGTTTCCAAAACAGCGCCAGAATCACGACCGGGCCGAAGGTTGCGCCGAAGCCTGCCCACGCGTTGGAGACAAGGCCCATAACGCTGCTGTTGGGATCAAGCGCGATGATAAAGGCAATCGCGCTGACCACCAGCACCGTGATGCGGCTGACGCGCAGCATGCTCTTATCGCTCGCATTTTTGTGGATCACGCCCTTATAGACGTCCTCAGAAATCGAGGAGGCGGTGACGAGCAGCTGGGAGTCCGCCGTGGACATGATCGCCGCGAGAATGCCGCAAAGCAGAAGGCCGCCGACAAAGGGGATTCCCAGTCGATTGGTAAACACCTCTCCGATCATCTCGATAAATACATTTTCGGGATTGCTGATGGGGCTATCCAGGAAAAACGCACGGCCAATTGCACCCAGGAAGCAGGCGGCGGACAGGGAAATGACCACCCAGGCGATCGCCACTTTGCGGGATTTACGCACCTCGTCCTCGTTTTTGATCGCCATGAAGCGGATCAGGATATGCGGCATGCCGAAATAGCCAAGGCCCCATGCAAGCTGGGAGAGAATGCTGATAAAGCCCATGGGCTTGCCGTTATCATAGAGCGGGTTGAGGAAATTGACGCCGATCGAATCCAGCGCCGCCTTCGCCTCCCCCGGGCCGCCCAGCATAACGATTGCGATTACCGGCACCACCATCAGGGAGATGAGCATCATAAAGCCCTGCACGAAGTCCGTCCAGCACACCGCAAGGAAGCCGCCGAAAAACGTGTAGATCAAAATGACAGCCACACCAATCACAAGAGCGAGCGTATAATCGAGCCCAAATACGGAGGAGAAAAGCTTTGCGCCGGCAGAGAAGCCGGAGGCTGTATAGACCAAAAAGAAGATCATGATAAACAGGGAGGATGCAACCCGCAACACCTTGGTCTGATCATGGAAACGGTTTTCAAAAAACTCTGGAAGCGTCAGAGAATTTCCCGCTTGGATCGTATATCGCCGCAGCCGGGAGGAGACGAGAATCCAGTTCAGGATCGTGCCGATGGCAAGGCCCACCGCAATCCAGATCTGCCCTGTGCCAAATGCGTAAATCGCACCGGGCAGGCCCATCAGAAGCCAGCCGCTCATATCCGAGGCCTGCGCGCTCAACGCGGCCACCCAGCCATTGAGCGAGCGTCCACCCAGAAAATAGTCCTCGGAATTTTTCGTGCGTTTATAATAAAACACGCCAATTCCCATCATTACCAGCAGATAGCAGCCGAAGGCCGCAAAAATCCACACCTTACTTGACATCCGGTTTCCTCCTCTAGCTTTTCCTCATGCTTTTTCAATTAAAACGAAGGATAGGGAACTATTATAGCATAAAGCCCATCGGATTGCCACTGTTTTCCATAGATTTTACGTCATATGATGCAAGAAAGCAAAAAAGACGCAGCTTCTTCAAGCCGCGTCCTTTCTGGATCTTCATATCTATATTTAGAAAACCAAAATCCGGAATAAAAGCTTCTTCCAAGGCGGAAGCCCCGCATAGGTGGATTTCTCTCCCTGTTCCGCCTCCTTCTGAAGGGTGGCAAGCTCTTCCCGCGTGAGCGTATGGCGGCTGAATTTCGCCTTGCGCGCAATCCGCTGCGCCTCCCCGCTGATCGAATATCCAAAGCGGGTAAGGCGGCATAAATAGGAGTAAACTGCCATCGCCGCCTGGTTCCGGTTTTCCTGCCGAAAGGCAAGCTTCCGCCGCCTGGTCAACTCCAGCCGCACGGCAATCGGCGCCGTCAGGAGCAGGCAGAGCAGCAGCGGGAGGAGCCAATGGGATGTTTTCAACCCCGTTTGCGTAACCGATCCATCCGAAGTCGGCGTTTGGGTAGGAAGCGCGGTGCCCTCGGGCGGCTCCTTGTCCGCATCCGGATTCTCACGCAGTGTTGCAGCCCCGCCGGGCGTCGCCTCTATCGGCGTCCATCCCACGCCGTCCACCCAGATTTCCACCCAGGCATGCGCCTGGCGGTCTGGAATTTCAGCATTGCCGTCCTTCTTAAAATTACTGGTTTTCACGGTATAACCCTCAACATAGCGCGCCGGCACATCCAGCGCGCGCATTAGAGCGGCCGCTGCGCTCGCAAAGTGGATGCAGTAGCCCTGCGGCCGTTCCTCTAGGAAATATGTGACAAAATCTTTTCCTGCAGGCATGGTGCCCGGCTTTTCCGTATAGGTGCCCGCACTGGCAACAGTCCCCGCCACCGCCTGCGCAACACGCAGCCAGTCCTCCGGCCCGTTTGCCGCCTGCAGGCCGGCAGCCTCTGCATAAGCGAGCAGCCTCTCCCGGACGCCGTTCGGCAGCTGTGTGTATACCTTTGTAATGTGCGCTTCATAAGTGCGCTCCCGCTGTTTGACCTGGCTGGAGATCTGCCGCTGCAGCGTTTCGCTCAACGGGCTATAAAAAGAAAGCTTGTAATGGGAAGATACGCTCCCGCTCTGCATTTCCGGCCTTAAATACGCATCCTGTACGAAATCTGAAGCAATCTGCGGATTCGGATTGCCGCTGGATAAAATGTTCTCCACCTGTGCGAGTTGATAGGGAAGGTAGACATAGGAACGATTGGCGCTGACGGTTTCGACATCGATGGAGGAAAGCTCCATCGTTTCGTCCCGGCCGCTCAGCCCTTTCCTTGAAACGGAGGCATATAAAAGCGGCTGGAAATCGGCCGCGACCGCACGATAATCCGCCTCCGAAAGCATATCCCATGAGGTGCCTGTATAAACCGCGCCCGCCCAGCCGCGCAGATACAAATCCTGCGGCTGGGCCATAGACACCCGCAATGCAGTCTGCCCGGTAAAAGAAAGCTCGCCCGCATTCGTCAGGTCCGTGCTTCCGGGCGATCCGGTCATCGGCACGCCGAGGCTGGAATGCGCGGGCGCGTCGTTCCGATTGGTGTCAAGCAGCTGCGAAACCGTCCGAATTACCGCATTGCGCGCCTGTACAACCGAGGCGGAGGGCTGATACGCATCCGGAGGACAAAAAAGCACAACGAGTATGGTCAGAAGGAAGGCAAACGGCGTGAGCAGGAGCCCCGCTTGTGCGGCCTGCTTCTCCCCTGCTTTACCCGCTCTGCCTGAGAGCAGCATGGCAGCCCAGAAGCCGATCAGCAAAACCAGCGCAAACGCGGGCGGGGCCAGCCCCACCACGGCTGCAATCGCCAGAAACGGCGCGGTCGCGAGGAGGGAGAAAAAGAAGCTGTGTGCCTTTACCACGGCCCAGGCAAGATACCCTGTCAGCGGAAACTGGACCACACGGAAAAACATGCGGCAGGCAGCAAGTTCCTCCTGCGCCTGCGGCGGTGTGAAATGGCCGAGCTTTGTAAACACGGAAGAGGCCTGGGTGGAAAACTGTTCCGCTACGAACACCGCACCCGCCACGACCTGGCGCATAACGAAAAAGGAAGCAATCCCCCACAGGATAAAAACGACCAGGTATGCGATCCCCCGGTATTTCGGCAGGGCGAAAATCAGCAGGAACAGCAGCGCCGTCGGCAGCGCCCAAAGCAGCGCTGTCTGCGACTCCGGCAGAGAAAATGTATTGAAAAAGCAGAGCAGCGTTCCATATAGTCCGGTCAGCAGCAACACCGCTGCGCTGCAGAAGCGGAGCAGGGCCGTTGGCAACCACGCTTTGGCGCCCTGCACTGCCAAAGAGGAGTCAGTTTTCGTCATTCCATCCCCTCCTCTGCATCGCCGAAGACGGATATCCCGTCCGCATGGATCAGAAACAGCAGATCTGCCATTGGTGCATGGAACTGATCCCGGTAGTCCTCCACACGCGCCTCCTGCTCCTCTAGCGGGCCGGAGCAGGCCTCCTGCAGTGTTGCCCAGAATTCACTCTCATCTTCCACCTGGCGAGTACACAAATCCGCTTTCGATGCGTCATACCATTGCAGGCTGTGCACACACCGGTTCTCCAGCAGTTCCGCCGAAAGGCCCGCAAGCCTTGCGAGCGTTTGATCGGCGCGCTCCGGCTCTCCGCTCAGGCAGAAGGCCAGCACGACGCTCGGCTGTGGTGATTGCTCCGCCTCCCGCACGATGAGCTTCTGCATCTTGGAGGAAAGCTTCCAGTGCACGTCCCGTAGTTGGTCCCCGTCGTGGAATTCCCGCACTGCGCTGCGCTCCTCCCCGCCCTTTCCGGCCGACAGGGCGATTGCATCTGACGCGCCGCCCGGAACAAAGGACAACGTTTTCCCCTGAAAGGGAATCGGCTGCGGCGATATCAGCACATCCACCGGCTGCGGCAAAGGTACGCGGAAAGAAAAAAGGCCCAGCAGATCGACAAGACGCGCGCTGGTCACCTGGCAGCGCACGGTGCCGCAATGCTCCCAGAGGCAGGGCAGCTCCGCCATCTTCCCGCCACGCGCCGGAAAGCAGCCCTTTTTGTCCGCTTCCTCGCCAGTGAGCAGATTCTTGCAATGCAGCCGCAGGCGGACGGTGTGAATCGGGAAACGGGAGGCAATCTCCACGCGCGCGGTCAAAATACCGCCCTGACAGAGCGTGTCCGGCTCTGTTGACAGCTTCATGCGCAGGGTCATCAGTCCGGGCAGGCTAAGCAGCACCTCAATCGGCACAAGCAGGATGAGCATCACCAGCAGCAGCCAGGAAAGATAGCGCGTATCGATCACATAATAGGAAAGCGCCATGGCCAGAAGCCAAAGATAAAGAATACGATAACGATTCATCTTGTCACCTGATCCTCGGCGCAGGCGTTTTGCGTAGGATTTCGTCGAGCAGCTCGCGTGGCTGCACGCCCTGCGCCTTGGCCTGCGCAGTCAAAAGAAGCCGATGTGCCGTACAGTCCGGATAGATCGCCTTCACGTCCTCCGGCACCACATAGTCCCGCCCGTCCATCCATGCGCAGGCCTGTGCAAGCGCCATCGCCGCCACAGAGCAGCGGGGGCTCGCACCCTGTCGGATGGATTTGTGCTCGCGCGTCGCGTGGGCAAGGCGCACAATATAATCATAGATATCCCCATGGATGAACACGCGGGAAACCTCATCTCGCATAGCGCGAAGGGCCTGCGCATCTGTCACCTTCTGCACAGACTGTCCGCGGTTCTCGCCGTGCTTGCGGCGCAGCATTTCCCGCTCGGCGGCAGGCTCCGGATAGCCGATGGAAAGGCGCACCATGAAGCGGTCCAGCTGTGAATCCGGCAGCAGCTGTGTCCCGGCCGACCCGGTGGGATTCTGGGTGGCGATCACGGTAAAGGGCTGCGGGATAAGATGCGTCACGCCGTCGACCGTCACGCTTCCTTCCTCCATCGCCTCCAGAAGCGCGGACTGGGTGCGGGAGGAAGCGCGGTTGATTTCGTCCGCAAGCAGCAGATTGCAGATCGCCGCGCCTGGCTGATATTCCATTGCACCCGTCTCGCGGTGATAGAGCGAAAAGCCGGTAATATCCGACGGCAGTACGTCTGGGGTAAACTGAATGCGTTTATACTGTAAATCCGTCGCGTTGGAAAAGGCCACGGCGAGCGTCGTCTTTCCCACGCCCGGAATGTCCTCAAGCAACACATGGCCGCCTGCGAGCATGGTCATGAGAATTTTGCGCGCCACGTCCTTTTTGCCGACGAACGCCTTTTTGACCTGCGTAAGGATTTCATCGCACTGATTCATGAGCTGTCCTCCTGAATGTATCTTCTTTCTGTCCGTTCTTTTTCGCTTTTCATCCCAGTGGGACGAACGACCAGAGGATTTTCCCGTGTAACGTAAGCAATTTGTAAGCGCTTTTTCCTCTCTTCTTTCGCCTCACACCTTCAAAATACTTTCCTCTATATTATAAGACCAAGGCAGGAAAGTCAAATCAAAATAACCGCGTGAAAATGCAGAATCCACACGTTTCTCATCAGCAGCCGCATGGAGATTCTCAAATATTTTCTCCTTTTCCATAGCCCGCCGTATACTTTGCGCCTTTTTGGAGAATTATACACATCCCCTTGCATTGAGAAACAAAAAATAGTAAACTATAGGCATATCAACTACCGGAAAACCGCTTTAAGGCCGCCTGAGATCAGATAACAACGCCATTGAAGGGCAATTTTGGGTGCCTGAGGCGTTGGTCCCCTCTGCAATCGCTGAGGTTGCACTCGGGGAAGCGCCTTGCAGCTACAGCAAAATTGTCTCTTCGATGGTACTTCGGAGGTTTGCCACACGGATGTTGGTGCTGTGGCAAAAATACGAAAGGCAAAACCATTTTTTCTGATCTCAGGCGGCCTATCGGCGGTTTTTTGAAGAAGGAAGGAAATGAATCTCTATGTGGCCAATCAAAAAAGCATGGTACCGTACTTATCAGGCGGTTTTCCGCGTGCTTGTCTGCTTCCTCGACTGGTCGGAGCCGGAGCGGCTCGAGGGCCCCGGCGCGATTAAGCGCCTGCCGGAGCTGATCAAGTCCAAGGGCGTGGAAAAGGTGCTCGTCGTTACGGATAAGGGCCTGATGGGCCTTCATCTGCTCGATCCGCTCTTTGAAAAGCTGACTCAGGCCGGCATCCAGTACTCGCTCTATGATGGCACGCAACCCAATCCCACCTTTGACAATATCGAAGACGCACGCAGCCTCTATGTGGAGAACAACTGCGAAGCGATCATCGCCTTTGGCGGCGGCTCCTCCATGGACTGCGCCAAGGTTGCTGCGGCGCGCGTAGTGCGTCCAAATACGCCGATCCCGAAGATGCGTGGCGTGCTCAAGGTTCTGCGCAAGCTGCCGCCGTTCTTCGCCGTCCCCACCACGGCGGGTACCGGCTCTGAGACGACCATTGCGGCCGTCGTCACCAATCCGAAGACACATGAGAAATATGCCATTAATGATCCTGTCCTGCGCCCGAAATACGCGGTGCTCGATCCGGAGCTCACCGTCGGCCTGCCGCCGCACATCACCTCCACCACCGGTATGGACGCGCTCACCCACGCGGTGGAAGCCTATATCGGCCGCAGCAATACACGCAATACGGAAGAAAACGCGAAGCGCGCCGTCAAGATGATTTTTGCCAATATTGAGAAGGTCTATCAAAACGGCAAGGATATCGACGCGCGCGGCAAAATGCTGCTTGCATCCTACTATGCAGGCGTTGCCTTCACGCGCGCCTATGTCGGCTATGTCCACGCCATCGCCCATAACCTCGGTGGCATGTATGGCATCGCGCATGGCCTTGCCAACGCGATCATCCTGCCGTACGTCCTCGATTACTACGGAGCAAGCGCGCATCAGCGCCTTGCGGACCTTGCAGATGTGGCCGGCGTGTCGCAGCCCGGCATGACAGAAGCCCAGAAGGCGAACGCCTTTATCGCCGCCATTCGCCAGCTCAACAAGAATATGAATATCCCCGACAAGATTGAGCAGATCCGCGAGGAGGATATCCCGACGCTGGTCAAGCGTGCGCTCAAGGAGGGCAACCCGCTCTATCCGGTGCCGAAGATCATGGATGAAGCGGACTGCGAAATGGTGATTCGCCGCCTGATGCCGTAACATATCCCAATATAGGCAATCGCCCTGAAACGGTAAATGCATTTGCTGCCGTTTCAGGGCTTTTTGATATTTCCCGGGAAAAATCAGACGCTTCTCATGCTCCATTCGCATAGCATGAAGTGTATCTGGATCAAAATCGGAAGGACGAAGGGGCGAAGCTTTATGACCATCAGCCTGTGCATGATCGTAAAAAATGAGGAGACAACGCTTGCGCGTTGCCTGGACAGCGTCGTGGGGATTGCCGATGAGATCATCATTGTCGATACCGGTTCCACAGACCGGACAAAAGAGATCGCCGGGCGGTATACAGACAAAATTTTTGACTTCCCCTGGGTGGACGATTTCGCCGCTGCACGCAACTTCTCCTTTTCCAAGGCGACGATGGAATACTGCATGTGGCTTGATGCGAATGACATTCTGCTCAGTGCGGACCAAACGAACCTGAAAAAGCTCAAAATCGAACTTCCAGCGGAAACAGACGTTGTGATGATGCGCTACCATACCGCCTTTGATGAGGCGGGCAATCCGACCTTTTCCTATTACCGGGAGCGTATTGTGCGCAACCATGCCGGCTTCTTCTGGCAGGGCGCAGTCCACGAGGTCATCACGCCGGTGGGCACGATCGTTTCCTCTGAAATTGCCGTCACGCACCGGAAGCTCCGCCCCAGCGACCCGGACCGGAATCTGCGCATCTTTGAAAAGCTCCTCCGGGAGGGCCGGCCGCTCACACCACACGAGCAGTTTTACTATGCGCAGGAGCTTTATTACCACAGGCGCTTTCAGGACGCAGACGAAGCCTTCACCACCTTTCTGGACGATGGGCATGGCTGGATTGGAAACCAGATTGATGCCTGCCGGCTCCGCGCTGATTGCCGCTATCGGCAGGGTCATGCACAGCAGGCCCTGGAAAGCCTGTTGCAAAGCTTTGCGTTTGACCTCCCACGGGCGCCCGTGTGCTGTGACATCGGAAAGCATTTTTTCGACCGGCGGAATTATCGCGTTGCGCGCTTCTGGTATGAACAGGCGATACGCTGTCCCCGCGACGAGCGTGCCGGCGCCTTGATCCAACCGGATTACCATGGCTATATCCCCTATCTTCAGCTGTGTGCCTGTTGCCAGCGGATGGGAGAGCGAGAAAAGGCGATCGCCTATAACGAAAAGGCAGGGGAATGCAAGCCGGACTCCGCGGCTGTACGCCAAAACCGGGAATATTTTTTACAAACCTCACCGGGATCGGGGATCTAGGCTTTTCCATGATCCCTGTGGCACATTTTTCATCATTTTGTCAAAAAAAGAAGCGTAATTCTTTTCTATACAGAAAGAATAAAGGCGAATATTGTAACAAAATCACTAAAAATAGGGCATCAAATTTGCACTTGGTTTGAATAAAATAGTCAAAATACACTTGAAAATTGAATTTCGGTTTGCTAAAATGAAGATAGCATCGGCGAACAGGGGCAACAACGGTTTTGA
>OMGU01002104.1_pt1 | contig 12392 bp, 11 predicted proteins | sample 1646121 | NCBI WGS metagenome assembly OMGU01 (sample SAMN05578581, study PRJEB25193) | human gut metagenome | biome: Human Microbiome; feature: human-associated habitat; material: feces | host: Homo sapiens | place: USA:Birmingham
TCTAGATGTTAGCTTTTCGTCACCCACTACAGTTGACAAGGAGCCACATTTTTTCCTTTTGGAAGTTCTCCTTGAACCAGCCACGGTTGTCGCCATGAACTGGAATGTCAAATTCTAACATTCCTGGAATACCTTCAACTGGACGGGCTGCGAGTGTTTTTCCGAAAAAGTTTTCTGTCATTAAGCTTCTCCAATCAAACGGAGCAAGTATTGTCCGTATTCATTTTTCTTGAGTGGCTGTGCCAATTCGTACACTTGTTCTTTTGTGATGTAGCCCATGCGGTAGGCAATTTCTTCCAAGTTTGCCACTTGAACGTTTTGCAAACGTTGAACCGTTTCGATGTATTGAGCAGCTTCCAAGAGGCTCTCATGCGTACCTGTATCCAACCAAGAAAATCCGCGTCCCATCAGTTCCACAGACAAGTCGCCACGGTCTAAGTAAGCCTTGTTGACATCGGTGATTTCCAACTCTCCACGAGGTGACGGTTTGATGTTTTTAGCAATCTCCACAACATCATTGTCATAGAAGTACAAACCAGTAACCGCAAAGTTTGATTTTGGCTCTTCTGGTTTCTCTTCGATAGAGATAGCGTTCATGTCTGCGTCAAACTCGACAACACCAAAACGTTCTGGGTCTTTAACTTGGTAACCAAAGACAGTTGCACCTTTTTCTTTGCTAGCAGCTCGTTGCAACATCTTGGTCAAACCATTTCCATGATAGATGTTGTCGCCCAAAATCAAGGCTACGTTGTCATCACCGATAAAGGCTTCACCGATGATAAAGGCTTGTGCCAAGCCGTCTGGGCTTGGTTGTTCTGCGTATGACAAGGTGATACCAAGCTCTGAGCCGTCTCCCAGCATATCCTTGAAACGAGGAAGATCCTGAGGAGTTGAAATAATCAAGATTTCTTTAATCCCAGCCAACATCAAAGTTGAAAGCGGATAGTAAATCATTGGCTTATCATAGATTGGCATCAACTGTTTTGACGCCGCACGAGTCAGTGGATAAAGGCGAGTTCCAGACCCACCTGCAAGAATAATACCTTTCATGTTATGACACCTTTTAATCAAAAATTTATTAAGTCTATTTTACCATGTTTAAACATTAGTGTCATTTGAAAAAGGGAGCTAAGCTCCCTGTCAATATATTTTCCCTAAGCCATCATAAGGGCAAATTCTGATATAATTCCTAAGGTTGCTATTCCCATAGTTTTGAGATTATGATATTTTATTTAAACAGAATTTGTAAAATTAATCTAAACAATCGTTTCTTATCGTCGCACTGCTTTCCATTTATTTCTTAGCAAACTTTATTTTCTCAATAGAAATTTTCACCAATTGTGGCTTCAGCAACAATAAACTTACGCCATAGATAACCCCGCCTACTATAATTCTCATAAACAAATTTATATAGGGAGGGACTGTGAGTAACTTTGTCATATAGATTCCTAAAAACATTAATAGGCTTGCTATACTATATTTAGGGACGTCCTTACATAACTCTAATATATTGATTTGCTTTCTGATAAAAATAAGCTCGATGAACGCTATAGTAGCCTCTCCAACCACTGACGCAATTGCTGCCCCAACAGCACCATGATGAGGAATCAGAATAATAGACGATACACTAGTAGTAAAAAGACCGCCAATCACAGCAACACTTAAATATTTTGCCTGTCCTGTAGCAATCAAATATTGACTTCCCAACACTGAAGAATATCCCATAAATAATAGTTCTAGAATTAAAATTGACAATACAATATCAATTCCCAAAAACTCCGGTCCAAAAAAGATATCCGAAAAAATATCACTAATTGATATCATCCCAATTACCATAGGAATTGTAATGATATTAACAGCATTAAAAGTTAACTTTGTCAGTTCTATCACTTTCTTAGTGTCTCGATTCATATAGGCATTAGCAACCTTTGGAAAAATAACTACACCAATAGACGAAACTAACGCCAGTAAAACTCTTATTACCTTATCAGCATTTTCAAAATAACCTGCCTGTGACATCGTTGATAGAGTTCCTAGCAAAACTTTATTTAAGGAAACAAAAATAGTAGAGGCAATCTGTGGAACAAATAAAGCGAACACTGGTGCAAAATGCTCTGCTATATTCAAATTAGTAAACTTAATACTTGTAATATAGCGTCTTAAATATGTCCAAAGAGCTAGATTCCCCACTAAAGACGACCCCACCATGATTAAAACATATGTATTAAAATCCTGAGGAGTTTTTACAAACAAGAAAATCATCATTACAGATGCCAATTTCACGATAAAATTACGAACAACTGTACGTTTGAAATCTTCCAATCCATCAAACAGCCATGAGACATCAACTGCTGTAGCCAAAATTTGGACTGATTGTATCATAAAAACGGTTCTATAGTTAGGGTATAACCAAATAAAAACTAAGAATATGAGGTAGATAACTAATGAAACAACCAATTTTAGAATAAGGATTTCCCAAAACTTTTGACTTCGCTTCGTTATTGATTCTCGGTAATAAGCAATTGTTCGATTTCCATAAACAGTTGTTCCTAAGTTTGCGAATAGTACAAAATATGTCATGATTGTGTTCGTAAACGAATTGACACCTATCAACTCAGCACCCAACACACGTGATACATAAGGAATTGTTGCAAATGGAACAATGATTAAAAATAATTGATATAATGAACTATAAACATAGTTTTTTACTGTTTTCATAAATCACCTTTATCGCATAAACATGTTATGATAATTTTTATATTTGCTTCACACTACTATCTCTAACAGCCATGAACTTGAAGAGTAATGGTGTCAATAAGAAGGCGTAAAATCCTAGAGCTTCGATCATTAAGAATAAAAACGTTAGTAAAATAAGCAACGCATCGTACAAGCAATACTCTTTAGTTCCTATAATGTATAAAATATATAGCAGAAATAATACAGCAATAATTACTCCCTGTGTAAGTGCAAATTTCAGAAATGTATTATCATTAAAAAGTTGGTCTGAACTCCACCATCCTTGAGGTATGATATTGGGAGTACTTTTTGGAAAAAGTGTAAAACCATATCTTTGAATATACATATTTCCCAGGCGAACTCTATTAGTTAGAAATATATCTAATTGCCTATAAAAGATGTTGGAAGTGCTATAAAACATTGAGTAAAACATTCCAAAAAGATACACACCAGTAGTAGTAATCGAGAAAACAAACTTATTCATTACATAACTCGACAATATCTTACGGAATGCATAAATTAATAATCCTAGTCCAGCTATAATAATTGATGTTCTTGAAAATGTTAGGTGATAGACTATGTATAATACTGTAAGAAGAAAAAATGTAAAATATTGTTTTCTCAACTCTTGAAATAATATAAAACAGTCAAAGAAAATAGATAAACTGACTGCTCCTAACGTATTAGGATGAAAAAAACCAAGTGAATGACTGACACCACCTAATTTCAAGTAAACGGTATCAGTTATTATTCCAAGAAGTGACAATACTACAACAATCATTAATACAAATAATTTAACAAGTATAAGCCCACGGATAAAGCCCTTATTTTCAGACTCAATTAATGGAACATATATTAATATACTTACTAGCGACCAATCGATATCAAATTTTTTCCAAAACAATACTACAAAGAAGGTATACAAAAGTAGCAATAGTAAAGATGGCATTGAATTAGTTGGAAGTTTTCTTGCCTTATAATAGTACATCATATAAGCTAGTAATCCTAAAACAGTTGGTATAACATTTATAAACTCCATATGAAATAAAAATGGAATGTTAGACAAAGAAAACATGTACAGAACAACATTGATATAAAAAAAGAAATTTATCACTCTCTCTATTCTAATCATATTAACCTCTACCCATATCTAGTTCACTTGCCAAAACTGTTTCTAATTTTTGAATTGTTTTATCCCATGATCTTTCACTTATAGATTCGCTAGCTTTTTTAGCTAACGACTGACGATAAGGGTCATTTTCGATAAGTTTTATGATGTTTTCAGCTAATGCTTTACTATCTCTCACGGGAGACAATAAAGCATTTTCGGCATTTACTGCATATTCAAGAACACCATTATAAGCTGTAGAAACTAATGCACAACCACAAGCCATACTCTCAGCGCCTGTTAAACCAAAGCCCTCATCAATTGTTGCACAAATAAAAATTGAAGTAGCATTATATAAGCTCAATAAATCATTCTGATTTGCTTTCTGTACATATCTAAAATAATCAGGTAACGATTCTGGACGATTCGGTACACCAAAAATGTTAACCACAACATCCTTATATTTTTTTTTGACTATATCAATGGCTTCTAAAGCGTAGGGAATTCCTTTATGCTCCCCTTCATGATAAAGCATCCCCAATGTGTAAGGATTACGTTCGTTTATAGGAGTTATCACTTTAAAATTTTCAGTATCTATAGGATTTGGAAGGCAGATTGTTTTATCACTTGTATACGCTCCCACAATATTACTCAACCAATTTGAAACTGTGAAATTTAGAAAACCATATTGATAAGATTCAACAACTTCATCCTCTGGAAGGATAAATGTTTCAAAACCTTGAATAAAATAACATTTTTTACCACAACGAGATGGTAATTCTTTAACAATCTTAGCTGTTGTTACTGCAGTTGCAAAAATAAAATCTGCGTCAGGAAACTCTCGACCATCTAAATAAGGTGTCATTATTTTTTGTATTTCAGAATTTAAATGAAACCACGATGGTTCATTCCGTCCTCTAATCTTCCCTACGATAGATTTAATCTTCTTGTTATTGGTTAGTCGACTCCACACATTATGTGTTAAAAAGACAATAGTTACCTTGTGTCCCCTTTTTTGCAATCGATTTGCATATTCAAAAATAATTTTATAACCTCCCATAGGAACTTGACTTATTTCAGGAAGGCAGAAAGTCACTTTCATTTTTCTCTCCTATTAAATTTTGTCATACGATTCAACCAATTACTGAATGAGTACTTTGCAATAATGTGTTTCGGCAAAATCTGATATGGTTTGTTTAAAAATTCTATCAAATCCAAAGAGCTTTCATCACCTAGCACAAGAATATTGTTAGGACTGTAGAAATCATACTTCTTGATATTGGAATTGTTAGTAACTAATTTTTTACCATAAAAAATAGCTTCCAATGCCCGTAAAGTTAGACCCACTTGTCCCTCTTTATTAATTTCTACAATCACCTTTGATTCTTGAATTTTCTCGATAATTTCAGGGTAGGTAATTTTACTATCAAGATAATTTATTCCACTACGATTCGACTGTTTATCGTCACTAAAAACATCAAACTGATAGGTCAACTCTGATTCCTCTATCATTCCAGCTAATTGATCCAGTTGCTGTATACGACCTTTATCAGCTCCAACAAAATAAAAATCTCGCAAGACATCTGTTTTTTCATCAAGATTAACACTATCCAAAATGTAAAACTGTTCCAAAAAGGTTAGCCCATACTCCTTTGAATAATTCTGATCAAAACAATAAACATCAAAATTTTCTTTCAAATATTCAATTCTCTCATTGGGAACATTCCAAAGCCAAATTTTTAATTTTGTTCGCTTCGTTATCCGAGACTTAATAAATTCTAATAGTTTCTGCGATACTGCATTATCAAAAACAACTATAGTGTCAAAATCATCTATTCGTTTTTGCCACTCTGCAATCCAAAATTGATGTAAAGAAGCAAACGGTAGACGTTTTGATATAGCCCGTATTTTGTGCGCCATCTGTGAATGAACTTTCTTATAAGGTGTTGAAACCTCGACTTGAGGAAGCGACACACTTTTCGCAAAAAATTGCTCAAAGGAATCAATTTGCTCCAGTAGTAGTAGTGTTTTTCTCATAATATTTCTATCGGTATCTCTTCATTCTTAATCGTAAGTCAAAAACTAACTTCAACAAGCCCAGCTTGTACAGCACATATTTCTTGAAATTTATACGTTTTTTGAACCTTAATAACGATACTCCATTCTTCCTTAGTTCTGAATTAACATCCATAGTTAGTTGCTTACACTCTTCTGATAAATTCGTTTTATATAAAATTGTAAGAACATAGATAAGATTATCTGTATAAAAACAATTCAATATTTTTAACTCAGATGAATTGAAAACACTTTGTACCGCTTGTGAATAAAAAATTTCCTTCGAAAAACCAAATATGTCTTCCGATTTTGGCTCTATAATTTCTGTAGTGGGTAAACCCACCATGGAAATTATGGAGCCTATTTTTTAGCATCAATTGGCCATATTTAATATTAAAAAACTTAAATGGTGACTGTCTCAAGGCTTTTTTATTTGGAAAATGCCTATAAAGAACAAGTACATCATTAAAATAAATTTTTGAAAAACGAGACCATGGAACTAAGGCTTCATAAACAGCTAACAACTTGGGTTTTTCATTGACAAAAAAAATCACTATATTTAACATCTTGGATTAGGTACATATCATCATTAAACAGAACGAAATTTTCAGATAAACCATCTATCCGATGTATATTCATCTCAATGCAGAAGCATTGAATGTTGGAAGATATTCCTTTGGAATAAATTCTTCATGTCTAACCCATTTAAGTTTAGGATGATTTACAATTTAACCATTTCGGTCTTTGACCGTTAGTAATAAGATAAATATTATTTACCCACGGTGCATGCCTCTCTACCATTCGAAACCAATAATTGAATGTGCCATAGTCACGATAACGGTGCACATTATCTTCATCATTATCGATTTTCTTATTGTGAGGTGTGTATTTATTTTTTTCTCTAATAAATTCTGGATCGTTTCCATCAACCCAAAGTACAACGAAATCAATTTTTTTCCATGTTAAATTACCTATTAAATATTTTTCAAGCCAAGTTATTCAAATTTGACCAACGCTTTGTATCCCATTATCAAAAATAAATAGTTTAGACTTCATAACCTAAAACTCTGAATAAAGAATGTAAATAAAACTCCTAAATCATATTAGAGAATACTTTGAATACTGAAGGCTGGTTTTAATATTTTAAGTCTAAACAGTATATATTTTAACTTATTTGGTTGGTCTTTCATTTGAGAAAGAGAGACACTATTCTTAAGTAATTCTTGTTTCACTTCATTAGTAATGTCAATATATTCTTTATCTAATTTAGATTTATATAAACTTGCTAAGATGTGAGTCAAACCATTCACATAATATAGCTGTGAAATTTGTAATTCTTCTTGATTTAATCGTGAACGAACAAAATCAGAATAGAAAATATCTTTATAAAATTCAAACATATCACTAAACTTCTGCTCATTCCAAGATTGTGTAATGGAATCCGGATTATCAATTAAATAGTGATAATACTTTTGATTGGTAGCAAAGACATTCTCAGCTGAAAGAAAAAGCTTGTAATTCGTTCCCAAGTCTTCATAATATTTTCCTTTTGGAAAAGAAATATTATTATCAATAAATAGAGACTTTTTATAAATTTTGTCGTTGGCAAAACCTGTGATATAACTTTGCTTGAGCATTTGGACAAAAGCATCTTTACCTTCATACACTTGAGTTACTAATGGATCTGAAACTATAGGATCTTCTTCACCATTCACAAACTCACGGTTAAAAGAAACGATATCAAACTCTTGGGATTCCAATACGTCTGCTAATTCTTTAAATGTTTGTGGTTCAAGCCAGTCATCAGAATCAGGGAAATAAACATAGTCACCCTTAGCATGTGAAATACCAGTATTGCGAGCTTCAGAAAGACCTCCATTTTTTTTATGAATTACTGAGATAAAATCATAAACTTTAGCATAATCATCACAGATTTGAGGAGAACTATCAGTACTTCCATCATCTACAAGTAAGATGTCATAGTTCTTCCACTCTTGAATAAGGATACTCTCAATACAACGTTTTAAATACTTTTCGACATTATACACTGGAATGACAACAGTTAAAAGTGGTTTCATGGATTCTTCACCTAAATTTTTATTTTATGTTAAATCTTCACCACCCTTATTCAACCAGGTAACAGCATTAAAATAGCGGTGGTAAGTTTTTAAATCAATTCCAACATGTCCTTGCTTCTCAGCTGATTTAAAGTGGACCAATGAAGGTAGGTCACTGTAATTCTTCGAAGAGAAAATAACCTTACTCTTGTATGGAAGTTCTTCAAACTCTTTCATCAGCTCATAAGTGCAGGCATCATTATCATTAAACTTGAAATACAAATTATCCCAATGTATTCTTTCTAAACGACGATTCCATTTTTGAGTAGCTTCTTCTTCATCTGCATAATACAAAAAATGAAGTTCAATATTGTCAAGAAGTGCAAGTGGATAAGCATTATCAAAGTCTTTAATGTATTTCGATTTTTTAACAAATTTCAAGGGGATATTTCCACTCAAATAGTGTTTTAAATTCTTGAGCATCTTGATGTAATCAGGAGAGAAAACAAACATCCCTACAAATGGCGTTTGATAAGGTAAGCCCAATTCCTGATAGACTTTTCCAGCCCAACAATTATCACAAATGATAGTAAAATTTTTATTCTTAAGTCTTCGTCTAGGAATAAAATTAATAATTGGATAAACGATTGGTTTTAATTTATTTTTTAGTGTTTCGCTGTTCATACTAGTACTTCTTAATACTTCTTTTTATTTTTTATATAGTTCTGAGAAATTACGAATATAACTTTGTAATGAGAAGAGTTCTTTTTGGCGTTTGACAGAGGCCTTGCCAAATTGCTCTCTCTTCTCAGTGTTATCAGCTAATTCTTGGATGGCCTTAGACAATTCTGCAGGCTGATTTGGTGTGGCAAGAAGGCCGTTTTCGCCTTCTTTAACCATTTCACAGACACCACCATGACGGTAGCCGACTACAGGTTTGCCACAAGCCATTGATTCGAGAACTACAGTTGGTAGAGGATCTGGATTGGTACTTGGTAAGACAAAGATATCAAACAGATTATAGAGCTCTGTCGTCTTGCTATAATAATCGATACGTTTGATTTGTTCAGCTACTGGTGAGTCTGATATAGCCTTTTCCAACTCATCAACTCGCCATTCTTCACCTTCAAAAGCACTACCTGCCAGAAAGGCTACTGCTTTTGGTTTAGCTTTTAAGATTGGAGTCACGGCTTCCAAGAAATCGCCTTGACCTTTCCATGCATTCACTCGACCAACCATTCCGATAACCAAGGCATCCTGTGCGATACCAAACTGGTCACGAACTGCGCTGGCATCCATTTCATGATAGACGGCATTGTCAACACCATTATAGATGACCTGAACTTGGTCATTTTTTACAAAGCGAGACTGCTTGACGTGGTTGGCCACAGCATTTGAAACTGTCACAATCGTATCAGCATAACACCCCATCAAAAAGTTGATGAAATCAGAGATTGCTTTTGGTTTGACGATAATCTCGTGAACATGCCAAATCAAAGGAAGTTTCAACTTACGTTTGAGATAAATTCCCTCAAGTACCGCAGTCGTATTATTGTGAATAAGAGTAATGCCATTATCCTTAGCATATTTAGCAATTTGCTTTGAATAACGATTATAAGAGCCAAAATACTCAAGAATTCCCTTAGGATTAAAATATTTACGGCGCAAGATTGGATAATCGATAACTTTTACTTTAGCTCCAACCTCTTTCAATGCATCCACTAAGACACCATCGTTAGGCAAGATAACATGAGCCTCAAAGGCATCTTTATCCAAACCCTTAATAAGCTCCAACAAAACCTTGTCAGCACCATACATTTCGGCACCAGCGTGAAGATATAAAATTTTCTGCATTTCTATCCTTTAAATACTTTCTCGTAGTCTATAACAATTTTTTCCCAAGTAAAGGCTTCTGCGATACGATTACTTGATTTTTGGTTGAGGTCTGCGATAGTTTCTTCATCCAATCGCTCAGCTTGATCAATGACACTTGCCAATTGTTCTTTCTTCCAATAGAGAGCACCATCTTCACCGACTTCACGGTTAAAGCCAACATCCAACAAGAGATTGAGCTTAGTTGACTCAAGTGCCTCAAGAAGTGATGGATTGGTTCCACCAACCTCATGACCATGGAAATAAGCAAAGGCATTCTCACGAATGTACTTGAGCAATTCTTGGTCATAAACAGTTCCGACAAACTTCACACGAGGATCCTTGTCAAAACCAGTTTCCTGACGCAACTTGTCGTAGAACTTGTTTTCTTCAACATTGGTAACGAGAACAAAGTCCTTGTCAGAGTTAGATGCCATAAAGCCACGAATCATAGCCTCATAGTTATTTTCAGGCACGAAGCGTCCTACAACAAGGTAATAATTGTTTTCAATGACCCCCTTTTCAAAATACCATGTGCGTACCTTATCATCAACCTTAGTCAATCGAGATTTAGTTGTATCAGTTCCATAGGCGATATAGGTTGTTTGAGGTTGATATTTCGCATAATCATTTTGAATATAAGATTCAATGTTTTTACTATCACAAATCAAGAGATCGGCATGTTTAACCATGAGTTGCTCTGAAATTTTCCAATACTTACGAACCGGAAGACTCCACTTTGCACGAAGCCATTCATGTCCATCCGGGTTAACCATAAGGGTACCACCGATAGCCTTGATTTTCTTTTTAATACCTGAGATAAATGGACCAATTCGGCAGGCCAAAACATAAAAGATCGGTGCTTGGTCATTATTTTCCTTAGCAATTTCAATGGCTTTATTAAGAGCTGCAATGTCATAAGCGATGGCACGTGCAGGCCCGATATTTGGAACGTCAATGTTGTAGCATTTAGCACCGTTATATTCGAAAGTATCTGCTCTAATTCCTGATTTAGCAGAATTTTCACGCATACAAGCTACATAATATTGGATATCTTTGTCTTGTTGGAACTCTGTCAACTTCTCAACAAAGGTCTCAAATCCACCATATTTTGCTGGAATTCCCTTAGAACCAACGATATAAACTGTTTTTGTCATTTAATCACCATTAAAAGAAATGGAGAAAGCCATCACTTTGCTCCATCCTTCATTACTACTACTTTAATTGTTTTCAATAAGATTTTAATATCGCGCCAGATTGTCCATCCGTCCAAATAAGCAACGTCTAGTTTTACAACTTCATCAAAATCAGTAATTTCACTTCGACCGCTTACTTGCCAAAGACCAGTAATACCTGGTTTAAAGCTGAGGCGACGTTTTTGTTCCGGTGTATAAGATTCGTACTCATCCAATGTTGGTGGACGTGTTCCTACCAAGCTCATATCACCTTTTAGAACATTCCAAAATTGTGGAAGTTCATCAAGACTCGTTTTACGAATGAAATGTCCAATTTTGGTAATACGTGGATCATTGTCCATCTTAAACATACCACCAGACATTTGATTCTGTGCCATCAAATTCTTCTTGATTTCTTCCGCATCAACACACATAGAACGGAATTTATAAAACTTGAAGATACGTCCATTTTCTCCCACACGGTCTTGAGCAAAAATGGCTGGCCCACCATCCTTACGAATAAGTGGATAAAGGAAGATTCCAACAATCCCACAGAGCACCAAACCAACTAGGGCTCCACAGATATCGAGGAAACGTTTCGCCAAGATATCTCCATAGCTATAAAAATGCGTTGAAAACGTAACAACTTTGAAAGGACCCAATTGTTGGATACGCTTTTCACCCTTACTCATAAATTCAAGTGCATTCAAATTAATGGATACTGGAATCCCCATAACTTCAAAAGGTGATGCGTAATTCCAAATCTTGTACTGCTCACTTGGAAGATTAATCAAAACTTGGTCTACTACTGAGTGTGTCGCATATTCAATCAAATTTTCAGGTTTAACACTCTTGATAAATGGATCAGTGAAATAAGGATTATCCAAGACACAAACTGCTGAAATCCTACCATCCATATTGTCCTTCATACGAGATAAAACATTATCAAGACGTGCCTGATCAGAAATCAAGAGAATATTCTTGTTACTTTTACGACGTGTATAAATAGATGAGCGGAAATACTTAAGAACAGTATTTGTAACGTATAAGAGAACACCTGAAATCATGGTGACGTAAAGAAGTCCGCGACGTGAGATTGAAAAACTTCCATCTGCAAAAAACGAGAGAAATGTTGCAATTAGAGCAAATATGAAACAATATTTGACAGTTGCAATGAGTTCATCCAAGTAGCCTCTATACTTAAGATTTTCATAATAACTACTGATATAGTAAGACACTACATGTACGACACCTAAAAGGACAATACTTCCTTGGGTAATCTCTGTATATGGTATTTTACTAGCTACCATGGCTGCGAAAACAACCACAACCAACTGTATAAGATCGGAAGAGCGTCGTGTAGGGAAAGAGTGTAGATCTCGGTGGTCG
>OMGU01002119.1_pt1 | contig 12311 bp, 7 predicted proteins | sample 1646121 | NCBI WGS metagenome assembly OMGU01 (sample SAMN05578581, study PRJEB25193) | human gut metagenome | biome: Human Microbiome; feature: human-associated habitat; material: feces | host: Homo sapiens | place: USA:Birmingham
TATTTCTGGTTCTCTCTAATGGATATTCTCTTCCAGCCAAGATTTTTTCCTCCTATAAGTTTTAACATAGAAGCATATCTGGCAAAGCGCCAGAACAGATTCTTGAAATTAGAATCTGTAATGTGCGAATGCTTTGTTTGCTTCTGCCATCTTGTGCATATCTTCTTTTTTCTTTACAGATGCTCCTGTATTGTTGGAAGCGTCAAGAAGTTCTTTTGCAAGACGTTCTTCCATTGTTCTTTCTCCTCTTTTACGTGAGAAAGTTGTGATCCAACGAAGCGCTAATGCCTGTCTTCTATCTGGTCTAACGTCGATAGGCACCTGATATGTTGCTCCACCGATACGTCTAGCTTTTACTTCAAGAACTGGCATGATGTTGTTCATAGCTTCTTCGAATACTTCTAAAGCTGGTTTTCCAGCTTCTTCTTCGATACGGGCAAATGCTCCGTATACGATTTTCTGAGCAACTCCTTTTTTACCATCTAACATAATGTTGTTGATTAATTTTGTCACAACCTTATTGTTGTAAATAGGATCTGCTAATACGTCTCTTTTCGCAATATGTCCTTTACGTGGCACGGTTCTTCCCTCCTTAATAATCATTAATTCATCGGTACTCATACTTAGTTATTGCATGTTCGTGCAGGACTTTTATATCTCCTGTAACCTTTGTAGGAAACAATAAAGTTCCGGCACAACTATACAAGGTAGCGTTTAATTACGCTGCTTTGTACCAATTTAGTTTTGTTTTATTTTTTCTTAGGTCTTTTAGCTCCATATTTGGAACGAGCCTGCATTCTGTTAGCTACACCTGCTGTATCAAGTGTACCTCTAACGATATGGTAACGAGTACCTGGTAAGTCCTTAACACGACCACCACGAATCAGAACAACACTATGTTCCTGTAAGTTATGTCCTTCACCTGGGATATAACTTGTTACTTCGATTCCGTTAGAAAGACGAACTCTGGCGATCTTACGTAAAGCAGAGTTAGGCTTTTTAGGAGTTGCAGTTTTAACAGCTGTACATACACCTCTCTTCTGTGGTGAGCTTGTGTCTGTAGCTTTCTTCTTTAAAGAGTTAAATCCTTTCTGAAGTGCTGGTGCTGTAGATTTCTTTACAGATGTTTTTCTCCCTTTTCTAACTAATTGGTTAAAAGTTGGCATTGATTTCACCTCCATACATGTTTTCTACTGTGGTTACTTAAATTCACCTTGTGACTATACATGCACTTCTTGGTTTTGCTCCCCAAAAAGGCATGCTAGGCTATTATAAAATGCCTGCATGCCTTTGTCAAGACCTTTTCCCAAGATTTTTATTAATTTCTATATATTTTTATCTTTTTGGAAATCTCATTCTATGGATCTTATTCGAAATCTTTTCTTATCCCACTGTCTTCAGAAATGCTTTCTCGTCACATCTCTGATATCGACCCTGACAGCTTCTATTCTGATTTCTTTTCTTGATCTCAATGTTTCGATTTCTTTGTTATATGGCTTCTTTACGCCATTTTCTTAATATATAAAAATCAATCTCTTATTCTTGAGAAAATATTCAGTTAATAAGTTCCAAATTATTTTGTTAACGGGTTACACTTTGCTTTAGTTACCAGTTACAAATTTTTTAAATGCTCCACCGGTCAGCTGATCGAATGTTTGTTGATCTCTTATCTGAATCTTTCTTGTTTTGATTCCTCGTCTCTTGGAATCTTTCTTGTTTGGATTCTTTTTCTTTGATCATCTTCTGATCTTATCTTAAGATCTTGTTCATTCTCTCTATTCTTCGTATTATTTTTATGAGGTTGACTCCTTTACCGTTCTATCCGCTTCTAGGACTCTTATGTTCTCTCCCGAGATCATAATATCCTGTTGAGTCAGTCTCATGATTCCCAATCATCTTAATACTTCTGATCCATCAGCTGCCGGTTTTAAAAGCCTTTCCGTTAGCCTTATGGAGCAACTTGGGCGATTCTCCTTTCTTTTAAAACTTATCTTTCATTTGTTGATTTTATTATATCAATATCTGTTTACTTTGTCAATTAAATAGTTTTTTCAGATTTCTTAAGGATTTTACATACAATAAACAGATTATAGTTTGATAGACTGAAGTTGGTGGAATATTATAAAAATGGTTATCTGTCTGCGACGCGCTTTCGCTCGACTCACACGTAACTGTACTAAGCTCCTGAATGGTCATCCGACCATCCACTCGCTAAGTGCAGACGTGTTCCTACGGTCGCCAACAGATAACCATTTTTATAATATTCAATAATTTCAGTTATCGAAACCACTATGAGATATGTATGTTGAACGGTATTGGCTTGCGCTCTGGGTATCGATAAATGAAGATAAAATATTTTACGTATGCACCAAATACTGTAATTGTCCACACTATAGTCTTCTGGTATATGAAAAAAAATAAATAAAAAACCACAAACGCAGCGGTGGAATTTTTGCTCATATTTTGAACAAATCGCTTATCCGCCCAATTTCCTACGATAACTCGCTCTGAAGTTTATCTAAGACAAGAGTCTCTGAAGCTCAGACAATCGTCCAATTGGGCGCGAATTTATTCAAAATATGGCAAAATTCCAATGCTGCGTTTGTGGTTTTTTATTTATTTTTTTTCATATACTCAAAGCCTACAGTTGGCCAACTACAAATTCAAATTATTCTTCAATATCAAATTCTTCATCCTCGAAATCGATTTCATCTCCGATCGTGAAATCATTTTCATCTGTGCTGATCTTGACATCTCTGTAACGTCTCATACCTGTTCCAGCTGGGATCAATTTACCAAGGATTACGTTTTCTTTTAATCCTACTAATGGATCGACTTTTCCTTTGATTGCTGCATCTGTAAGAACTTTTGTTGTCTCCTGGAAGGAAGCTGCTGATAAGAAGGAATCTGTTGCCAGAGATGCTTTTGTGATACCAAGCATGATCTGATCTGCTATTGCAGTCTGAAGACCCTGTTCTTCCATCTCTTTGTTTCTCTTCTCAAGTTCTAATACATCAACCATTGCTCCTGGTAAGTATCCTGTGTCTCCACCGTCTTCGATACGTACTTTCTTAAGCATCTGACGTACGATAACCTCAACGTGCTTGTCGTTGATATCTACACCCTGTAAACGGTATACTCTCTGTACTTCGCGGATCATGTAATCCTGTACTGCACGGATTCCCTTGATTCTTAATAAATCGTGAGGGTTGATAGAACCTTCTGTAAGTTCATCTCCGGCTTCAAGGATCTGTCCTTCCTGTACTTTCAGACGAGATCCGTAAGGGATCAGATATGTCTTCACATCGCCAGTCTCTCTGTTTGTGATGATAACTTCACGTTTCTTCTTTGTATCTTTTAACTGCACTTCTCCACCAAATTCTGCGATGATCGCAAGTCCTTTTGGTTTACGTGCTTCAAATAACTCTTCGACACGAGGAAGACCCTGTGTGATATCATCACCGGCTACTCCACCGGCATGGAATGTTCTCATTGTAAGCTGTGTACCTGGCTCACCGATTGACTGTGCTGCGATGATTCCGACAGCTTCTCCAACCTGTACGGCCTGACCTGTTGCCATGTTAGATCCATAACACTTCGCACAAGCTCCAACTCCGGATTTACATGTTAACATCGTACGGATCTTAACAGATGTATATCCTGCATCACAAACGGCTTTCGCACGTTTTGGTGTGATCATGTGGTTTGCTTTTACAATGACTTCTCCAGTTTCTTTATTCACAAGCTCTTCTGCTGCGTATCTTCCTGTGATACGTTCTTCTAAGCTTTCGATAACTTCCTGTCCATCCATGAATGCTTCTACATACATTCCTGGAATTTCTTCTCCTGTACCTTCACAGCAGTCCTGTTCACGAATGATCAGATCCTGTGATACGTCTACCAGACGACGTGTTAAGTATCCTGAATCGGCTGTACGAAGGGCTGTATCAGACAGACCTTTACGAGCACCATGTGCTGAAATAAAGTATTCCAGTATGTCAAGACCTTCACGGAAGTTAGACTTGATTGGTAATTCAATTGTACGTCCTGATGTATCGGCCATCAGTCCACGCATACCTGCTAACTGTTTGATCTGCTGGTTAGAACCACGGGCTCCGGAATCGGCCATCATGAAGATGTTGTTTAATCGGTCTAATCCGCTGATCAGTTTATCTGTTAAAACGTCATCGGCATCGAACCATGTCTTAACAACAGCTTTATAACGCTCTTCTTCAGTCATCAGACCACGTTTATACTGTTCTGTGATAAATTCTACCTGTTTCTGTGCATCTCCTAAGATCTGAGGTTTCTCAGGTGGCACTGTCATATCAGAAATGGATACTGTTAAAGCTCCTCTTGTAGAGAATTTGTATCCGATTGCTTTAATATCATCTAAGACTTCTGCAGTCTTTGTTGCTCCATGAATATTGATACATCTGTCAAGGATCTGTTTTAACTGTTTCTTTCCTACATGGAAATCAATCTCATATGCTAAGGCATTTTCTGGTTTGCTTCTGTCTACAAATCCTAAATCCTGTAAGATGATCTCATTAAACAGAATACGTCCAAGTGTACAATCTACGATCTGGGAAATAGGATTTCCATCTTTGTCCACACCTGTACGTCTTACTTTGATCTTAGAATGAAGTGTGATTACCTTATTTTCATAAGCTAAGTATGCTTCGTTCTCAGATTTGAAGTATTTACCTTCACCTTTGTCTCCATCTTTCTCTAATGTCAGATAGTAGATACCAAGTACCATATCCTGAGAAGGAACAGCTACTGGACCACCATCAGATGGTTTTAACAGGTTGTTTGGTGATAACAGAAGGAATCTACACTCTGCCTGTGCTTCCACAGATAATGGAAGATGGACAGCCATCTGGTCACCGTCGAAGTCGGCATTATACGCTGTACATACCAATGGGTGCAGACGAATCGCTTTACCCTCTACCAGGATAGGCTCGAATGCCTGAATTCCCAGTCTATGCAGTGTCGGTGCACGGTTTAACATAACAGGATGTTCTTTAATGACGTCTTCTAAGACATCCCATACTTCTGGCTGAAGTTTTTCAACCATTTTCTTAGCTGATTTAATGTTGTGAGCTAATTTACGCTCTACTAATTCTTTCATAACGAATGGCTTGAATAATTCGATCGCCATTTCTTTTGGAAGACCACACTGATAAATCTTTAAGTCTGGTCCTACTACGATAACGGAACGTCCAGAATAGTCTACACGTTTTCCTAACAGGTTCTGACGGAAACGTCCCTGTTTACCTTTTAACATATCTGATAATGATTTTAATGCACGGTTTCCTGGTCCTGTGACTGGACGTCCACGTCTACCATTATCGATCAGGGCATCAACTGCTTCCTGTAACATTCTCTTTTCGTTTCTTACGATGATATCTGGAGCTCCAAGCTCTAATAATCTCTTCAGACGGTTATTTCTGTTAATGATACGTCTGTAAAGGTCATTTAAGTCAGATGTGGCAAAACGTCCACCATCTAACTGCACCATTGGACGGATATCTGGTGGAATAACTGGAACTGCATCCAGGATCATCCATTCTGGTTTGTTGTCTGAGTTTAAAAATGCCTCTACAACTTCCAGTCTCTTAACGATTCTGGCTCTCTTCTGACCTGTAGCAGTTTTGAATTCATCCTGTAAGGATTTTGCTTCTGCCTCAAGATCAATGGCCTGAAGCAGTTCTTTCACTGCTTCAGCACCCATTCCTACGCGGAATGTATCTCCGTATTTTTCATACGCTTCTCTATATTCTTTTTCTGTTAATACTTGTTTATATGCAAGATCTGTATCTCCAGCATCTAAAACGATATAGCATGCGAAATATAAAACCTTTTCCAGTGTTCTTGGTGAAATATCAAGAATCAGACCCATACGGCTAGGAATTCCTTTGAAATACCAGATATGGGATACTGGAGCCGCTAATTCGATATGTCCCATTCTCTCACGACGAACACTTGCTTTTGTTACTTCAACACCGCATCGGTCGCAGACAACACCTTTATAGCGAACTTTTTTGTACTTTCCGCAGTGACACTCCCAGTCCTTTGTAGGCCCGAAGATCTTCTCGCAGAAAAGCCCATCTTTTTCAGGTTTTAATGTTCGATAGTTGATCGTCTCAGGTTTCTTTACTTCTCCTCTAGACCACTCACGGATCTTTTCTGGGGAAGCCAACCCGATTTTAATTGCATCAAATGAAATTTTATTGCTTTGATATTCATTGCTTGATTCCATCATTTAAGGCTGCTCCTTCCTAAATTGCTCGCCAATCTACATGATTGTGTTATCTTCACCTTCTGATAAGTCTCCGTGTTTATATCCTAAAGCACCGAGTTCAGATTCGCTTTCTTCATAATTGTTGAAGACACCGTCTCCTTCGATCATTGGTGCAAGATCCTGATTTGCATCTCCACCATCAACATCTTCTCTTAATTCAACTTCTTCAGCGTTCTCGTCAAGAATTTTAACATCTAATGCCAGTGACTGGAATTCTTTTAATAATACTTTGAAAGATTCTGGAACACCTGGTTCAGGGATGTTATCACCTTTGATGATCGCTTCGTATGCTTTCACACGACCTACAACATCATCGGACTTGAATGTCAGGATCTCCTGAAGTGTGTATGCTGCACCATAAGCTTCCAGTGCCCATACCTCCATCTCTCCAAAACGCTGTCCACCGAACTGAGCTTTACCACCCAGTGGCTGCTGAGTTACTAATGAGTAAGGACCAGTAGAACGTGCATGGATCTTGTCATCTACCAGATGATGCAGTTTCAGGTAATGCATGAATCCGATTGTTACAGGGCTGTCAAATTCTTCTCCTGTACGACCGTCTCTTAATCTTACTTTACCAGTTGTATCAATTGGTACACCCTGCCATTCTTTTCTATGGTCTCTGTTTTCATATAAGTAATCCATTACATCATCGTTAACTTTATCACGCCATTTCGCGTCAAATTCTTCCCATGATGTATTGGCATAGTCATTTGCCATTCTTAATGTATCTGCGATATCGTTCTCGTCTGCACCATTGAATACTGGTGTAGCAACATTAAATCCAAGAACTTTTGCTGCTAAGGACAGATGGATCTCTAACACCTGTCCGATATTCATACGTGAAGGCACACCTAATGGGTTCAGTACGATATCTAATGGACGTCCGTTTGGTAAGTATGGCATATCTTCTACTGGCAGAATACGGGAAATTACACCCTTGTTACCATGTCGACCAGCCATCTTATCTCCTACAGAAATCTTTCTCTTCTGAGCAATGTATACACGAACGCTCTTGTTTACTCCAGGAGGAAGTTCGTCTCCATTCTCTCTTGTGAAGATCTTCGTATCCATAACAACTCCGTAAGCACCATGTGGCACTCTTAAAGATGTATCACGGACTTCTCTTGCTTTCTCACCGAAGATCGCACGTAACAGTCTCTCTTCAGCTGTTAATTCTGTTTCTCCCTTAGGAGTAACTTTTCCTACCAGGATGTCACCGGCACGTACTTCTGCACCGATACGGATGATACCGTTATCATCTAAGTCTTTTAAGACATCTTCACTTAATCCTGCAAGATCTCTTGTGATCTCTTCCTGACCAAGCTTAGTATCTCTGGCTTCTGCTTCATATTCTTCGATATGAACAGATGTGTAAACGTCATCCTGTACCAGACGCTCACTTAACAGTACCGCATCCTCGTAGTTATATCCTTCCCATGTCATGAAACCGATCAATGGGTTCTTACCAAGAGCCATCTCTCCGTTGCTTGTTGAAGCACCGTCTGCTAAGATGTCTCCCTTTTCTACTCTGTCTCCTACAAATACGATCGGACGCTGATTCATACAGTTACCCTGGTTGCTTCGTGCAAACTTGATAACATTGTACTCATCTCTCTGACCGTCATCATTACGAACTACGATCTTTGTACTTGTAGATCTTTCTACGACTCCGCCATTTCTTGCTGTGATGCAGACTCCAGAGTCATATGCAGCCTTGGATTCCATACCTGTTCCAACAACAGGAGCTTCTGTAGAAAGAAGTGGTACTGCCTGACGCTGCATGTTGGATCCCATCAGCGCACGGTTGGCATCATCGTTCTCCAGGAAAGGAATCATGGATGTAGCTACTGAGAATACCATCTTTGGAGATACGTCCATTAAGTCAAGGTTTACTTTATCAAATTCTGATGTATCCTCACGGAAACGTCCGGATACATGAGTATTTACGAAATGTCCATCTTCATCAACAGGTTCGTTCGCCTGTGCTACTACATAATTATCTTCTTCATCAGCTGTTAAATAAACAACTTTGTCTGTAACAACTGGATTCTCAGGATCTGATTTATCCAGTACACGATATGGAGCTTCGATAAATCCATACTCGTTAATTCTCGCATAAGTAGCAAGAGAGTTGATCAGACCGATGTTAGGTCCTTCAGGTGTCTCGATCGGACACATTCTTCCATAATGTGTGTAATGTACGTCACGGACTTCGAATCCGGCACGATCACGAGACAGACCACCTGGTCCTAATGCATATAAACGTCTCTTATGTGTTAACTCAGACAGTGGGTTGTTGTGGTCCATGAACTGAGATAACTGAGAACTTCCAAAGAACTCTTTCACTGCTGCTGTTACTGGTTTGATATTGATCAATGACTGTGGTGAGATAGATTCAATATCCTGAGTTGTCATTCTTTCACGAACAACTCTTTCCAATCTTGAAAGACCGATACGATACTGGTTCTGAAGCAGTTCACCTACAGCACGGATACGACGGTTTCCTAAGTGGTCAATATCATCATCATGTCCAATTCCATACTCTAAATGGATATTGTAGTTGATGGATGCTAAGATATCTTCTTTTGTAATATGTTTTGGAATCAATTCATGAATATTCTTCTTCAGAGCTTCTTTTAATTCTTCTCCTTCATATCCTTCTTCTAAGATCTTCTCTAATACAGGATAGAAAACATCTTCATGAACACCGATCTCTTCTGGATTGAAATCTACATATTCAGCAAGATTTACTTCCATGTTGGAAAGTACTTTTGTAGCACCTTCTTCTGTCTGGATCATAACACTTGCTACGGCTGCGTTCTGAATCTTATCTGCAAGTTTCATGTCCACATTCGTTCCAGCTTCTGCTAATACTTCTCCAGTTGTTGGATCTAAAACATCTTCTGCTAAGATAAATCCACTGATACGATTTCTTAATGCTAATTTTTTATTGAATTTGTAACGTCCAACTTTCGCAAGATCATATCTTCTTGGATCGAAGAACATGCTGTTGATCAAGCTTTCCGCACTATCTACAGATAATGGTTCTCCCGGACGGATCTTCTTATATAATTCTAACAGACCATCTTCATAGTTATCAGATGGGTCTTTTTCAATACTTGCAAGGATCTTTGGTTCTTCACCAAATAATTCTTTGATCTCTGCGTTTGTTCCGATACCTAATGCACGGATCAAAACTGTGATAGGCACTTTTCTTGTACGGTCTACACGTACATTGAATACATCATTGGAATCTGTTTCATATTCAAGCCAAGCACCACGGTTTGGAATAACTGTGGAAGAGTATAACTCTTTACCAATCTTGTCATGAGCAATTCCATAATAAATTCCAGGGGAACGCACTAACTGACTGACGATAACACGTTCAGCTCCGTTGATGATAAATGTTCCTGTTGCTGTCATTAAAGGAAGATCGCCCATAAAAATCTCATGCTGCTTGATTTCATCAGTCTCTTTATTATGAAGTCTTACTTTCACTTTTAAAGGTGCAGCGTATGTTGCATCTCTTTCTTTACATTCTTCAATTGAATATTTGACGTCATCTTTACATAATTGATAGTCAACAAATTCCAAGCTTAACTGATCGCTGTAATCTTCGATTGGGGAGATATCTTCAAATACCTCTGCTAATCCTTCTCTTAAAAACCAATCATAGGAATCCTTTTGAATTTCGATCAGATTTGGTACTTCAAGGACGTCATCCTGTCTGGCATAGCTGATTCGCATCCCTGTACCTGATTTTATTGGCTGTATTCTGTTCTTTTCCATGGACGTTTTTCACCTCTTGATCTAAACCTGGTTTATATACTACATCAACTGTAAGAAACCCTCTATCTTACTATATCTTTCTTACAATTTTATTCTTAATTTTACATAGAGTGTGGGCAGACAAACCCACATTAAGACATTTTCTTATATTACCACATAGAATTTATCATGTCAATAACTATTTTTAAATACATGAAAAAAGCCCCTGAAAATGTTTCTCATCTGCCTTTTTCATTAAATTCTTCACTTCTTTTCACTCTTATCTTGTAATAAAAAGATTTTGTATGTTACACTAGTCATAAACAAAGGCGTTGTAAACAGATATATGTTTATAGCGCCTTTTGCATTTATTAAGAAAGGAAATCTTAACGTGGGAATCACTTTAAAACACAACAAACTACTTTTGGCCGCCCCATGTACTGCATTTATTGCTGGGTTGATCTGGGATAAAGTATCCTCAAGAGTTGCCGTTGCATCTATCTTTATCAGTATGATCTGTGGACTCATTGCTTACTTTATGATTCCTGATGATAATATTAACTATTTTGTAGGTAATGTATTTTCTCTTTGTGTTCCGATTGTTGTTATCATGATCGGCTCTCTATTCGAGAAAGAACATTTTGATTTTGAACAATTAAATTATTTATTCTAATTGTCTATGTATGGTTTGCCATTGGAATTGCAGTGATCAGTGTATTTGCAATTCGAGAATTGTTTAGCTGGTTCAAGGTTCCAAACGAGCATATATCACAAAGCATTCAGAAAGGACCGAGAAAAAATTATGAAATGTAATGTTGTTTGTATACAAACTTATCCAAAAATGAATCAGAAAGAGGAAAATCTTTTTCATATGGAAACGCTTCTTCGCAAAGCTATGGAATCTCATCCAGATACTCAACTCATTATTTTCCCTGAGCTTGCTGTTACTGGTTATCAATGTGGTAAAAATTTTAAAGACTTGGCAGAAACTGCCACGATCAACTCTACATCCGTAAAAAAGATGAGTGCCTTAGCTAAGGAATTTCATGTTCATATCGTCTATGGAATGGCTGAAAAAGAAGAAGATATCCTTTATAATTCTCAGTTTTTCATTGATGACACTGGTGTTCTTCTTGGAACTTATCGCAAAGTTCATTTATTTGATTCCGAGAAAAATTATTTTACACCCGGAGATCAATTTAAAGTATTTAATACAAAGATTGGTCGTATCGGCTTGTTTATCTGTTATGACGCATTCTTTCCAGAAGCTGCCAGAAGTCTTGCTATTCAAGGAGTGGATCTCTTAGTTAATAGTACAAACTGGGAGAAACCTTATGACTACGATATAGCAAAACAAATGAAGCATGACTATTATACAATGTTGACGGAACGTCGTCCAGATGTTTATATTGCATGAATGAATATTGTGTCCTATCTTCTCTTTTTACGAGAAAGTTTTTATAAAAAAATAGACAGTGCTCTTTTTCATAAGAACGCTGTCTATTTTTTATTTTACTTATTTTTCCATAATATATTCTATAAGTTTATCTGAAAATTCCTTCACCACTGTATCTGCCTGATGGAGATCTTGTTTGATCGCTCCTTCTGGTGCATATCCAATGCATTTCATTTTGGCAGATTTGGCTGCCTTTACTCCTGCTTCGGAATCTTCGACCACGATACAGTTTGCCGCCTTCTGTCCAATTGCCTCAGCCGCCTTTTGAAAGATTTCTGGATCCGGCTTTCCGTTTTCACATTCGGAACCGCTTATAAATGCTTCAAAGCAGTCTGTAATTCCAAACGTATTCATATTTGTCATGATATCTTCTTTCAATGAAGACGATGCTACTGCCAGATGAAATCCTTTTTCCTTTAATGTACGGATCAGATCAACAACCCCCGGCATCGGCTTTAGTCCTTCCTGGTCGATCAACTCTTTTCTGGTTTTGACCCACTGATCTATATAATATAGAACTTCTTTATCAAGACTTTCAAATTCTTTCTTCATCTCTGTCCACATATATTCATGTGTTGTACCCAAGAACTTATCATGGTAATGCCAGTCAACTTCAATACCTGCTCGTTTTAAGATGAGATGTTTTGCTTTGACATTAAAATATTCTGAATCAGCGATCACACCGTCCATATCAAAAATCACTGCTGTAATCATACTTTCCATTACTGAAAACTTATAAAAAGTTATAAACCTTTATGTTTCATTCCTACTTCAACG
>OMGU01002153.1_pt1 | contig 12127 bp, 10 predicted proteins | sample 1646121 | NCBI WGS metagenome assembly OMGU01 (sample SAMN05578581, study PRJEB25193) | human gut metagenome | biome: Human Microbiome; feature: human-associated habitat; material: feces | host: Homo sapiens | place: USA:Birmingham
ACGGCGGCATCGACTTCTACGCCACCCAGACCACCCTTGCCCCGGATGGCCGCCGGATCATGACCGCATGGCTGCAGACCTGGTCGGACACCGAGGATAAGCCCCAGGGCTGCAAGTGGTTCGGGCAGACCATCTGCCCCCGCGAGCTGCACATCAAGGACGGACGCATTCTTCAGACCCCCGTGCGGGAGCTGGATTCCGTCCACGGCAAGCGCACCTTCCACGAAAATGTAACGGTGCAAAGCGAAACTTCTTTGGAAGGCATCAAGGGCCGTGTGGCCGATTTGACCGTCACGGTGCAGCCCGGCGAATACCGCTCCTTCACCCTGAAGCTGGCCGCCGATGCAGATCATCACACCAGCCTGACCTACGATCCCTACACTTCCGAGCTGACGCTGGATCGCAGCTATGCCGGTTCCCGTGCCGACATCGTTCACCGCCGCAGCTGCAAGGTGCGCAGCCAGAACGGTGCGCTCAAGCTCCGCATCCTGCTGGATAAGAACAGCATCGAAGTTTTCGCCAACGATGGTGAGCAGACCATGACCGTATGGATCTACACCCCCCAGTCTGCCGACGGCATCACCTTTGCCGCAGACGGCAAAGCAACTGTTACGGTGGAACAGTTTGAGCTGAATCTGTAACCTGATATTCCTTTCATTTCTCCTTCATTGAATACAGCCCCGCTTTGGCTTCTCCTTCGCCAAAGCGGGGCTGTGTTTTTGTATGGGTTCTATGCGTTCTGCCCCCGTTCCGGGGGCTTTTTTGTGTCCGGGAGGCAGCGTTTTCTGAAAACGCAGCCAAACTGCAAAAAAAGTTACAATTTTCTCATCAAAAAAGGCGGTTTCCCATTGACAGCCTTGTTATAATAGGAGTGTAAGATTTTTGAGCCAGCACTCTGCGGCTCTGATTGCTGAACAGCCCTTGCGGGCTTTTGGAAAAAGAAAGAGGCATACAGCATTATGACGAATATCGATATTTTCTCCGGCTTCCTGGGTGCCGGCAAGACGACCCTGATCAAGAAGCTCATCAAGGAATCCTTTGCGGGCCAGAAGGTGGTCCTGATCGAAAACGAGTTCGGTGAGATCGGCATCGACGGCGGCTTCCTGAAGGAGTCCGGCATCCAGATCAACGAGCTGAACGCAGGCTGCATCTGCTGCTCTCTGGTGGGCGATTTCCGTGCCGCTCTGCAGCAGGTGGTGGAGCAGTACCACCCCGACCGCATCGTCATCGAGCCCTCCGGTGTGGGCAAGCTGAGCGATGTTACCCGCGCTGTGGAGGGTGTGGCTGAGCATCTGGATGTGAAGCTGAACAGCTTTGTCACCGTGGCCGATGTCAACAAGGTCAAGATGTATATGAAGAACTTCGGTGAGTTCTATGATGATCAGATCAGCCACGCAAGCTGCATCATCCTGAGCCGCACCCAGACCGCCAGCGAGGAGAAGATCGCCGCTGCGGTCGCCATGCTGCGCGAGAAGAATCCCACCGCTACCATCGTGACCACCGCATGGGATTCCCTGACCGGTGAGCAGATCCTGAAGGCCATGTCCTCCAAGGACGATTTCAAGGCAGAGCTGATCGCCATGGCTGCCAAGGCCAATGAGAAGCACGCCGAAGAGGACGAGGAAGAAGAGCACGAGCATCATCACCATCATTACGATGAGAACGGTGTGTGCAGCTGCGGCCATCACCACCATGATCACGATGACGATGATGACGACGATGATGAGGACGAGCACGAGCATCACCACGACCACGAGGATGATGACCACGAGGAGCACTGCTGCCACCACGATCATGAGGATGACCATGACCATGATGAGCATCATCACCACGATGAGGACGGCCACTGCTGCTGCGGCCATCACCACCACCATCACCACGATCACGATGCCGATGAGGTGTTCACCAGCTGGGGTGTCGAGACGGCCAAGAAGTTCAGCAAGGCAGACATCGAGCATGCACTGACCGAGCTGGACGGCGGCAAGTACGGCATGATCCTGCGCTCCAAGGGCATCGTGGACGGCGGTGCCGACGGCTGGCTGGAGTTCGATTACGTTCCCGGCGAGTGGGAAGTGCGTCAGCGCGGTGCCGACGTGGGCGGCAAGCTGGTCGTCATCGGCTCCAAGCTGGACGAAAAGGCCATTGCCGCACTGTTTGGCTGCTGAGCTGCAAGTTGTGTAAGGAGAAAAACCGATTATGGCAAACGAGATCCCGGTTTACCTGTTTGTGGGCTTCCTCGAAAGCGGCAAGACCAAGTTCATTCAGGAGACCTTTGAAGACCCCAATTTCGACTCTGGCGACAAGACCCTGCTGCTGGTCTGCGAAGAGGGCGAGGAAGAATATAACGAGAAGAAGTTCGCCTTCCCCGGCGTGACCCTGAAGGTCCTCGAGGATAAGGCGGAGCTGAACCCCCAGAATCTGGCCAGGCTCGAAAAAGAATCCGGCGCAGGCCGTGTGGTCATTGAGTACAACGGCATGTGGCTGCTGCAGGATCTGGCCAACAACCTGCCCGAAAACTGGATCGTCTACCAGTGCATTGCCACGGCCGACGGCACCACGGCTCTGACCTACGCCCGCGACAACTCCATGCGCTCTCTGCTGCTGGACAAGATCGCCCGCAGTGAGCTGATCGTGTTCAACCGCGCCGAGGCCGTGAACAACGATGCCGCCCGTCAGGAGCTGCACAAGCTAGTGCGTCAGGCCTCCCGCAAGTGCGATATCGCCTATGAGTTCGCCGACGGCAGCGTGGCATACGATGACATCCCCGACCCGCTGCCCTTCGATCTGAACGCCCCGATCGTTGAGATCGGCGCGGACGATTTCGGCATCTGGTATATGGACTGCCAGGACGAGCCCCAGAAGTATGTGGGCAAGACCGTCCGGTTCCTGGCGCAGGTCTGCCAGACCAACCGCGCGGGCAAAAACAGCTTTGTACCCGGCCGTTTTGCAATGACCTGCTGCGTGCAGGATATCCAGTTCGTGGGCTTCCCCTGCAGCTATGATGGCTACAAGGCACTGGAGCAGCGCGCCTGGGTCACTGTGACCGCCAAGGTCAATTACAAGTTCCACAACATCTACCGCGGCAAGGGTCCGGTGCTGACCGCCATCTCGGTGGAGCCCGCCGAAAAGCCGCAGAACGATGTCGTAACATTCTCTTAAATCCTAACTTATACAGGGAGGACTTCACCATGAAAACTCTGTTCCGTGTTCTGGGTGCCGTTGCCGCTGTGGCTGTTACCGGTGCCGCCATCGTCGTGCTGGACAAAGTTCTGAACGACAAGGACCCGCTCCACGTCGAAAACGTGGAGTTCCCCGAGGAAGCTGAAAAGGACCCCGCCGAGGCCGAAAAGACTGCCGAAGCCTACGCCGAGGGCGAGGCCAAGGAGACCGCTCCCGGTGACGCATGGCCCCCTGCCTTTGAAAAGGCTCCTGCCGAACCCGAGACTGCGCCCGCAGCCCCGGTGGTGGAAGCTGCCCGGGCAGAGGAGCCTGCCGAGGAAAAGCCTGCGGCAGAGGAAACGACCGTGAATCCTGTGGAGGCAGGCCCTGCCGTTGCCCCCAAGGATGAGAACGGCAAGTTCGATACCACCAAGATCGCGGAGGCCAGCGATTTCACCGGCATCGAAGAGGAATCCGGCTGCAAGAGCTGAGCAAAGCAATAAAAGGACGCTGTACCGCAGGGCACAGCGTCCTTTTTCTGTCTGGGTCATTTCCGCAGGGCTTTGGCGGCTTCGGTGCCTGCCACGGCACCCTCGTACACGGCCTTGGCGACCTGCAGCAGCCCGCCGGTGCAGTCTCCGGCGGCATACAGGCCGGGCAGGGAGGTCTGCATGTGGTCATCCACCACGATCCGGCTGCCGTTCACCTCGGCCCCCAGCTTGCGGGCCAGGGCGGTGCTGCCCGCCACGCCCAGCGCCACGAACACGCCGGAGACTTCCAGTGTCCCGCCGCCTTTCAGCTGCACGCCGGTGACCCGCTCTTCACCGAGGATGGCTTCCACGGCTTCCGTCCGCACGGCCACCTCCGGCGGGAACTGTGCCGTCAGCGGGGCCCCGCCCGTGAGCAGGGTGACGCTGTGAGCCACGGGCAGCAGGGTCTGTATCTCATGCAGGGCGTACTCTCCGCTGCCCAGCACGGCCACATCCCTGCCGCGGTAGAAAAAGGCATCGCAGGTGGCGCAGTAGCTCACGCCGTGGCCCTCCAGCCCGGCAAGGCCCGGAATGCGGGGCGCTGCCCGGGAAGCCCCCGTGGCCAGAATGACGGCATCGGCAGGGAAATCCCCGGCCAGCGTCTCCACGGTCAGCTTGTCGGTGTAGGTCAGGCCCACGGCCTCGGTGGTGACGAACTCCACCCCCACGGCCTTGGCACCCTCGATGCCCCGGCGTTCCAGCTCGGCACCGGTGATGGGCTCGGCAAAGCCGTAGTAGTTCTGGATGAGCTCGGCCCGGTCCAGTGCGCCGGGGCCCTTGGTCAGAACGGTGGTCTGCACCCCGGCGCGCGCGGCATACAATGCCGCCGAGACACCTGCGGGGCCGGAACCGATGATCACAATGTTAGACATGGCAGTTTCTCCTTATGGTAGGTTTGCTTTTGTCCAACCTCTCAGTCTCGCATCCGCTCGACAGCTCCCCTAGTAGGGGAGCCCTTGGCATTGCGTAAAGCCTTGCCTCTTTGCCAAGGCCTCTCCTACTAGGAGAGGTGGCATTGCGTAGCAATGACGGAGAGGTTGAGGATAGCTTGATCTTATGATAACTATTATACCTCAACTCCCCGCACTTTTCATCTCCGACGAACTGTGCTATACTGAAAACATCGCAAGAATCGACACCATGGAGGGGAAAAACCTATGTCCAAGCAGCGCCTGCTTTTTATCACCACCGGCGGCACCATTGCCAGCGTGCGCACCGCACAGGGGCTCAAGCCTGTTCTGACCAGCGAGGAGCTGCTGGCCCATCTGCCGGAATTGCAGCAGCTCTGCTGCCCGGAAACGCTCAACCTGTGCAGCATCGACAGCACCGACCTTGGCCCGGAGCACTGGCTGATGATGGCCAAGGCCGTGCAGGAAAACTATGCGCTTTACGATGGCTTTATCATCTGCCACGGCACCGATACGCTGGCCTACTCGGCGGCGGCGCTGTCCTACCTTATTCAGAATGCGGACAAGCCCATCATCCTCACGGGTGCCCAGCAGCCCATTTCCAATGAGATCACCGATGCCAAGAAGAACCTGCGGGACAGCGTAATCTGTGCCCTTGATCCGGGCAGCCGGGGTGTGATGGTGGTGTTTGGCGGGCACGTCATTGCGGGCACCCGCGCCAAGAAGAACAAGACCATCAGCTACGATGCCTTTGCGTCGGTCAACTTCCCGGCGCTGGCGCTGGTGCAGGGCGACCGGCTGGTGCGGTATGTGGCTTCGCCCTGGCCCACCGGCCCGGTGGAGTTTGGCCGGGCGCTGAACCCCAAAGTGTTCCTGCTCAAGCTGACCCCCGGCCTTGGACCGGAACTTATCCCGGCCATCTTTCAACAATATGACTGCGTCATTGTGGAAAGCTTTGGCGTGGGCGGCATTCCCCAGCGGCTCATGGATGCCTTTGCCGAGGAGCTGGGCGATTACGACAAGACCCACAAGATCCTGATCCTGACCACGCAGGTCACTTATGAGGGCAGTGATGTGGGCATTTACGAGGTGGGCAAGCGGGTCAAGAACCGCTTCCGCTTCCTGGAGGCCCACGATATGACCATTGAGGCCGTTGTCACCAAGGTCATGTGGCTGCTGGCCCAGAACTGCGAGAACTTTGACCAGCTCCAGCAGCGGTTCTACCGGCAGATCAATTTTGATACATTCTATCATTGAAACAAACGGGAGATGCCACACCGGCACCTCCCGTTTCTGTTATGCGAACACCAGCTGCACCAACAGCACATAACACACCGTGCCACCGGTGATGGAGACCAGTGTCTGGTGCTTCCACCGGTGCAGGGCGATGGTCACAGCAATGGCAATGGCCTCGGGGATACCGTGACTGCCCGCAAAGGGTGTGACGCTTTTCAGGCAGTAGAGGATCAGCATTCCGAAGATGGCGGCGGGAAGCACCCGGCCCAGATACTGTACCACCTCGGGCGGCTGCTGGTCCTTGGAGGAAAAGATCAAAAAGGGCAGAAAGCGGGTGAGCATGGTCGCCGCCGTGCACACCGCAATGGTCAGGCCCATTTGGAACGTGGTCATTGCGCTGCCTCCTTCTGCTTTTCCGTTTGGCCGGGGACGATGCCGTCGGCCCGCTCAATGGGCTTGCGCAAAACCAGCAGCAGCACCAGAATGCAGGCCATGGAGGGCAGCAGGAAGCTGCCGGAACCAAAAAGGACCAGGCAGACCAGCGGCACGGCCAGTCCGATGATGCCGCTGTAATGCTGCTTCTCCTTTTCCCACTGATTGAGGAAGATAACCACGAACATGGCGGTCATCACAAAATCCACGCCCTTGGTGCTGAAGGGGAGCACCGACCCCACCACGGCCCCCAGCCCGGCGCTGGCGACCCAGTAAAACTGGTCCAGCAGGGTGATGAAGAACATGAACCAGCCCCGGTCGATCCCCTGCGGCGGCTCTGCAGAGCAGGTGATGGAAAAGGTCTCGTCGCTCATGGCAAAGATCATGTAAAAGCTGCGCAGGCCGTAACCCTTGTACCGCTCCAGCATGGCTAGACCGTAGAACAGGTGCCGCGCCTGGATCATCAGCGCCATCAGAAAAGCCGACAGTGGGGAAAAGGCCCCCAGCAGCAGGCTTGCCAGCACAAATTCCAGCGAGCCGCCGTAGACCACGGTGCCCATGAGCATAGGCATCCAGACGGGCAGGCCAAGGCTCTGCACATAGATGCCATAGCCCATGCCCAGCACGAGATATCCTGCAAACACCGGCACGGTCTGGGGTGCGGCGGCCCGGAAGGCCTGCCCCACCAAACCGGAGCCCGGTACAGCTTGCATGGTTTTGGATTCTTTCATATACACTAACCCCCTGGATTGGTAGTATAACAGATTTCCGGGATTTTGCAAGAAAAATCCCGGGGCCGGATGTTTCCTGTCGTTTTGAAAACTTTTTGTCCGCCACTCGTGGACTTTTGGCGAATCAGGACAAAGTTTTGCCAAAAGGCTTGCACTTTGATGCTTTACTGTGGTAAAATCGAAGCGTACTTTCATTTGGAAAGACAAGGGGAAAAAAGTATATGACCAACATCTGCATCATCGCCACCATCATCATCTATCTGGTGGCAATGCTGTTGGTTGGGTTTGCATACAGCAAGTCCAACAACGACAGCACCGATTTCTACCTTGGCGGCCGAAAAATGGGCCCGCTGGTCACGGCCATGAGTGCCGAAGCCAGCGATATGTCCAGCTGGCTGCTGATGGGAATGCCGGGCCTTGCCTACCTCACCGGCATCGCCTCGCCCGGCTGGACCGCCATCGGCCTGGCGTTGGGCACCTGGCTGAACTGGCTCATCGTGGCCCGGCGGCTGCGGCGGTATTCGGCCAATCTGGAAGCCATCACCGTGCCGCAGTTCCTGTCCCTGCGCTTCCACGACCAGCGCAATCTGCTCAACGCACTGGGCGCGGTGATCATCATCGTGTTCTTTGTGCCCTACACGGCTTCGGGCTTTGCTGCCTGCGGTAAGCTGTTCCACAGCCTGTTCGGCGTGGATTACATGGCGGCCATGGTGGTCTCGGCCTGCGTCATCGTGGGCTATACCATCACGGGCGGCTTCCGCGCCGTTACCACCACCGACCTCATCCAGTCCATCGTGATGAGTTTGGCCCTTGTGGCTGTGCTGGTGTACGGCATTGGCGCGGCAGGCGGCTGGGATGCCGTTGTAGCCAACGCTCAGAGCCTGCCCGGCTACCTGACCATGATGGCCAGCCACAACGCCGCCGAGGGTACGGCCACCTCGTACAGCCTGCTGGACATCGTCTCCACCATGGCGTGGGGCCTGGGCTACTTCGGAATGCCCCACATCCTGCTCCGCTTCATGGCCATTGAGGATGAAAAGAAGCTGGTACTCAGCCGCCGCATTGCCAGCGTGTGGGTCGTCATTGCCATGACAGCCTCCATCATCATCGGCATGGTGGGCCTTGGCATGACCAAGGCGGGCGCGCTGGAGTACCTGAGCGGCTCCTCCAGCGAGACGGTCATCGTCCGCATTGCAAACCTCATTGCACAGCACGGCATTCTGGCAGCCGTGCTGGCGGGCCTGATCCTGGCGGGCATCCTTGCCGCCACCATGTCCACCGCCGACAGCCAGATGCTTGCCGCCGCGTCCAGCGTCTCCCAGAACATCCTGCAGGAGTTCGGCCACATGAAGCTGACCGAACGCCAGAGCCTGTTTGCTGCCCGCCTGACCATCATCTGCGTCAGTGTGGTGGGCGTGGTGCTGGCCCGTGACCCCAATTCCAGCGTGTTCGGCATCGTCAGCTTTGCATGGGCCGGTTTCGGCGGCGCGTATGGTGCCGTGATGCTCTGCGCCCTGTTCTGGAAGCGCTGCAACTGGCAGGGTGCGCTGGCCGGGATGCTCGCCGGCGGCCTGATGGTCTTTGTCTGGAAGTACCTCATCAGTCCGCTGGGCGGCGTGTTCAGCATCTATGAGCTGCTGCCCGCCTTCCTGACCTCACTGCTGGTCTGCGTGGTGGTCAGCCTGGTCACCCCCGCCCCCTCGAAGGAGATCGAAGCCGAGTTTGAGGCGGCGAAATAAGAAGCAATATAAAGCAAGGGCCATTGCACAGATTCTCGTGCAATGGCCCTTGCTTTATGTTCAGCGCACAACGCCATTCTCAACAAAGAAAAGATTCGGCTAAGAAAAAATATTTTGCATACAAAAAAAGAAAAGATTGCTTGTGCAGAATCACGAAAACGCTGCACGAATTAAAGAATACAACAAGAAATACTTTTAAATCGTAAATTCTTCAGGCGGAATCGTAAAAAAATTCTAACATTTTGGAAAGAGATGCCGTATCATGGATTCATAAATATGCATACGGCTTGCAGGCGGTGTGCCAAAATTGTCCGGAAAATTCAGAAAGGAGTATTTTCATGGGGAAATCAACAGTGGATGCGTCTGCAGGGTTTGGATTGCGTGATAAACTTGCATACGCAGCGGGTGACTTTGGCTGCAATATGAGTTTTGCACTCAAAGGCTACCTGACGATTTATTGGACGCAGTTTATGGGGATCGACAACTACCTGATGGCATCCCTTCTGCTGATCGTGCAGATCTGGGACGCAATCAACGATCCGATTATCGGAGCAATGGTAGATGCGGATACGCATAAATACCGCCGGAACAAGTTCCTTGCCTATATCTGGTTCGGTGCGATCGGACTGACCGTGGCCGGTGCACTTTGCTATCTGCCGTTCCCGCAGGCTCCCGGTATGGTCAAGAATATTCTGTTTGTGGCAGGCTATATGATCTGGGATGCTTTCTACACCGTTGCAAATGTGCCGTATGGCTCGATGCTGTCTCTGATCTCGGATGACCCGATCCAGCGTGCACAGCTGTCGACTTTCCGCTCCATTGGTTCTATGGGCGGTGCGCTTCTGACCGGTATGCTGATTCCGGTGATCATTTATGATAACCAGAACAACCTGCGTGGTGAGCAGATGTTTGTCATTGCTCTGATCATGGGTGTGATCGGTCTGATCTGCTTCCGCTTTATGGTCACGAACACAAAGGTGCGTGTGGACACCACGATCACTCTGAAAGAGGATGCACCGAAGTTCAACATCGTGAAGGCGTTCAACAACTTTATCCATAACCGCCCGGCTGTGGGCGCAACGCTGGCACCTATCGCAACGTTTATTGGTATGTATGGTGCCTCTACTGCAGGTCAGATCCTGTTCCAGGCTTATTTCAAGAATGCAAAGATCTCCGGCCTTGTGGGTATGATCTCCTACTTTGGCGTTTTCATCTTCAGTCCTTTTGTGAGCCGTATCGTCAAGCGCTTTGGCAAGAAAGAAGCTGTGACCTTTGGTTCAGTCGTCTGTGCGCTGGCGTACGTCCTGATGCTGGTTCTGCCCATTACACCGGACAGCCGGGGCCTCGGCCTTTATGTCCTGTGTCAGGTCATTGCAATGCTGGGCGGTGGCATCGGAAGCTGCCTGAGCTGGTCTCTGATGGCAGATGCGATCGATTATAACGAGTGGAAATTTGGTGTGCGAGAAGAAGGCACTACCTATGCACTGCACTCCTTCTTCCGTAAGCTTGCACAGGGCATCGGACCTTCTCTGGGCCTTGTTCTGGCAACCAAACTGGGCTATGATGCATCTCTGAAGGCTGCACAGACGATCGAAGTGGCAACCCGGATGCGCTATCTGGTGCCGGTCATGTATCTGGGAAGCTATATCGTGATGATCATTGCGTACGGCGTGGTGTTCAATCTGGACAAAAAGACCCTGGCGCAGATGGAAAGCGATCTGAAGGAACGCCGGGCAAAGAACGAAAAGTAAAGGATCTTATAATCAGAGGAATAGAAGAACGGGGAAACTTCTGATAAGATGATAGAAAGCCCTCCTTTCGCTTGAGCGACGGGAGGGCTTTCCTTTTTTCAGTTGATCAGAATCGCCATCATCTCAGCGCAGGGGATCGCGAAGCCGAACCCGAAGAAGAACAGCAGGTCGAGCACAAACTTCCAGAGCCGGACAGCAGGGGAGCAGAAGTTCATGGAGCGGGTGACGGAGGCACCTATCTCACCCCAGTGTCGGTAGTAGCCGGTCTGCTCAAAGTTGTTCCAGAGCTCCAGCGAGAGAAATTCTATCCCGACGAACAATGGGAAAAACACCCAGGAGGGAAGCCAGCCGTCTGCCTGCAGGTTCCCATTGCTCAGGGTACGCCAGTGGACGGCCATCCGGCCCGGGCAGGCGAGGATGCCCCAGATGGCCAGTGCGGCACTGAGCCAAAACAAAACTGCCCGTACCGAGCGCCAGTCAATGGATTGTTGACGGCGCAGCAGAGTAAAGAAATCTTCCAGCGGGACTTCCGGTGCAATATCTGCTTCCTGCGGGTCACGGCAGTGCATCAGGTCGGCAAGGGTCAGCCCCAGCGCGTCGGCCAGTGGTTCCAGCGTGTTGATGTCCGGCAGGCCGACCCCGCGTTCCCATCGGCTGACAGCCTTATCTGTTACATGCAGCTGCTGGGCCAGCTCTGCCTGTGTTAATCCCTGTGACTTGCGCATCCGGGCGAGAAATGCCCCGAACGTTTTCGCATTCATTGTGCTCACATCCTTTGGAAAAAGGATAGCATACCACGCACCAAAAGGCAATCGACGCTTTGTTTACCTGCTCCAAAACACAAATCCCCCACCGCCTGTTCGGTCAATGGACAGGCGGCGGGGGATATTTTATATGGAGTTCAGAAGAAAAATGCTGGGATCAGAGCTTACAGCTGGGGGCCGGCAGAGACCAGAGCCTTGCCGTGCTCGTTACCCTCGTACTTCTTGAAGTTCTTGATGAAGCGGCCAGCCAGATCCTTGGCCTTCTCCTCCCACTGGGAAGCATCGGCGTAGGTATCGCGGGGATCCAGGATGCCGGTGTCAACACCGTTCAGGACGGTGGGAACCTCGAAGTCGAAGTAGGGGATCTTCTTGGTGGGCACGTTGTTGATATCGCCGTTCAGGATAGCATCGATGATACCACGGGTGTCCTTGATGGAGATGCGCTTGCCGGTGCCGTTCCAGCCGGTGTTGACCAGGTAAGCCTTAGCGCCGCTCATCTGCATCTTCTTGACCAGCTCCTCAGCGTACTTGGTGGGGTGCAGCTCCAGGAAAGCCTGGCCGAAGCAAGCGGAGAAGGTGGGGGTGGGCTCGGTAATGCCGCGCTCGGTGCCAGCCAGCTTGGCGGTGAAGCCGGACAGGAAGTAGTACTGGGTCTGCTCGGGGCTCAGGATAGAGACGGGAGGCAGAACGCCGAATGCGTCAGCGGACAGGAAGATGACATTCTTTGCAGCAGGTGCAGAAGAGATGGGGCGGACGATGTTCTGGATGTGGTTGATGGGGTAGGACACACGGGTGTTCTCGGTGACAGACTTGTCAGCGAAGTCGATGTGGCCCTCGGCATCCAGAGTGACGTTCTCCAGCAGAGCGTTGCGCTTGA
>OMGU01002154.1_pt1 | contig 12116 bp, 10 predicted proteins | sample 1646121 | NCBI WGS metagenome assembly OMGU01 (sample SAMN05578581, study PRJEB25193) | human gut metagenome | biome: Human Microbiome; feature: human-associated habitat; material: feces | host: Homo sapiens | place: USA:Birmingham
TTGGAAGTCATTCTTTTGCCTCAGCGCTTGGCGCTCAAGTATAATACCACACCCCTGCCTCCTTGTCAACACTTTTTGACAGATTTTTTCCAATTTCTTTGCAGCGCAAAGATTCTTCCTGTTTTTCACCCGTTACAGGACGTGCCTTTTTCTTGACAAGGCTGCAGACAGAACGTATTATGGAGTCATCCCCGTATCCTGTATAAGGTAGCTATACTTATTACATAAAGGAGAAGCGCCATGTCCTGTGTCAACATCCGCGGCTGCTGCATCGGCGAGGGCCGCCCCAAAGTTATTATTCCTATTGTAGAGCCCACGGAAACTGCCATTCTGAAAAAAGCTGCCGAGTTTTCAACATTGCGCGCCGATTGTGTGGAATGGCGTATCGATTGCTTTGAAGGTGCAAAAAACCTTCCGGCTATCGTGCACTGCGCCGCGAAGCTCCGTGTTGCCTTGAAGGATCAGCTGCTTCTTTTCACCTTCCGCACAAAATCCGAAGGCGGTAAAGTCGCTCTGGCCCACAAAGAGTATCTTCATTTTATCCGCACCGTTCTTGCCACCGACTGCGCCGATCTGATCGACATTGAATTTTTCACTGCGGGCGCAGAGCTTCCCGCGCTGATCGAAGAAGCCCACACCGCCGGGGCTGCAGTGGTGTGTTCCAGCCACGACTTCCATAAAACGCCGCTGCGCGCCGAACTGGTGAGCCGCATGGTTGCCATGCAGCAGGCCGGGGCTGATCTGCCCAAACTGGCTGTGATGCCCCAGAGCCGTGCCGATGTGCTGGAGCTTCTGGCTGCCACCGCTGAAATGGCCGACCGGCATCCGGAGACTCCCATCATTACCATGAGCATGGGAGCTCTGGGCGCGGTGAGCCGCCTTTCCGGCGAAGCCCTTGGCTCCGCCATGACCTTTGCCAATCCCGGGCAGGCCAGTGCACCGGGGCAGGTGTCGCTGGAGGTCGTAAACGAAGTATTGGATGCATTGCATTTGTAACCAACAAATCGGAAGTTGACAAAGGAGTTGAGCTGATATGAAAAAGAAAATCATCATATTGCTGTCTGTTGTGATAATTCTTTTGATGGGCATTGTTGTATGGTTTAATATTCCACTCGACTTGATGGACTTAGACCCTAATGAGGTCATGGAAATAGTTGTTTTCAATGGCAATAGCGGAAACGCAACACATATTACCGACAAAGAGCAGATTCAGCATATTGTCGAAAATTTGAATAGCGTCGAATTAAAGCGGTCAAAGCCGTCTTTGGGATATATGGGATATAGTTTCAAAGTTACTATTTATTTGTCTGATGGCAACGAGGCAGGCGATTGGAATAATTTTATTATCAATTCAGATGATACAATTAGAAAAGATCCATTTTTCTATTCTGTTACAAAGGGAAATATTGATTACAGCTATATTGAAGGTATCGTAGAATAACAAAAATTCCAGTTTGTCGCACATCCTGCCTAAAACACAAACCGGAACGATCTTCCCTTTTTCGGGTGGATCGTTCCGGTTTTTATGTTATATTGAAAATCGTTTTATGCCAGCTTGGCTTCCAGACGGGTGCGGATGGCCTTGATAAAGCCCTCGCTGTCCACAGCGGTGGGGGTGATGCCCTCAGCCAGACCGCACAGGTCTTTCGTCATGATGCCGTCGTTCAGGGTCTGCAGGCTGGCGGCTTCCAGTGCCTCGCCAAACCTCACCAGCTCCGGCAGGCCATCCAGTTCACCGCGCTTCTTGAACGCGCCAGACCACGCAAAGATGGTAGCCATGGGGTTAGTGGAGGTCTTTTCGCCCTTCAGATACTTATAATAGTGGCGGGTGACGGTGCCGTGGGCGGCCTCGAACTCGTACTTGCCGTCCGGACTGACCAGCACGCTGGTCATCATAGCCAGAGAGCCAAAGGCAGTGGAGACCATATCGCTCATCACGTCACCGTCGTAGTTCTTGCAGGCCCAGACAAAGCCGCCCTCGCTGCGAATGACGCGGGCAACGATATCGTCAATGAGGCTGTAGAAGTAGGTGATGCCTGCGGCCTCGAACTTTGCCTTATACTCGGCATCGTACACCTCCTGGAAGATATCCTTGAAGGTGTGGTCATACTTCTTGGAGATGGTATCCTTTGCGCCGAACCACAGATCCTGCTTCACATCCAGTGCGTAGTTGAAGCAGCTGCGGGCAAAGCTGCGGATGGAATCATCCTTGTTGTACTGGCCCTGCAGAACGCCAGCGCCCTCAAAGTCAAAGACGGTGGCGCGCTGCTCAGAGCCATCGGCACCGGTGAACACCAGTTCAGCCTTGCCTGCACCCGGGATGCGGAACTCGGTGCACTTGTACACATCGCCGTAGGCGTGGCGGGCAATGGTGATGGGCTTTTTCCAGTTCTTAACCACCGGCTTGATGCTGTCGATCATGATGGGTGCGCGGAACACGGTGCCGTCCAGCACCGCGCGGATGGTGCCGTTGGGGCTTTTCCACATCTCATGCAGCTTATACTCGTCCATGCGCTGGGCATTGGGAGTGATGGTGGCACACTTGACCGAAACGCCGTACTTCTTGTTGGCAAGGGCGGCATCCATGGTCACCTTGTCGGCGGTAGCGTCGCGGTTGGGCAGGCCCAGATCGTAATATTCGGTCTTGAGGTCCACAAACGGAAGGATCAGTTCGTCCTTGATCATCTTCCACAGAATGCGGGTCATTTCGTCGCCGTCCATCTCGACGAGGGGCGTGGTCATTTTGATCTTTTCCATAGCAGGGTTCCCTTTCCTCTCTTTGGATCGTTTCTCCAGCCGCGCTGCACTGCCAGATGCCGCGCGGGCAGTTCGGCAGAATGTTTATTTACGGTAAGCGGCTGCCAGCTTTTCAAGGGCCGGCAGGCTGCGCTTGACCTTTTCGGTATCGATGCAGTAGGCAAGGCGCACATAGCCCTTGACACCGAAGCTGTCGCTGGGCACCAGCAGCAGATCAAACTCCCGGGCCTTCATGCAGAAAGCGTTGGCATCCTCTTCCAGAGCCTTGGGGAAGATGTAGAAGGTACCGCCGGGGCGCTCCACCTCAAAGCCCAGCGTGGTGAGCTTATCGTACAGCAGGTTCATGTTGGTCTCATACACACTCAGATCACTGGTCACATCCTGACAGCGGCTTACGGCCCGCTGGATGATGCTGGGCGGGCAGTTGTGGCCGGTGAAGCGGGAGATCTGGGCCATCATGTCCACCAGCACATCCTCGCCCTCACAGCCCGGACGCACCGCCACATAGCCAAGGCGCTCGCCGGGCAGGCTCAGGCTCTTGGAATAGGAGAAGCAGGTGAGAGTGTGGGGGTAGAACGCCGCCGGGTAGGGCACCTTTTTGCCGTCGAATGCGATATCCCGGTAGGGCTCATCGCTGACGAGGAAGATGTTGTGGCCAAAAGCCTTGCTCTTCTCGGTCAGGATCTCTGCCATGCGGGTGAGCGTCCCGGCAGAGTAGACCACGCCGGTGGGGTTGTTGGGGGTGTTGATGAGCACACAGGTGGTCTTTTCGCCGATCATCTGCTCGAATGCGTCCAGATTGGGCTGGAAGGTCGGTGCCTGCGGCGGCACCACCTTGAGGACTGCCCCGGTGCCCGCCACATAGGGGCCGTACTCCGGGAAGTAGGGCGCAAAGGCGAGCACCTCGTCGCCGGGCTGCGTGACCGCACGGATGGCATGGGCAATGGCACCCGCCGCACCGGTGGTGGGGAAGATGTGCTTCTGCTCATAGGGCAGGCCAAAGGTCTTTGTCAGGTGCGCTGCCACATCGGTGCGGAAGCCCGGGTCACCCTGACTGGGGCAGTAGCCGTGCAGATTTACCGGCTCTTCGTTGGCCAGCAGATCCTGCATAGCGGCAGTGAACTCCTGCGGGCAGGGCACGCTGGGGTTGCCCAGCGAGTAATCGAACACGTTCTCATATCCGATCTCGGCAGCACGCTGCTTGCCGTACATGAAGGTCTCGCGGATGACGCTCTTATTGCCGAGCATCGCGCGATAAGTCTCGTTCAGCATAATACTTCCCCCCGAGAGTTTATTTGTGGGCAGCCGTATAGCTCTGCTCCACCTTGATGATGCAGCTGTAGGCTGTATCCTGTTCCTTGATGAACTGTTCCAGCTGTTCCAGCAGCTCTACTTTATCCCCTGCATAGCCTGCCGGCAGCACCAGATCGAACAGCACGTTGGTGTGGGTCCTGCCCGGCACGATGCGCAGATCGTGCAGCGAAAGGGCCGGGTCGAGCTGGCGCAGCTTTTCGGTCAGGCGGGCGCGCAGCACGCCCACGGCAGCATCCGAGGTAACGATGGGGTCGTAGTGGATGGTAACCAAAAGCCGGTCATTCTTTAGAAAATCCCGTTCAATGTTGTCGATCAGGTCGTGTGCCTCCAGCGGGTCCTGCTCGGCAGGCAGTTCCACATGCAGGGAGGCGAACTGGTGTCCCGGGCCGTAGTCGTGCACCATCAAATCGTGCATTCCCAGCACGCCGGGATAGGAGAGCACCTTCTGCTCGATGTGGTCCACCAGATCCTCGCTGGGGCTTTCGCCCAGCAGCGGGCTGAGCGTATCCATCACAAGGCCCCAGCCGGAGATCAGGATGAACGCCGCCACGCCTACACCCATCAGGCCATCCAGCACGTCCCAGCCGGTCACGCGGCACAGCACCGCTGCAATGAGCACCGCGCTGGTGCTCAGCACATCGTTGCGGCTGTCCGCAGCAGTGGCAATGAGGGTTTCGGAGCCGATGATGCGCCCGATGGTGCGGTTGAAGCCGCTCATCCACAGCTTGACGAGGATGGATGCGATCAGCACGGCCACCGTCAGCCAGCTGAACATCACCGGGGTGGGGTGCAGCACCTTGACCACAGATTCCTTCAGCAGCGAAAAGCCGATGCCGAGAATGGTCACGCTGACTACCAGCCCCGCCAGATATTCATACCGGGCATGGCCGAAGGGATGCTCTGCGTCCGGGGCCTTGCCGGCCAGCTTGAAGCCCACCAGACTGACCACGTTGGACGAGGCATCCGACAGGTTGTTCAGGGCATCTGCCATGATGGCAATGGAGCCGAACAGAGTGCCCACGGTCAGCTTGCCCAGACACAGCAGCAGGTTGCATGCCACGCCCACCCAGCAGGCAAGGTTGCCGTAGGCGGCGCGCACCTTAGGGTCCTGCGCATGGTCGGGCTGGCGGATGAAAAGACGTATCAAAAACTGAGTCATAACGATCCTCCATGGGCAGCGCTGGACACCTGCATACCCTGTTATAGCTTATAGTATAGCATTTCGCTTTATCGTTTTAAAGTATTTTCCGAAAACTTTTGCCCGGTATAGAAAGACCCCGGCAGAGCGGGATGCCCTGCCGGGGAGCTTTATGGGAACGGTAAACCGGGATTCTCGGATGAATTACTTCTCAGAAGGCTTGCTCAGGTCCACGCTGCGGATGATCTTGCGCACCGGCAGGATGCTCTTGGCATTCATGGACAGCTCGTCCACGCCCATGCGCAGGAAGGTCTCGGTCAGGGCGGTGTCGGCACCCAGCTCACCGCAGATGCCCACCCAGATGCCGTGGCGGTGGCCCGCCTCAATGGTCATCTTGATGGCGCGCAGCACAGCGGGATGGTGCGGGTTGAAGAACGGCTCCAGCTTTGCATTCTGGCGGTCCAGCGCACAGGTGTACTGGGTCAGGTCGTTGGTGCCGATGGAGAAGAAATCGCACTCAGCAGCCAGCTCGTCCGCGATCAGTACAGCGGCGGGGGTCTCGATCATGGTGCCTACCTCGATGTTCTGGCCCATCTTCACGCCCTCGGCGGTCAGTTCTGCGCGGCACTCTTCCAGAACAGCCTTGGCATCCTGCAGCTCCCGCAGGCTGGTGATCATGGGGAACATGATGCTCATGTTGCCGTAGGCAGAAGCACGCAGCAGAGCGCGCAGCTGGGTCTTGAAGAAGTCCCTGCGGGTCAGGCAGATGCGGATGGCGCGGTAGCCCAGAGCGGGGTTCTCCTCGTGATCCAGCTTCATGTAATCGACGGTCTTATCGGCACCGATGTCACAGGTACGGACGACCACCTTGCGGGGAGCCAGACTCTCCACCACCTGCTTGTAGGCCTCGAACTGGTAGTCCTCGGTGGGGAAGTCCTTGCAGTTCAGGTAGACGAACTCGGTGCGGAACAGGCCTACGCCGCCGGCATCGTTCTGCTGCACAGCACCCACATCGCTCATGCCGCCGATGTTGGCAAAGACATTGATGGTCTTGCCGTCCAGCGTGGTGTTGGGCTTGCCCTTCAGCTCCTGCAGCAGGGCCTGCTTCTTCTGATCTTCCTGCTGGCGCTTCTTCAGGCTCTTGAGCAGGTCGGGGGTGGGTTCAACGTAAACGCAGGCGTTGTAGCCATCGATGACCGCCATCTTGCCGTCCCAGTCGTCCTGAATATCCTTGCACTGGATCAGGGCAGGGATGTTCATGCTGCGGGCCAGAATGGCGGTGTGGCTGTTGGAGCTGCCCTCACGGGTGATAAAGCCCAGCAGCAGGCTCTTATCCATGCGGACGGTCTCAGACGGGGCCAGATCCTCCGCGACCAGAATGCTGGGCTCGGTGCCCTGCAGGCTGGCGTTGTCCACCCCCTGCAGAATGTCCAGCATGGCCTGCGCAATGTCCAGCACATCGGCGCTGCGGGCCTGCAGATACGGGTCGTCCATGGCGGCGAACACCGCAGCCTGATTGTTGCCTGCCGTCTTGACGGCGTACTCGGCACACTTTTTCTGGCTGTTGATGATCTCCTTGATGGCGTCCACAAAGTCGTCGTCATCCAGCATCATGGCGTGGATGTTGAACACCTCGGCGATGTCCTCGCCGGCTTCTGCCAGTGCCTTTTCGTACAGGGCGGTCTGCTGCTCAATGGCCTTCTGGCGGGCAGCTTCAAAACGCTCCAGTTCTGCGGCAGTATCTGCCACAGGGGCGGTGGAAATAGCAGTATCCTTTTTCTTGTAGATCTTGAGCTTGCCGATGGCGATGCCATTCAGGACGCTCTTACCGGTGCCTACCTGCATTGCACACTACTCCTTCTTCATCTGTGCCGGGGCCGCACTGCTCCGACAGTCCAAAAAAAGCCCCCGCAGCTCACCCGCGAGGGCCTTCCTCATCTTAACTGCGGAATCAGACGTTCTCGGTCAGGAACTTCTGGATGGCTGCTGCTGCAGCTTCCTCGTCGTCGCCCTCGACCTTGACGGTAACGGTCTCACCCTGCTTGACGCCCATGCCCATCAGAGCCATCAGCTTGCGCATATCGCAGCTCTTGCCGTCCTTTTCCAGGGTAGCGCTGCTGGCAAAGCCCTTGACGGTCTTGACGAGCAGGCCGGCGGGACGAGCGTGGATGCCGCATGCATCCTTAACGGTATACTGGAATTCCTTCATAATCATTTTCTCCTTACTTGATCCCGTGCGGCGCTTCTGCACTTGCACCAGACGCGGCCGAGCCGCGGCACGGTTGATACATCTATTATAAACCCTTGCCGGTAATTTTTCACCATTTCATATTGCTAATTTTTTATGCAAAATTTTGGTACAATTGAACATACAAATGTGACAAAAATGCACGCATTTCACTTTTTCTTCTGCTTGTGCGCAAATTTTAGGCAAATTGCGACCTGATTTTGCATCAAAACCCGAAGCTGTTCCCGGTCGTTTCCGGCTTTGGCAGGTCGTTCCGGTGCTTATTCCACCGGATATCCCTCGGCATCCAGCGGCAGTTCCGTATAAGGCACAGCCTGCGGCACGGCATCCGGCTCACCGGAGGTCTGCTGGGCGGTCAATTCCTCGTCATGGCGTTCGCCCCAATCGCCGCTGTAGTCCTCGCCGGAGGTCTGCTGTGCCGGTTCGCTGCCGGTCAGCTCTTCGTCGTGGCGCTCACCCCAGTCGCCCTCGTAGTCCTCGCCGGAAGTCTGCTTTGCCTCAGCTTCCGCCATGGCGGCCTGCATGTCTTTCAGGCCCACCACAACGCCGGAGGGCCGTTCCAGCAGGTAAGCTCCCACGGCCTTTTTGCGGTACACCAACAGCACGCCGTAGCGGCTGGTTTCGCCGCTGCTTGCCGCCGGGATCAGCGCCGTCCATTTTTCCACGGTCTTTCCCTTGTAGCGTGCAAGGTCCATGCCGCTCTGCTGCACCACCCCGTTGAAGGCCGAAAAGCTGTCATCCCACTTGCGGGGGATCTTGACCTTGTCTGCCGTGATGGATGCGCCGTCCACATCCAGACCGTAGCCGGTGAACCATGTCTGGATGTCCTGTGCACTCTCAATTTTGTTCACCGCCGCCGAGACCGCAACGGTGCGGTTGCTGATGAACCGGCCCAGCAGAGCACTGCCCACCACCAGTGCGCAGCACATGGCACCCAGACCCAGTTTTTTCAGGCTCGTTTTGCTTAACGTGACTACAAACATATCCCCATGCCTCCCCAGCCTGTTTATTGCTCTGAGAACAATTTATTCAGAGTTCGGGCAGGTTATGACGATTTAAAATGCCCGCCGTTTCACTCTGGGCATATTCAGCGGAAATATTATTTTGTTTTCGCGTTTGGAGTGGCCTGCGGGCCGCTCCAAACGCATTTTTACAAAAAGAGTCGCTGCCGGAAAATGCATTTTTTCTGCTGCACGACGGCTGCAAACCGACAGCAGCAAAATACCGCTACCCGTTACGTCCCCTTCCCGTGAAAAAGCAAATCAGCCAGACCCGCAGGTCTGGCTGATTTGCAATACTAAAAATAATTATTTCCTCTATTATTGTCAGAGTGAAGCGGAGACAATTCTAAATCGTCACGTCTCCGTGCGCTTTCACAAAATCCTCCGGCGAGACTTCGCCGTTCTGGCGGAGCACCTGTTTCAGCACCTGCATCACGCCGTATTCCCGGTGGGACGGTGCCAGGAACGACACCTGCGCCCGCAGCGGTCCGCTGCCGTTCTCCATCAAAAAGCCGTACTTCGCGGTGGTGAGCATCTCGGCATCGTTGTAGGTGTCGCCAAAGGCCATCATGCTGTCGGCCGGAATGCCCAGCAGTGCACCCACCTTTGCCAGTGCTGCACCCTTGTGCACACCTGGGTTCATCACGTCCACCCAGTTTCTGCCTGCCACTGCCACCGAGAATGCACCGCCATTTCCGGTGTGGAATGCGCCGTAGATCCGGTCGAAGGCTTTCTGCGAGTCGTCGTTGGGCAGATAGACGGTAAACTTATCCGCCGCCGCTTCCACCGCAGTCAGGTCATCCACGTATTCCACCCGGGTATAAAAATTCTTGAAAACTTTATCGTATTTCTCGTCCTGCTTTTCCGCGTAGGCCGCCTGCAGTCCGCACAAAAGGCCCACGTCTCCGGCCTGCTTTGTGCTGCGGGCCAGCTGCCGCCAGCCCTCGGCAGGCATTTCGGACACAAACAGGTCTTTCCCCTTCCAGCGGGCAGCGCCGCCGTTGTCGCCAATGAGAATGATCTCCTCCAGCAGATCGGGGAACATCGTTTCCAGTGTGTACAGAGGCCGCCCGCTGGCGGCGGCAAACAAGATGCCCTGCCCGGCCAGTGCACAGATGGTCTCGGTAAACTTTGGCGGCAGCTGGCTGTACTCGTCCAGAAGGGTCGCGTCCATGTCCGATGCGATCAGGCGAATGCGGTCCATTGCAGTTTCCTCACTTATCCGATGTAGCTGATGTTCACGTCCATATCGCCCTTATAGCCGGGCAGGCGTGCCGTGCAGGTGCCCTGCCACAGGGCGCAGTCGATGGGGCTGTTGGCAACACCATAATGCGCGTTCCAGATGGTATATTTTTTCAGGCTGTTCAGATCGACACGCTTGCGGTACCACAGGGTAGAGGCATACACACCGGGTTTGTAGCCCTGTGCCTTGACCTCCTCACAGAAGGCGATGGCGCACTTGGTGCGGTCCTCCATACCCAGACCGTCGGCGCGGCCGGAACCATTGGAAGCGCCGGATGCTTCGGTGTCAAAGAAGATGGGGTAATCCAGCTTGCGTCCGTTCAGTACGTAGGCGCAGGCAAAGGCTTCCTCCTTGGCTTCCTCCTCGGTGGTAGCCTGACTGAAGAAATACACGCCCACCTTCAGGCCCGCATTCTTCACATTGGTGAAATGCTCCTCGAACATGGGGTCCAGCACCAGCGTGCCGGAAGCACCATAGCCGCGGTAGCCGATGCGGACGATCACAAAGCTCACGCCTGCCTTTTTGATCTGGTTCCAGTCGATGTTCTTCTGATACTTGGAAACATCCACACCGAAGGTCTTGCCATTTTCCAGCACACCGTCCGCATTGAAGTAATAGAGTTTATTGTCGATGCACTGGATGCCGGTCACCGGCTTGTTGGTGGTCTGGCTGTAGTAGTAGGTCTTGCCGCCGGAGGTGCGCCAGCCGGAGTAGGCCGGCTCCGGCTGGGACTCGTCTTTGCCCAGCCAGCCGAACAGGAAATTGAGCAGCCAGCTGAAAAATCCGTTCTCATCGCTCAGGTCGATGCACTGGGCCTCGGCGGCATCCATGGCACCGGCATCCAGCGCGGCACGGATCTCTTCCGGTGTCAGCACCACGCTGTTTTCCGGCGTGTGCTGGTTCGTGCTGTTCTCCTCCGCTTCAGTGGCCTGTACAGGCGGTGCTTCCGGGTCCTGTGCAGCAAGCTCCGGGGTCTCCGTCTGCAGGGTGGGCATCGCCGTTTCCTGCTGTGCAGAAACAGTCTCGGTCACTGCCGCGGTACTTTCTTCCGGCTGTGCAGCCAGTGCCAGCGGTGCGCCCATTGAAAAGGTCATTGCCAATGCCAGAACTGCCGCTGCGCACCGCGTTTTGCCGCGGGTGCCGCGGGCAGTCAGTTTATTCCAGAACGTTTTTTTCATGCTGTGCTCCAAACCTCATGCATTTTTATCGGGATGCCGCCCTTCGCAAAAAGGGCAGCGTTTCATCTTCTCAATACTCTTTCAGTATACACCCGCGGGCAAGCCCCCGTCAATTGCCGCACACTGCAAAGCGCAGCTCCGAAAAGCTGCCGCCCCGGTATCAGAAAATGCTCCAAAACAGATACGTCTCAGCCCGCAAAAACATTGCACAAAGCCAAAAATTGCAGATATTTCCAGCAAAAACAGCATTTTGTCTTGTTGTCTTGACATGTGTATGGTATTATACTTGACATGCAGTTTTTGCATTGAATCCACCATCTTGAAACAGAAAGGCAGTTTCTCATGTCAAATGTGAAAGATTTCTTAAAACGCAAGGATATCGTCATCACCCCGCAGCGCTATCTCATTGAAGCGCTGGGTGCCATGGCGCAGGGCCTGTTTGCCAGCCTGCTGATCGGCACCATCATCAAGACGCTGGGCCAGCAGACCGGCCTTGACGTGCTGGTAGACCTTGGCGGTTACGCCACGGCCATGAGCGGCCCGGCCATGGCCTGCGCCATTGGCTGGGCGCTGCACTGCCCGCCGCTGGTGCTGTTCAGCCTGATCACCGTAGGCTACTCGGCCAATGCTCTGGGCGGCGCAGGCGGCCCGCTGGCCGTGCTCATCATTGCCATCGTAGCTTCCGAGCTGGGCAAGGCCGTGAGCAAGGAGACCCGCGTGGACATCCTCGTGACCCCGCTGGTGACCATTTTTTCCGGCGTGGGCCTTTCCATGCTGATCGCCGCACCCATTGGCGCTGCCGCAAGTCAGGTGGGCACCCTGATCATGTGGGCCACCGAACAGGCTCCGCTGGTCATGGGCATTCTGGTATCCGTCATTGTGGGCGTGGCGCTGACCCTGCCCATTTCCTCTGCCGCCATCTGCGCCGCGCTGGGTCTGACCGGCCTTGCCGGCGGTGCCGCCGTGGCAGGCTGCTGCGCCCAGATGATCGGCTTTGCCGTGATGAGCTACAAGGAGAACGGCGTGGGCGGTCTGGTCAGTCAGGGCCTTGGCACCAGCATGCTGCAGATGGGCAACATCGTCAAGAACCCCCGTATCTGGATCGCACCCACGCTGGCCAGTGCCATCACCGGCCCGCTGGCTACCTGCGTGTTCCACTTTGAGATGAACGGTGCCGCCGTGTCCTCCGGCATGGGCACCTGCGGTCTGGTGGGCCAGATCGGCGTGTACACCGGCT
>OMGU01002175.1_pt1 | contig 11999 bp, 10 predicted proteins | sample 1646121 | NCBI WGS metagenome assembly OMGU01 (sample SAMN05578581, study PRJEB25193) | human gut metagenome | biome: Human Microbiome; feature: human-associated habitat; material: feces | host: Homo sapiens | place: USA:Birmingham
ACGCTCTTCCGATCTTAGTATACCACAGATCATTTCTCCTGAAAAGCGTTCGTTTTCCACAAATCCCAGGGTTTCAGAGGGGGATTTTCTCAGTGAATATCCCGGATAGCGCTCTGCTGCGGGAGCAGGAAGGTATCAAGCATCAGCCGTGCGCCGAGTTGAAAGCCCTCAACAAAACGATCAAGCTCGCTGAAGCGCTGGATTTCGCCCTGCGCGTTGATCAGCTGGGAAAAAAGATGCTCCTCCTCCTCAGCCCCGGTATGTGCTTTGAAATAGGCGTTGAGCTTTTCCTCATTGACAGAGATGGTTTTGAGGAAAGAGGCGTAGCGTGAGCGTTTGTCAATGCTCTCTTCATTGGGGCAGATGTTGCCGAAGTACAATTCCTCGATCAGATTCAGGCTGTCGTTATAAAGCATGATGCATGTTCCTTTCAAATAATCGTACAACGCTTGAAAGAAATTGCATGCGCATACCATAAAATCATTTGCAAACATCTGATTTTATGGTAATATATTTACGCTGCAACTGTCCTTTCAGGCGGTTGCCAGCTGGGGAAGTGGCGGGTTACTTTGACGAGGGACACGCCGCTTCCTTTCATTTTTTGAGGTTCTCCTTTAACATCTTAATCCCGCGCCGCGCGGACTCGGAAACAGATATGGATTCCTGTTTTGTGTAGCGATCCAGAATATCCTTTGCCTCCTGATCCAATTTCACGGTGATTTTATAGGCTTTGGGATTATCCGTTTTAGGGCCTCTCTTCCCTACTTCCAGCTCAATACCTCCTTTGAAATAGGTCTGACACAATTATAATTGCGTCAGACCTATTTGTCAATACGTATTGAAAATTTTATGGAATAAATTGGTTTTAATAAAACTCAGTGGTCTTTGAATATCCGTAAAAACCTGCCTGATATCCGAGATTGAGAGCATGCACCTTGATAACGTTGGGGGCGACCTCATCGAGAAGGCTGTTTGCATACTTCATATATTTTGCGTTCGGGTCGTTTATCAGCGCACGCGCGTTATCAAACGTCTTTTTCCGGAACTTGTCCCCCATAAGCTTTTCTGCAACATTGACAAGGCTGAGCATACTTTTCTGACGGTCCTTGTTGACATATTTTAATATGCCGTCGATCGTCTTTTAGACCAAAGCCCTTGTTGCATTTTGCTTGAAATCCTAAAATGACATATTTTTCTCCTGCCTTTTTATATAGTAGTATTTTTTATCGTCTCTCTCCAGAGGCTGTTATTTTGCAAGCTGCTGCTTGATGAAATAGATGAGGTCGAACGCCCAGTGCAGCTCTTTTGAGTCGGAGAACGGAATAACGTGATCCTTATATGTGTAAGCTCCGCCGTAGGTTCCGTAGATCTTCTGAACGATGTTGAGGTACATCAGGCGGGTCTCCGTCACGGAGTTTGTCATCATGCCTCCGACCATGCCCATGTGATCGTAGGGTGCGGTGGGCATGACGTTCCATACGCCGGGCTTGAAGGTCGTGAGGCTCACGCCGTCATAGATCTTATAGGTGGGCTGACCGTTTGCCTTGACTGCCTTGAGGTTGCTGTCAAACGGATAGAGGCCGGAGATGACGTTGACCATGCCGTCGTTCGGGATCCAGTCCTTGGTGATGTAAACTCCGCCGACGGTGTACTTGTCGATGTATTCGCACATACGCTTGCTGAAGATCTTGAACGGAGCGAACATTCCGTCGTCGGGAACTTCTTTATTGTATTCGCTGCTGTAGTGAGTCTTTCTGCCTGCGATCGAGAAGTAGTAAACGTTATCCTGCATCTCGATGCCGTCGTTTATCTTGATAGCGTTGTCGATCATCAGGTCATAGATAGCGTTGTCGTTGTGCTGCATGAAATCGCTGTTGAACATGCGCTTGAGAGCCTGCTCAAAAGTTTCTCCGTCCTGCTGCTTGATGCCGAACTGCTCAAGCTGAAGATCGTAGAAGCCCTTGTATTTGGTGAGTCCGAGAGCCGCACCGACATCAAAGACGAACTTTGAAACGCCTTCGGTCGTCCTGGGGCAACACTCGATGAAGGTCGTGCCGTTGTGCGGAGCTGCCAGAGCTGTGAGTGAATGTACCCAGCTTCCCTTGCCGCCCTCAAAGAACGGAGAGACCTTGGTGCCGGCTTTCTTTGCCGCGGCTACTTCCTCCTTGCTGCCGTTTGCAAGCACTTCGAGGAAAAGTCTTGTTGTGGCGCCACCGAAGCTGTGGCCGACGAGGTTGACTTTTTTGTCTTCGCCCCAGCCCTCAAACAGCGGCTTGTCATAGGTGATGCCGTAGCGCGCATGACCCTTTTCCTTTGAGTGCGCTTCGCCGTAGTCGACAGTCGTTCCCGTCATCTGCGCATAGAGCTCACAGGCTCTGTCCCATGCGCTGCTCAGCGGGCCGACTGTTGCTGCATATGTCTCAAAGCCCTGAGCGTTAAGAAATTTTGTCAGGCTTCCGGTGGACATTCCCCAGTAGGGAACTGCTTTGTTGATGTCGGCTCTGTCGCCCCAGCCCATAAGGCCGTGGACGAAAACGATCGGGTCATTTCTGACGTCATTTTTGCCTGCTGCCGCCACCGGAATAACGGTGGCTGTAACAGCAAGGATCAGTGCGAGCACAACGCTCAGCACTCTTTTACATTTTTTCATTTTTGCCCCTTCTTTGATCAGCAGATTAGTTTATCTTTTTTCCATCCACTTCAATGGTGACGGAATTGCTATCTCTGACTGTTTTAACAGCTTTTGAGATGCAGTCACCTCATTCCCACTCCACCGTCGCCGGCGGCTTCGTCGTAATATCGTAAACCACGCGGTTCACATGCGGCACCTCGTTCGTGATCCTGCTCGACGCGCGCGCAAGCAGGTCGAGCGGCAACTGCGCCCACTCCGCCGTCATGAAGTCGGTCGTCGTCACCGCGCGCAGAGCGACGGTATAGTCGTATGTCCGTGCGTCGCCCATCACGCCCACGCTGCGCACATTCGTCAGCACGGCAAAATACTGATTGACCTGCTTTTCGAGCCCTGCATGGACAATCTCCTCGCGGAAGATCGCGTCCGCCTCGCGCAGGATGGCAAGCTTCCCTTCCGTGATTTCGCCCATGATGCGGATCGCAAGGCCGGGCCCCGGAAAGGGCTGCCGCCAGACAAGATTCGCCGGGATGCCAAGCTCCAACCCCGCCGCACGGACCTCATCCTTAAATAGGTCACGCAGCGGCTCGATGATGCCCTGAAAATCCACATCTTCCGGCAATCCTCCCACATTGTGGTGGCTTTTGATGACGGCCGCGTCGCCCACGCCGCTCTCGATCACATCCGGATAGATCGTGCCCTGGACGAGATAATCCATCTTGCCGAGCTTTTTCGATTCCGCCTCAAACACGCGGATAAATTCTTCGCCGATGATCTTGCGCTTTGCTTCCGGCTCTTCCACGCCCGCAAGCTTTGAGAGAAAGCGATCGGCCGCGTTGACGCGGATCAAATTCATATCGAACTGCTCGCGGAACACCCGCTCGACGGTGTCCCCCTCATCCTTGCGGAGCAAGCCGTGATCGACAAAGACGCAGGTCAGGTTCTTCCCAATCGCCTTGTGCAGCAGCACGGCGGCAACGGAGGAATCCACGCCGCCGGAGAGGGCACAGAGCACCTTTTTGCCCCCCAGCTCCTCGCGGTATTTTTCGATGGAGCGCTCGACGAAATCGTTCATCCGCCAGTCGCCCGTGCAGCCACAGATTTCATAGAGGAAATTATGAAGCATCTGCTTGCCGAAGGCCGTATGCGTCACCTCCGGGTGAAACTGGACGGCATAAATCTTCTTCTCCACGTTTTCCATCGCTGCCGCCGGGCAGACGCCCGTATGGGCGGAAACCCGGTAGCCCGCAGGCGGGGTCTTGATATAGTCCGTATGGCTCATCCAGCACTGGCTGCGCGCCGGCACGTCACGGAAGAGGAGGCTATCCGCACAGGCCTCCACCTCCACTTTACCATATTCGCTCCCGTTCTCCGCGGCGGCAATCTCCCCGCCCTCCAGCCAGGCGATGAGCTGCGCGCCGTAGCAGATGCCGAGCACCGGCACGCCGAGCGACAAAATAGCCTGCTCATAGTGCGGGGAGGCCGAATCGTACACGCTGTTCGGCCCGCCGGTGAAGATGATGCCCTTGTATTGCCGCTCCCGGATTTCGGAAAGCGGGGTCGTATAGGGCTTTACTTCGGCGTAAACGTTCTGCTCGCGGACGCGGCGTGCAATCAGCTGATTGTACTGGCCGCCGAAATCGAGCACCAGAATGGATTCATACATGCGGGGACCACCTTTTATCTCAAGATAAAATGCAATTTATTTGCGCTTGAGGATTTCGCTGCGCTTCGGGCCATTGGAAACCATCGTGATTGGCACGCCGATCTCCTTCTCGATGAACGCCACATAATCCTGTGCGGCCTTCGGCAGGTCTTCAAACCGCTCGATGCCGCGAATTTCCTGCTTAAAGCCGGGCAGCGTCTGAAACACAGGCTTTGCCTTCTTCAGCTTTGTGGTCACAGGGAAGTCCTTCGTCACTACGCCGTCGATCTCATAGCCGGTGCAGACCTTGATTTCATCGAGATAGGCCAGGCAATCGAGCGCCGTGAGCACCACCTGCGTTGCGCCCTGTACCCGGCAGCCGTAGCGGGTGGCCACGCAGTCGAACCAGCCCATGCGGCGGGGCCGGCCCGTGGTTGCGCCGTATTCGCCCTTGTCGCCGCCGTGATCGCGCATCAATTGTGCCTCTTCGCCGAAGACTTCTGAAACGAATTCGCCCGCGCCGACCGCACTGGAATATGATTTCGTCACCGCGACAATCTCTTTGATCTCATAGGGCGGGATCCCCGCGCCGACCGCGCCGTAGCCCGCCAGCGTCGAAGAGGAGGTCACCATTGGATAAATGCCGAAATCCGGGTCCTTCAGGGAGCCGAGTTGGCCCTCCAGCAGGATATTCTTGCCCGCCTTGAGCGCCTCGTGGACATAGACGTTGACATCGCCCACATAGGGCGCGACCATCTCGCGGTATTCCATGAGCGTATTGAAAATCTCGTCGAAGTTCAACAGTGGCTTGTGATAGATGTGCTCGAGCATGAGGTTCTTGATTTCCAGCACGCGCGCGAGCTTTTCCTTTAAGTACTCCTCGTCAAACAATTCGTTGACCTGGAAGCCAATCTTTGCATATTTATCGGAATAAAAAGGTGCAATGCCGGATTTGGTGGAGCCGAACCGCTTGTCCGCCAGCCGCTCTTCCTCATAGGTGTCGAGCAACACATGGTACGGCATCATCACCTGCGCCCGGTTGGACACCATGATATGTGGCGCCGGGACGCCCTTGTCCGTAACGGACTTGATTTCAGCAATCAGCTTCGGGATATCGAGCGCCACGCCGTTGCCGATGATATTCATCGTGTGCTGGTAGCATACGCCGGAGGGAAGCAGATGCAGCGCAAAGCGGCCGTAATCATTGATGATCGTGTGCCCTGCGTTCGCGCCGCCCTGAAAGCGGATGACGATATCCGATTCGCTGGCAAACAGATCGGTGATTTTCCCCTTGCCCTCGTCGCCCCAGTTTGCGCCGACAATCGCTTTAACCAATTCAAACGCACCTCCAAAAAAATAGGAAGAAAGCGCTGGGTGAGCAGCTTTCTTCGCGCAAAGCCACGCCCCCGAAAGATTGCGGCTCTGCAGACCAAAAATACAATTCATTATAGTATACCGCGCCACTGCTGTCAACGGATTTTGGCGGTATGAGGGGGTCTGGAAAGAAATATCGCAAAAATTTAAAATTAGGAGTTGCATTTTTGAAAAGGATGTGGTATGATACTCTGGCAGTCGAGAGGCTGCATGTGAGCTGAGGAGCTCCACGTGCGCTGGTAGCTCAGCTGGATAGAGTGTTTGGCTACGAACCAAAAGGTCGGGGGTTCGAGTCCCTTCCAGCGCGCCAAAAACCTTGTAATGATGCAGCTTATTGCTTCAATAAGCCGCATCATTTTTTTATTTTCAAGTACTCTCCCCCTTCCTTCGTTGGATTTTAGACGCCTAAAATCATTCCTTTGAGCTGGTCACTTCGGGTATCCATCCATTTTGTTCCTTTCTTTGTGACTCCCCTTCTGCACCAACAGTTCAGTGCAAAAGGATGTCTAGCAGTCTTTCCTCCCCTGCACCATTTTCCTGTATTTTTTGTTCGGCGTTTTATCATTGGCTCTGCCAAAAATTTTTGACAGCGTTAGTAGAAAATTATAACAGGCACATTCCCATGTCCTTGTATGGAATCATGCCTGTCAGTCTATTTCTATTTTAAATTAGTGACTCCTCCTGCTGCTTGATATACATCTCCAGGCTGCGTTTATCAATCAGTGATGGAACAACGCCCTCCCGGGAGATGCAGAATCCCGCAGCATAGGTGGCAATCCGAACTGCCTCTTCTAAAGAATATCCATATAGAAGATAGGACGCGAGAGCGCTGATAAACGCATCGCTGGCTCCGGTATGATCTACGGATGGAAAAGGCACAGCCGGAAAATACTTGTCCAGATTGACGCAACGGACATAGCAGCCCCGTTCTCCAAGGGTGGCAATTACGATTTCTATACCGCATTCCAGCAGGAATGCGGTTTTTTCTTCTATACTGGCATAATCCGGGCATAATTCATTCAGTTCGTCTTCATTTGGGATCAAAATATCTACCTGTGCAAGCACTTCAGATGGGATGTGGCCGCATACGGAAGGCTTTAGTATTGTTTTGGCGCCGTATTCATGTGCGACACGGCAGGCTTCTGCAACGGTATCCAGCGGGATTTCGGACTGAATCAGGCAGTATCCGGTATTCTTGAAGAAGCGTTTTCTCTTTTGAATATCTTCCGGAGTTAGGGTGTTGTTTGCCTCGGCGAGGATAGAGATCATCGAGTGACCGCTGGATTCTACAAAAATATATGCTTTACCGGTTTTAGCCTGATGATATCTTTTTACGCCGAACGATTCTACTCCGTACTCATCGAGAGCTTTATAAATGTAATCCGAATCGATATCGGATCCAACGTTTCCAATCAGTGTCACGCGGTGTCCCAGCTTTGCAGCTCCGATGGACTGATTGATCCCCTTGCCTCCCGGATATGTGGAGGAAGTGGAAGTGCTAACGGTCTTTCCGCTATGAGGAAGCTGCGGTACATTCAGGTATGTATCGATGTTGATACTGCCGACAACTGTAATCTTCGGCGCCTCCAGGCTGAATGGAATGCTGACGGTTGTTTCATTATCCAAATGGAATTCCTGAACAAAAGAATGCACTTCGTCTTTTCGTTTTTCGATTTCGGCAATCAGTTTACTGCACAGATAAGAACCAAAATCGGCATTTAAAATTGTATAAGTAGAAATTTCAGAAATATTGGGAAAGGCAAGGCTCTCCATCGTGTCATTTTTTAAGGAAATGAGGGAAATGTCCTCAGGAATTCTGTAGTTGAGCGTATTCATGAGCTGATAGAATTCCATTGCTTTCCGATAATGAGAAGAAATAATTCCGCTGATACTACGGGTGTTTACTTTATAAATCAGGGATTCGTTCAAATCATAAAAAATGAAATCCTTATCTAGTTTCATATGATTGTCGAATAGACATCTTTTATAGCCGTTCAGAAATGCCGTAGTTCGCCTCCCTTCTTTCAGCACGCAGGCGATGTTGGTGTGTTTTCTGTTGATTAATTCCTGCGTAATACGGTAGGCCGCTTCCTCATAAGGAAGAAGGTGAGAATGATCGCCTCCATTAGGGCCGATGGTCAGAAGAGGAATACTCATATTATTAAAATGGGTAATATATTTAAGGCTTTCTTTGCTTACGGGCTCCCAGATGATTCCATCCACGTTGTTTTTACATAATGAGGTTGTGTTTTTTAGCTCCTGTTCCATGTCGGAGTAGCTGTTATATACAAGGGCGCTGTATCCGTTTGACTGAGCGGTCTGGATGATTCCATCCAGTGTGGAGTCCAGGGAGACAGAGGAGCGAAGCAAAATGCCGAGAATCCATGTCTTTGCGGGGGAAGCTGTAGCAGAGGCGTAAGGGGTATAGTTGTATTCTTTTACGATTTTTAGAACTCGTTCTCGAGTTTCGCTGCTGATGCTTTCATCTTTCTGATTGACTATCTTTGAAACAGTTGAGGTGGAAACACCTGCTAAATGTGCTATTTCTTTTATGTTCATAGGATTTCCTCCATATTTTACCTCGGTTTCCTTTATTTTATTTGAAATACTGAGTGAACGCGAAACTTTTCCGGTTTATCCGGATTAGGAAGGTTTCGTACCCGTTGGATCGACCTAATCAAAGATACAATCACTGAATTGTCCTGGGGAGATGGCCATCATGAGAGCCGCTTTTGTAAAATCCAACAATAGCATCGGTGAACAGGGGCAGGTTTACAAGGCCGCAGGCCTCGGCAAACGTGGCTTTGCGGCTGCCGGGCGGCACTGTTTCCCCTTGTTTACCGATGCTATATTCCGTGATTAAAGTACTTATTGTCAAAGCCAGAATTTTTTACCCACCTTTTGTCGCTCTAATTATAATAGAGAAATGAACAATGGATGTCAATATGCCTTATTGTATAAATAATGCATAATAGAGCATGCACGTAAAAGGATAAAAAGATGTGAAATGATAAAAAGCGTTGACAGAGGATGAAATGGGTGGTATTATACAAGAAAATGATTTTGGAAAACGATTTCTTAAGTCAAGTTGATACGAAAATAATCGAGATTCCGATATAGCGCTTCATTTGTCCAGCCGTCATACAGGCTGAAAGGATAAGGATATCAAGTAAAGAATATCCAGAAAAGGGAATCGTCCGCATAATGCGGTATTCGAAAACTACTTTGGTCTTTTGAAGTCAGAACTGCTGTATTTTAGGGAATTCAGCTCCTTTGAAGCATTCCAGAGAGAACTTGAGCTTTATCTGGAATAATACAATCACAGGTGCATCAAATCCAAACTGAATGGATTCAGCCCCATTCCGTATAGAATCCAAGCTGGCTTTGCCGCTTAACATTTGTTCAACTTTTCAGGGTCACTTCGCGCTTACTCGAACAAGAAATGAAGTGTTTTCGGGGCTGTGAATCCCGGGCACACGAGTTTTTCATAGGAGGATAAAGTTATGAGTAAGAAAAAAATGACATTTACAGAAGGGATCAAAGCGCAGTTCTCAACAAAATCATTGGTATTAATTCCAATTGCGGTTGGTATCAATCTGATCGGCGGTACGTTGTGTTCTGCCCTGAAGCTGCCTTTGTTCCTGGACATGATCGGGACAATCGTAATTGCGTGTCTGTCAGGTCCGTGGGTATCTGCTCTGTGTGGCCTGCTGACAAATGTATTCCTGGCTCTAGTGGCGAATCCGGTATATCTGCCGTATGCCGTCGTTAGTATCCTGTGCGGTCTTGTGACGGGATATATGGTAAAGGCAGGCTTGTTTAAGAAGGTTTGGGGCGCAATTCTGGTCTGGCTTGCATGCACGGTGACAAATGCAGTTTCCGCATCAGTAATCACAGTTTTTGTATACGGCGGTGCAACCGGTGTAACAGGATCTTCCGTATTTACAGCAACATTGATCGCAGCGACGAAAGATATCGTAGCATCCGTATTTTCCTCATCTATGATTGAGAACCTAATTGACAAGGGTATCGCATTCCTGATTGCGTTTATCATTGTGCAGAAGATTCCGAAGAGGTTCCTGAGTCAGTATGCATCAGATGCAGATACAGACGATGACGAGGATGACGACGAAGAAGATTAAAAATACGGATCCTTTTTCAACAGGAGGTTAAAATGGCGAAGATATCGAATACATTTGTGCCAAAACATACTGTGGTTGAGGAATTGAATCCGATGACGAAGATCTTAGCGGTATTTTCACTGGGACTTGGGACATTGATCTTTCCAAATCCGTGGCTTGGTTTCGCAGTGTTGATCGGGCTGTTTGCAGTAGCTTGGCTGGCGAAGATACTGAAAGAATTTGCGAAGATTATATTCGGATTTGGGATACCGATTACAGTTATGCTGATGTTTATTCAGGGCTGTTACAGTCCGAAAAATGTGACTTTTATTGCAGATTTGGGATTTGCAAAGGTTGGTCTGGAAGGTGTGCTGTATGCATTGAAGATTATCAGTACGCTTCTGGTATTTCTAGGATCATTTTACATCACGAACAAAACAACTTACACCGGAAAGCTGGTGGCAGCATTAACAGAAAGCGGTCTTCCGCCAAAAGCAGGATATCTGGTGCTGGCAAGTCTGAACGTGGTTCCACAGATGCAGAGGAGAATGGCTGTTATTCAGGAAGCGCAGGAGGCAAGAGGCGTGGAAATCGGAGGAAACGTATTTACCAGAGTGAAAGCTTATATTCCGCTGCTTGGACCGGTAGTCATGTCGTCCCTGACAGATGCGCAAGAAAGAGGCATCACATTGGAAACACGAGGATTCGGCATCAAGGGTGTAAAGCAGACAAATTATGTAGAAGTTACGAAATCTCAAACGGATAAAGTAGTGAGCGTTTTTCTGATTGTTTTTTTCATTCTCAGCGTGTTGGCGACAATTCTGATGAAATTCAAGGTGATATAGGGAAGAGGTCTCAAATGGGCAAGGTAGTGTTAGAGGTCAAGGATTTTTCTTTTAAATACAGACAGGCGAAGCGAAGGGCATTAAAGCATGTCAGTTTTCAGGTGGAAGAAGGGAGCTTCTTCTGTATCATCGGTTCGAATGGAAGTGGAAAATCTACTCTTTGCAATGCATTGGCCGGTCTGATTCCCCATTATTTCGTTGGAAAGATGTGTGGGGAAGTGATTGTAAATGGATTGAACGTAGCAAACAACTCCATTGCAGAACTGTCAACGAAGATAGGGCTTGTATTCCAAAACCCATTCAATCAGCTATCCTACACAGCAGGTACGGTAGCTGAGGAGCTGGCGTATGGCCTGGGAAACCGGGGCATACCCAGAGAAGAGATGATGGCGAAAGTGGATTACGTGTCCAAGCTGATGAGAATTGACCATATCCTCTCTAAAAATCCGCTGGAACTGTCCGGCGGGCAGATTCAGAGGGTTGCGTTTGGATCTACATTCATTATGGAGCCGCAGATTCTGGTCCTGGATGAGTGCACGACACAACTAGATCCTCTGGGGAGTGAAGAGATTTTTGATATTGTAAAAAGTCTGAACAAGAAAGGGATCACGGTCATCATGGTAGACCATGAGATGGAGCGTGTGGCGAGGTGTTCGGATCAGATCATGGTTCTGGATCAAGGAGAAGTGGTTGCCATAGATGAGCCGAAGAAAATATTTGGAGATCCGGAAATTGTGAAGAGAGGAATCGGAGTGCCGGATTATGTGAAAATTTCACATGCGCTGCAGGAAAAAGGATATACGAATCGGGAAATCGCAATTACCGAGGAGCCAACCATTGAAATGGTAAAGGAGGCTCTGGGAAGATGAAGATTGAACTAAAAAAGATTCGCCATGTTTACCCGACAGGAGAGGAAGCGCTGAAAGGGATCGATCTGGTAATAGAGGGAACAGAGCCGGTAGCAATTATCGGACAGAACGGAGCCGGCAAAACTACCATTGTAAAACATTTCAACGGCATATTACGGCCCACATCGGGAGAAGTTCTGATTAACGGAGAAAGTATTGAGAAACGCTCCACTGCACAGTGGTCAAAGAAAGTTGGATATGTATTTCAGAATCCGGATGACCAGCTGTTTCTAGAATCTGTGAGGAAAGAGTTTGAATTCGGACCTCAGAAGATCGGAATGCCGCAGGAAGAGATTGATGAACGGATGAAATGGGTGGCCGAACTCGTCGGGCTGTCAGAGAAATTGGATGTGCATCCGTTTGACCTGACGTCTACAGAGAAAAAATTCTGTACAATCGGAGCCATTATCATGATGAATCCGGATGCAGTTGAAGTTTTTACTTACCGCAAACAGTTTTCCTTCATACATCGACAAG
>OMGU01002177.1_pt1 | contig 11994 bp, 13 predicted proteins | sample 1646121 | NCBI WGS metagenome assembly OMGU01 (sample SAMN05578581, study PRJEB25193) | human gut metagenome | biome: Human Microbiome; feature: human-associated habitat; material: feces | host: Homo sapiens | place: USA:Birmingham
GAGATTGGACATGTCCAAAATGTCATTCAAATCATGACAGAGATGTAAATGCATCTATCAATATATTGATGCAAGGCATATTAGCAAATTAAGTAAAAAATAAAAAACAACCGCAGGAACTGCGGGGATAGCTTGGTAAGAAAGGTTTCGATAGAAGCCTGTTCCCAAGAATCTTGTCACTGCGGTGATGAGAGGTTCAAGTTTTAACGACAATTGATATTTTCGTTCTTTGTTTCATGTGCGTTTTGACGCAATTAAGTGAATCGTTAAATAAAAAACAAAAGCGTGGATTTTTATTTGCGTTTGGATTGATTGCACTGATTTCATTATTAGAAGTCGTTACATTAAAAGTGGATTGTTTACCAAAGAAATTTCGTTGGTTAAGTGCAGTATTGAACTATCTTGGTTTTGGTCTTACGCCATCGGTTTGTATATGTTTGGTGTATGTATTGGATAAGAAGACAAAACTTAGGTGGGAATTCAAATTGGCAATTTTATGGGAAGTCGTATATCTTTTGATTCTGGCCCTTTCGATTCCGTTGTATTTTCAGTAAGTCAAGAAAATATATATTCTAGGGGGCCTTATTTCTTTATTTATATTTTTGCGTATTTTATATCGATATTATATTTATCTTTGTCTACGATCTTTGTCTCAAAACAGTTTCAAAACCGCAGTAAAGCATTGATTTATCCATTGATGATCTTCTTGGTTGCAGAAACTATCATACAAATCTTAGTTCCAGATCTTCATGTAAGTTGACTTTGTGTCCCCTTACTTTCGGTTTTATATTTTATTTATTGTAGTGAAATGTGGAATCAGTTAGATGGTTTGACCGGATTATTAAATCAGAATAGTTTTTTGAATCGCTCTGAGGAAATGCATTATACAAATGGTATGTTGATTGTGTTTGATGTGGATGATTTAAAACATGTCAATGATGTGTTTGGTCATATCAAAGGGGATTTGTGTTTGAGTATCATTGCAGATTGTATTAAGAAGGCATATGCAAATATGGCTATTGTTACAGATTTGGTGGCGATGAATTCTGTGTCTTATTAAAAAACAGTCGGATTGAAGAGTCGTGTTGCGCACAGTTTGAAAGTTTCATAGAAAAGAAGCGTAAAAAATATAATTATTTGCCTTCTGTATCTTATGGCTCAGCCTTGTTGCTGACGGGGGATATTGTGAGTATCAAGAATTTGGCGGATCAAAATATGTATTCGAATAAGCAGAAGCATAAAAGAAAAAAAGGGCAATTAAATTGCTCTTTTAAGGTATAAGCCAAGTGATGATATCTACAAGCCATGCAATGAAATTCGATCCTTTCTTGATTTCATTATTATATTGATGGGATTGAATCATTTCTTCTTTGGTGAAGCCTTTTTGTGTAAGAGAATCTATTTCTTTTTGAGTTAGGCCTTTGTTGAATAGTTCATCTATGTCTTTCTTGTTCATAAATGAAGTATAACACATAAAGAAAAAAAGAAGAATATTCTCTTCTTTTTTATCTTATGCATAATTTTTTTTAAGGATCCTAATTATCTAAAATTAAATAGCGTTTTGTTTCTTCAAAGTTTTTAATGTTCTAGCTGAAACACGGATAGTTTGTGGCTTTCCATCAACTACAACACGAACTTTTTGAAGATTCACGTTCCATTTACGGCGAGAAGCACGCATTGAGTGAGAACGTTTATTTCCAGATAAAGGACCTTTTCCAGATACTGCACATACTCTTGACATCTTAATGTCCTCCTTTTTCTTTCATTTACGCAATCGCTTAACTATAATACCATTAACAAGCCCTTATTTCAACCCCTGAATTAAAATTTGTTCAAGACTCAATAGAATGTTATAATGATAATGTTTTAAAAAAAAGAGGAGAAGATGGAATGTTGAATTCGAATTACTTAATAATCTTAGGCATGTGTTTAGTTACGCTTGTGATTATGTTGCTGATTATGCCTGGATTGATTGATTATTTACATAAAATTAAGTTTGGACAAACAGAAAGAGAGGAGGGGTTGGCAAGCCATAAAAAGAAGAATGGTACGCCTACTATGGGTGGCTTAGCCTTCATTATTGTACCGACACTTGTTTATATTATAGGTTCTTTCTTTACTCCATTCAAACTGGATATGAATACAATGATTATTCTACTTGCCTTTGTAGGATATGGTGTTGTTGGATTTATAGATGATTATATTATTGTTGTACAAAAGAATAATGAGGGGTTAAAACCAGCTCATAAGTTTTTACTTCAGTCTATTTTAGCGGTTGTGTTTTTCTTCTTATATCGTACAAGTTCAACTACAGATATTTGGATTCCTATTTTTAATGTGACAATCGATTTATCATGGTTCTATTTTATTTTAGTATTCTTTATGTTTACAGCTGAAACGAATGCGGTGAACTTAACGGATGGTTTAGATGGATTGTGTGCAGGCCAGATGGTAATTGCGCTTGTTCCATTTGTGGTATTCGCATTGATGCAAGGATTATATAATGTGGCATGTTTGATTTGTCTAGTGATCTTTGCGTTACTTGGATATTTGAAGTTTAATAAGCATCCAGCTCAAATCTTTATGGGGGATACGGGGTCATTGGCTTTGGGTGGCTTGATTGCCGCTGTCGCAATGGTCTTAAAACAAGAAATTTTATTGATTATTATTGGTTTTGTTTTTGTCGCAGAAGTTTGCAGCGTTATTATACAGGTTACGTATTATAAAAAAACACATAAGAGAATTTTCAAGATGGCGCCTTTGCATCACCACTTTGAAATGTGTGGATGGTCTGAAGAAAAGGTTGTTACACGTTTTAGACTTGTTGGTGTTATCTTAGCGGTTCTTGGACTTGTTTTGGGGGTAATGTAGATGGAAACTGTATTAGTCATTGGGGCTGCCCGTAGTGGGATTGCCGTTAGTAAGCTTTTATTAAAGAATGGGTATCATGTTGTATTAACGGATTCGAATGCGATTAAAGAAAAGACAGAATTAGAATCGTTAGGTATCGAAGTGTTTGATGGGGGACATCCAGATTCATTAAAAGAAAAGAAGTATGCGTTTATTGTAAAGAATCCTGGTATTCCTTATCGTGTTCCTTTCGTACATTATTTTGTAGAACAAAACGCAAAAATCTATACAGAAATTGAGGTGGCGTATCGTTATGCCAAGAACTTTAATTATGCAGCCGTAACAGGTACAGATGGTAAGACAACCGTAACGACGTTATTATATGAGATGTTGAATCGACAAAAGAAGAGTTTGGTTGCTGGAAACATTGGTACGCCTTTGTGCGAATTGGCTTTAGAATATACGGATGAAGACTATAATGTAGCTCTTGAATTAAGTAATTTCCAATTGTTGGGAATTGAAACATTTAGACCTCATGTATCAACTGTGACAAATTTGGCACCGGATCATTTAGATTATATGGATAGTCTAGAAGCGTATTATGAAAGTAAGATGCGTATTTATGAGAACACAAATGCGGATGATTACTTTATTCGTAATGTGGATGATGAAAATATTGTGAAGTATGCTCAAAACATTCCTTGTCATGTGATTGATTTTTCTTTGAAAAGAAAAGATGTCGATTTATATAAAGATGATAAGTATGCCTATTATAAAGATACGCAGTTGTTTACTTTATCGGATTTAAAAATTGTTGGTGAATTCAATTGTGGGAATGCGATGATGGCAAGTTGTATGGCCTATTTGATGGGTGTTTCTTTATTTAATATTCAAGAAGTGATTCGTGAATTTAGTGGTGTAGAACATCGTATTGAATATGTCGATACTATTGATAATGTTCGTTTCTACAATGATTCTAAGGCTACAAATACGCATGCGGCTTGTGCAGGTTTATCTGCATTTGAGAAGAATGTGATTCTACTTTGTGGTGGCAAAGATAAACATATTTCTTTTGATGATTTGAAACAATATGATGGTGTAGTGAAGAAATGTATTTCTTTTGGTCAGACAAAAGATAAGTTTAAAGATATCTTTACAAGTCAAATGAGTGTTGAGACCATGAAGGATGCATTTGAAAAGGCTGTGTTACTGGCAAAACCTGGTGATATTGTCTTATTGTGTCCTGCATGTTCTAGTTTTGACCAGTTTAAAAATTATGAGATTAGGGGCGAAATTTTTAAACAGATGGTTCATGCGTATGCAGCTAAAAGGAATGAAGAATGATATTTCTAAGCAGTATTGTTAAGACAATCTTATTAGGAATCATACAGGGGATAACGGAATGGCTGCCGATTTCGTCGACAGGACATTTAATTTTATTTGCGAGTATTTGGCCACTTGAACCGGTTACTTTCTTTGAAGTGTTCAAGGTGGTTATTCAGTTTGGCAGTATTTTAGCGGTTTTAGTGTTGTACTTTCAGAAATTGAATCCTTTTGATAAGCGTAAATCGTTTAAAAAGAGAAAACAGACTTTACAACTTTGGTCTAAAGTGATTGTGGGCGTCATACCAGCTGCCATTATTGGCTTATTGTTGGATGATATTATTGAGGGATATTTGTCGGCAAACTTTGTGATTGCGGTAGCACTGATTGCGTATGGGATTATTTTTATCTTGGTTGAGAAGAATCCTAGACAAGAAAAGATTGAAACGATTGAACAAGTTGATTATCTTTCGGCTTTAAAGATTGGCTGCTTTCAATGTCTAGCCTTGATTCCAGGTACCTCAAGGTCTGGCGCAACGATTTTGGGTGGCTTATATTGTGGCTATTCTAGAACGGTCGCAAGTGAATTTTCGTTTTTCTTGGCCATCCCTGTCATGTTTGGAGCGAGTCTTTTAAAGGTCATTAAATATTTTATAAAGGTAGGTTTATTTAATTTTGGACAACTGTTCTTATTACTACTAGGAACGTTTGTGGCTTTTGTGGTGAGTTTATTTGCGATAAAAGCTTTATTAAACTATGTGAAGAGCCATGATTTTACAATTTTTGGGTGGTACCGCATTATTTTAGGTATCTTTGTGATTATATTTTTCTATGTGATTTAAAGAGGGTTATAGAAATGAATGAATTTGATTTGCATATGCATTCCTGTTATTCGGGGGATGGGCAGTTTACGCCTGAAGAATTGATTGCAATCGCAAAAGAAAGAGGATTAAAAACCATTGCATTAAGTGATCATGATTGTATCAGTGGTGTTAAGGAAATGATCAAACTTGGTAAAGAAGCGGATATTGAAGTGATTCCTGCCATTGAGTGTTCAACAAGTATAGGTTATACAGATGTACATTTACTTGGATATGGTATCGATTTAGAGGATACCTATTTTCAAAATTTATTGGAAAGAACACAAGTGAAGTCTAGAAATGCATTTTCAACTCGTTGCGATAAATTAAGATCGAAGTATGGTGTTGAAATTGATGAAGAGGCTGTTTTGAAAGAGGCGAATGGTAAGAATCCTTGGTTTGTGATGTGTACGCATATGTTCAATGATCCTCGTTATCAAGATATTCCAGATTTTAAGGATTATATTCCAGGCGGAAAAAGAAGTGATCCGGCACCCGTTAATTTCTTTTGGGATAAATGTCAATATGGATCCGATTTATTCGTATATGTGCCAATGCCTGATTTTGTCGAATCGGTTCAAAAGATTCATGAGGCTGGTGGACTTGCGATTGTAGCACATCCGTTTAATACGTTTTATAAAAATGATGAGATGTTCAAGGTGTTATTGGATGCTGGAGTGGATGGTATTGAAGCTTATAGTAATTATCATACGCCTGAACAGAATGTATATTATGAAAAACTAGCGAAGGAACATCATTTATTGATTACTTGTGGAAGTGATTTCCATGGGGAGAAAAAGCCAAGTATTCAAATGGGTGAGTATGGATTGGATAAAGATGGTTCTTTATGGCTAGAACAATTTAAGGAAAAACTAAAGGCAGCTAGGAAATTCTAGCTGCCTATATTGTGAATAGGAATGTAAAAAGTATGCAATAGCTTAATAGATTGTTGGAATGACTTACTCGAAATAGAGATTGATGTCCCATTTCTGTGATGGCACAGAATTTATCTACAGCTTGAATGATCCATCCAACGCTTGTGCTTGGGTGGCTTGTTTTTAATGGCCACATGTGATGTAGAATGGCATCGTCAATGGTTGGATTTGTTGATGTGATGTTTTTAGCGTTCTCAAGGGCAATGATTGGGTGAATCATCGCATGATTTCCTTCAAGAGGACGTTTATCATCTGTTTTCCAATCATAGTAATATAGATCATGTAATAGACCGGCACGTGCTGCACTATAGGCGTCAATACCGAATTTTCTGCAAATTAAAAAGGAATAGTAAGAAACGTTTAAAGAATGTTGAAAGCGAGATGTAGCCATGTGTTGGCTGCATTTTTTTAGGGCTTGTACTTCTTGTGTATCAATTAAGTCTGATATTGTATCAAAATATTCTTGTGCAATATGAGTATCTTGTCGTTGTAAATTGATTCTTGATAAAATAGCTTTTTCCATTTCTTGACCTCACTAGGGAATAATATAGCATATTTAAAATTAAGATACAAATATTTAATTCAAACCTAGTATTATGATATAATTAGTTGTAGGAGGCTATTATTATGGTAATTTTATATACTTCTCCAGGTTGTGCTAGTTGTCGTAAGGCAAAACAGTGGTTAAAAGACAACCAAATTGAATTTGTTGAAAAGAATATATTTACTTCATTATTGAAGGAAAGTGAAATTAAATATTTATTGTCGCGATGTGAAAATGGAACGGAAGATATCATTTCGGTTCGTTCGAAGGCATTCCAGGCACTTCAAAAAGATATCGATGATTATTCGATGAAGGAATTGGTTACTTTGATTCAGGAAAATCCATCGATTCTAAAAAGACCGATTCTTTTATCGGAAAAGAGCCTTGTGGTTGGATATGATGATGATGAAATCACAACAATGATGCCAGCACAATTAAGGACAGTCGTAGACAATGCATGTACAGATGCTTGTCCAAACTATTCTGTTTGTGGTAAGTGTAGAGAGCGTGCAAGTATGAACTAGTGTATTCTAGTTCTTTTTTTTGCTTATAAACGAAATGCAAACGAAATGAAGTTTATGTATTTCGCTTAAACGGATATACTTAGAGTAAAAGTATGTTTAGGAGGAGTTTTATGAACTATATATCTTGTGAATCTGCTGCTAAAAAGATAGGGGTATCGACTCGTAGAATTCAACAGATGTGTAAACAAAAAGAAATAGTTGGTGCAATAAAGGATGGGCGCAATTGGCTGATTCCTGATAATACGATTTTAAGTCCGAAAAAGCCTTTACCAATAGGTGTTTCTGATTTTAAGTCGGCAACAACGAATTATTACTATGTAGATAAGACTTTATTGATTCGTGATTTTTTGAATGCGATACCGATGGTATCTCTTTTCACGCGTCCTAGGCGTTTTGGGAAAACATTAAATATGGATATGTTGCGTGTTTTTTTTGAAAAAACACCGGAAGATACATCTATTTATTTTAAGGATAAGTATATATGGCAGTGTGGGGATTACTATACAAAACATCAAGGTCAATATCCTGTGATATTCTTGTCTTTTAAAGATGTTAAATGTTCGAGTTGGCAAGAGACTTTTCAAAAAATTAGTAAATTGATTTCTCTAGAGTTTATGCGTCATAATGAATTGGAGAGTAGTTCTTAACTAAGCTCATACGAAAAAGAGCAGTATCATCGTTTTGCGAGTGAAAATATAAATGAGGTTGATTGTCAAATGGGGCTTCAACTTTTATCTTTATTACTTCACAAACATTATGATAAAGAGTGTGTCATTATTATTGATGAATATGATACGCCCATTCAACAGGATCATCTTTGTGATTTTTATAATGAAATTGTTGATTTTATGCGCAATTTTTTTTCGGGTGGTCTAAAAGACAATCCACATTTGGCTTTTGGATTTTTAACAGGTATTCTAAGAGTCGCAAAAGAAAGTATTTTTAGTGGGATGAACAATTTAAAAACGAACTCCATATTAGATAATAATTATAGTTCTTATTTTGGCTTCACAAATGAAGAAGTCAGAGACATGCTTGCATATTATGATTATGAAGATAAATATCAAGAAATTTGCGAATGGTATGATGGATATCGTTTTGGAAATTCGGAAATATTTAATCCTTGGTCTGTAATCAATTATATTTCGGATCAATGTTTTCCAAAAGCTTTTTGGCAATCAACAGGTAGTAATGATATTATTGGTGAAATCATTGGAACCGCAACACCTGAAATTAATGAAAACTTGTATAAATTGTTTTGTGGAAATACTGTCACAACGTATGTAGATACAAGTGTAATATATCCTGAAGTTCAAAGTAATCCTAATAGTATATATAGTTTTTTGTTGGTTGCGGGGTATCTAAAGGTGGCCGAAATATATCCGCAAAATGATGGAAATTATATGTGCGATGTGGCTATTCCTAATAAAGAAATTTTATATGTATATGAAAAAGAAGTATTGAATCGTACAAATCAAAATAATGTTTCAATTTCAATTCATCAGGCTATCTTTTCTAAAGATACAAGTAAACTGCAGTCTTTGTTGGAGGATTTTATGTTAAAAAGTATATCAACGATGGATGGGGCTAGTGAAGCATTCTATCATGGAATGATGCTTGGATTATGTGCTGTACTAGGAAGTCAATTTAAGGTAAGATCAAATAGAGAATCGGGACTAGGTCGGTTTGATATTGAATTATTGCCGATGGTGAAGGGAATACCTGGATTTATCTTTGAGTTTAACATACGAAAGATATAAATGTTGATTTAGATTCACTGGCTAATAGTACACTTAAACAGATTGAAGATATGAAATATGATACAGAATTAAACGATTTTGGTGTTGAAGATATTGTAAAAATTGGTATAGCATTTAGACAAAAAAGTGCGGTTGTTAAGCGTGGATAAACCTATTGGTGAAAACTGATAGGTTTTTGTTTGTGAAAATTTAAAATAAACTATCATTATGTAAATTTGTATGTTATAATAGTTTACACATGTAAACGGTTACAAATAGGAGGTAAAATATTATGGATAAAAAATATGTCTATGAATTTAATGAAGGCGATGAAACGATGCGTGAATTGTTAGGTGGAAAGGGTGCCAACTTAGCTGGAATGTCTAAACTAGGAATGCCTGTGCCTTATGGATTCACTATCACTACAGAAGCTTGTAACCAATATTATGAAGATAATGAAACAATTAATGATGGTATTAAAGCTCAAATCATGGAATATCTAGATTTATTGGAAAAGAAGTCTGGAAAGAGATTGGGGGATGAAGCCAATCCTTTATTAGTATCTGTTCGTTCAGGGGCACGTGCAAGTATGCCTGGTATGATGGATACTATTTTAAATTTAGGTATGAATAAAACAGTTGCAGAAACAGTTGCAAATTTAACAAATAATGAGCGTTTCGCATATGATTCATATCGTCGTTTTATTCAAATGTATTCAGACGTTGTTATGGGGTTGAGTAAAAAGCGTTTTGAAGAGATCATCGATGAAGTAAAGGCTGAAAGAGGCATTAGTGATGACTTAGATTTAAATGCTGAAGATATGAAGAAATTAGTAGAATTATTTAAAGCGTTCTACAAAAATGAATTAAAATCTGAATTCCCTGAAGATCCTAAAGAACAATTGATGGGTGCTATTGAGGCTGTATTCCGTTCTTGGAACAATCCTCGTGCTATCTATTATCGTAAGATGAATGATATTCCGTCAAGCTGGGGAACTGCCGTTAACGTACAGATGATGGTATTTGGCAATATGGGTAATGATTGTGGTACAGGTGTTGCCTTTACGCGTAATCCAAGTACTGGTGAAAATAAATTGTATGGTGAATTCTTAATGAATGCCCAAGGTGAAGATGTTGTTGCGGGTATTCGTACACCTCAAAAGATTGATCAATTAAAAAAAGTAGCTCCTGGAGCATATGATGATTTTGTAGCTATCACTAAAAAATTGGAAACGCACTATCGTAATATGCAGGATATGGAATTCACAATTGAAAAAGGTAAATTATTCATGTTGCAGACACGTAACGGTAAACGTACAGCTCAGGCTGCATTAAAGATTGCGTGCGACATGGTGGATGAAGGTATGATTACTATTGATGAAGCTTTAATGATGGTTGAACCTCAACAATTAGATTCATTACTTCACCCAATGTTTGATGCGGATGAATTAAAGAAAGCTGAACCAATTGCTTCAGCACTTCCAGCAAGTCCAGGTGCTGCTTGTGGTCAAATCGTATTTAGTGCAGAAGAAGCGATTCAAGAGGCAAGTCGTAACCACAAAGTCATCTTAGTTCGTTTAGAAACAAGTCCAGAAGACATTGAAGGTATGCACGTATCTCAAGGTATCTTAACGGTACGTGGAGGTATGACAAGTCATGCTGCTGTTGTTGCTCGTGGTATGGGTGCATGCTGCGTAAGTGGTTGTGGCGATATCAAGATGCATGATGATGAAGGATATTTTGAAATTGATGGTGTGAAATATCACCGTGGAGATTGGATCAGTTTAGATGGTTCAACAGGAAATATCTATGGTAGTGCTATTAAAACCGTTCCTGCAAGTATTTCAGGTGATTTTGAACGTTTTATGAACTGGGCGGATGAAAGACGTACATTAAAAGTTCGTACAAATGCCGATACACCACATGATGCAAAACAAGCTCATGAATTTGGTGCACAAGGTATTGGTTTAGTTCGTACGGAACACATGTTCTTTGAAGGGGATCGTATTAAAGCGGTTCGTGAAATGATTGTTTCTAAAACGGCAGCTCAAAGACGTGTCGCATTAGAAAAAATCTTGCCTATGCAAAGAAGTGACTTTGAAGGAATCTATGAAGCTATGGAAGGTCTACCAGTGACAATTCGTTACTTGGATCCACCTTTACATGAATTCTTACCTACAAACTCTTATGATATTACACAATTAGCTAAGGATATGCACATTGGATTGGATGAATTGAAATCTGTCATTTCTAGCTTACACGAATTCAATCCTATGATGGGTCATCGTGGATGTCGTTTGGCTATTTCGTATCCAGAAATTGCTGAAATGCAGACAACTGCAGTGATTCAGGCTGCATTAGCTGTCAATGAAAGACATCCAGACTGGAAGATTGAACCTGAAATCATGATTCCATTGGTTGGTGATGTTGCAGAACTTCGCTATGTTAAAAAGGTTGTATGTGAGGTAGCTGACAAATTGATTCAAGAATCTGAATTCGATATGAAATATCATGTTGGTACAATGATTGAAATTCCTCGTGCTGCATTATTAGCAGATGAAATCGCAAAAGAAGCTGAATTCTTCTCATTTGGTACAAATGACTTAACACAGATGACATTTGGATTCTCTAGAGATGATGCAGGAGGATTCTTACAAGATTACTATGATAAAAAAATCTTTGAATCAGATCCATTTGCACACTTAGACCAAAGAGGTGTTGGAAAACTAGTAAAGATGGCAACTGAACTTGGAAGAAGTACTCGTCCAAATATTAAATTAGGAATCTGTGGAGAACATGGTGGGGATCCTGCAAGTATTGAATTCTGTCATAGAGTTGGATTGAATTATGTATCTTGTTCACCATATCGTGTACCAATCGCAAGACTGGCTGCTGCACAGGCTGCTGTACGTGATAAGTAGGAGTTTTTTATCGATAAAAATCCCATCTATTCTGAACAAGCAAGTACATTTAGATTATCTAATGGACAAAATGCTAATCGAAAACGATGGAGAGATACACGTGTTGTGGCTTATATACCTATAAAAGCGTAAAGAAAATTAATAGAGTCATTAAATATTCATTCGAATATATTAAAGGCTCTATTTTTTATATATTAAGATTTTGGCTTCGGAACAGGGGAATGCGGTATGTGAAAAAACTGTAGAATTGTCACAATTTGTTGATTATGAGGAACGACAAAAAGGACTATCGTAATAGC
>OMGU01002181.1_pt1 | contig 11968 bp, 10 predicted proteins | sample 1646121 | NCBI WGS metagenome assembly OMGU01 (sample SAMN05578581, study PRJEB25193) | human gut metagenome | biome: Human Microbiome; feature: human-associated habitat; material: feces | host: Homo sapiens | place: USA:Birmingham
TGCCGTGCCGCAGCCGCCGGAGCGGTGCTTAAGCCGTCAGGCGGGAATTATGCGGCATTGCCTTAGCTTACATTCTAAATAACATCAAAAAGCGGCGCAGAGCCGGGCGTTATCTCCTCCGGTTCTGCGCCGTTTTTTTATTTTTATGTGATAATGAACGATTTACAGGATATCCCACTGCACGGGGGTCAGGAACAGCTTTTCCGCCTCGGCACGGTCGGTGGTCTGGCCCAGCACCCACATCAGTTTGACTGCGGTGGCTTCGGGGGTCATATCGTGCGCTTCCAGCACACCGGGCAGGGCTTTGGCCGCGCGGCCAACTTCGTACACGGCAAGGTCGCTGCCCTCATGCGGTACCTGGGTGGTGAACACAGCCAGGTGCCCCGCGCCGCACCAGTCCCGCACGGCGGCAAACATGGCACCATCATCCCCGCCGGGCAGGCCGCCCACGCCAAAGCTTTCCAGCACCAGAGCGCGGTAACGGCCCTCCAACATGGGGATGATATCCGCCCGCATGCCCGGGACCAGCCGCAGCACAAACACATTGGGGTCCAGCGCGGTGCTGAACACCGCATGGGTATACTCCGCCGGGCGCTGCAGGAACTGGATCAGGCGGCGGTCCCGGAACATGGCGGTTTCGGGGTAGTCGATGCTGGAAAACGCGTTAAAACTCTTGGTTCGGGTTTTGCGGGCGCGGGTGCCCAAAATCACCTGATTGTCAAACACGATCTGCACGCCCCAGGCATCCGGGTGGCAGGCATAGGCCACGGCGCGCCACAGATTATTGCGGGCATCGGTATCGCGGTTATAAATCGATTTCTGGCTGCCGGTCAGCACCACCGGCTTGGGGCTTTTCTGGATCATGTAGCTGAGCGCTGCGGCGGTATAGCCCATCGTGTCCGTGCCATGGGTGATGACAAAACCATCATAGCGGTCATAGTTTTCCTGCACAGCGGCGGCAATGCCCTGCCACTGTTCGGGGCCCATGTTGGTGGAATCCAGGTTATACAGCTGGATGGTATCAATGCGGCAGAATTCCGCCAGTTCCGGCACGCAGGAAAGCAGCTCTTGCGAGGTGATGGCCGGGGCAAGCCCGCCCGCCGCCGTTGGGCGCGAAGCAATGGTGCCGCCGGTTGCAATCAGCAGGATCGTTCTCATAAATTAGAGTTCTCCTTTTATTTTTCACTGCACGGTGCCTTGGCGCAGGGGCGGGGCACCCTTGTGCATAATATTCATAAGTGCGCTTATTATACCATCTGTGTGCGCGCAAGGCAAACATTTTTTACAGGGGGTTGACAAGCTTGGTCTATTGTTATAGACTAGGTTTATAGCAATAGACCAAATGAGAGAAGGAGCACCCCGAAATGGAACAGGATTACCGCCTTGCGGAAGGCGAATACCGCTTTGCCTGCCTGGTGTGGGCCAACGAGCCGCTGGGCAGCGGCCAGCTGGTAGCGCTGGCAAATGAAGCCCTTGGCTGGAAGAAAAGCACCACCTATACCGTGCTGAAAAAGCTGTGTGAGCGCGGTATATTACACAATGCAAACGGCACCGTAACGGCACTGGTCAAACAGGCCCAGGTTCAACAGGAAGAAAGCGCCGCCGTCGTGCAGAAAAGCTTTGGTGGCAGCCTGCCCCGCTTTGTGGCCGCTTTTTTGAACACCAGCTCCATCAGCGAGGAAGAAGCTGCCGCCATCCGCGCCATGCTGGATGATGCCCGCCGTCAGGACAGCGATGCCTGAATGCTGCTTGCTTACTGCTTAACGGAAAGGAAAAACGCCATGATGTTCAGCATCCGTTCTTTTGTGCTGTATGCCGTTGGCACCAGTATGTGCGGCGGCCTGCTGGTACTGCTCTGCCTACCGTTGTGCGCGCTGCTGCGCAGGCTGCGGGCACCCAGCAAACTGCTGTGCCTGCTTTGGCTGGCGGTCGGGCTGCGGTTTCTGCTGCCGGGCGGCATCCCGGTATCCATCCGGCAGCCGGGCAGCGCGGCCCCCATTCAACAGGCTGGCGCCGTGGTTCAGGCGCTCACCGTGCCCGCGGAACTCCCGGCGCAGGCTTTGCCGGGCGCGGCAGGCAGTGCTCCCCTGCCCGGCAGCATGTTTAACATCTGGGTGGCACTGGCAGCGATCTGGGCTGCCGGGGTAGTGGTTTTACTGGTGCGTGCGGCAGCTGGCTATTGCCGCCTGCGCCGCATGGTGACCCTTGCCTGCAAAACGCCGGATGGCTGCTACACCTGCGCCGCGGTTGCCACGCCGTTCACACTTGGCGTGCTGCGCCCCCGCATTTATATGCCGCAAAGCCTGCAGGGTCCCCCACGCCGTGCGGTACTGCTGCATGAACGCACCCACATCCGCCGGGGTGACCCTATTACCAAGCCGCTGTACTATCTGGCCGCCTGCCTGCACTGGTGGAACCCGCTGGCGTGGCTGGCGTTCCGCCAATTTGAGCAATACATGGAACTTGCCTGTGACGAAGCCGCCATCGGCACCGCTCCCGCTGCCGAACGCGCTGATTACTGCGAAAGCATTCTGCGCTTTGCCACGGTGCGCCAGATGCCCGGTGCCCTCGCTTTTGGGCAGGGCCAGGTGGCCAAGCGGGTGGCCCACTTGCTGAAATACCGCAAACCCGCCCCGCTGCTGTTAGCCCTTGGCTGTGTGCTGGTTGCGCTGGGCTGCGGTGCCTGCGCCCTGCGGCCCCAGGCAGAAACCATAACACCGCAGGCCGAACCCGTTTCCGCTGCGGCAGAACCCACGCCGGAACCTGCCACTCCTGCTGATGATACGCTGACCAACAGCGCCGCGGAACCCACCGCACAGCCGGAGCAGCCCCAGGCCACGGCAGAGCCGTTGGTTTTCGGCTGGCCGGTAGCGGATTTCCATTACATTGCCCGCTTTGTATCAGACTATCACCGCGGGGCGGATTATAGCGCCACCAAGGGCACGCCGGTGTTGGCGGTGTACGGCGGCACAGTGGCGGTTGCCAACTACAACCACCCCAGTTACGGCAATCATGTGGTGATCGACCATGGCACCCTGCCGGACGGCCACAGTTACCGCACGCTGTATGCCCACCTGGATACCCTGAGCGTGGCAGCTGGCGACACTGTAACCCAGGGCCAGCAGCTTGGCACGGTGGGTTCCACCGGCGCATCAACCGGCAACCACCTGCACCTGGAGCTGTTTGTGGATGGAGCCTTGACCGATACCCGCACGATGATTCCTTACGATAACACCACCTCCCCGGACCTGCATTTGACCACTACGCTGGATTTTATCTGCCCGTTGGAAAGCTACACGGCAATTTCTGTCCCCTTCCGCACCGATGATTCCGACACACCGCCCCACCTTGGCGTGGATTTTGCCGCTGCGGGCGGTACACCGGTCCAGGCTGCACAGAGCGGCGTTGTGACCCAGGCAGGCTGGGATGATGACCACGGTTACTTTGTAACCATCTACCACGGTGCAAACGCCGCTGCCAACGATGACGGCACTTACCCTGCCAACTATGCCACCAGCTATGCTCACCTGCAAAGCAAGCCCGCCGTACAGGTGGGGCAGCGGGTCGCGCAAGGGGATGTGATCGGCTATGTGGGCAGCACAGGCAGTTCCACCGGCAACCACCTGCACTTCCAGCTGCTGGTAAACGGCACCCCCGTTGACCCGCTGGCCATGCTGCCGCAATAAGAGAAACCAAATGGAACTGAAAACATTCTATGTACGGGCTGCTGCAGCTGCGGCGGCAGCCCTGCTTTTTTTGTACCCATTCCCCGCCCATGCAGCGGATTCCGCTGCCTTGCAGGGCCAGGTGAGCGCGGCGCAGCGCGAATATGAAAGCGCCGCCAGCACACTGGACAGCATGCAGCAGCAAGCCAGTGACACCCGCCAGCAGGTCAACGACTTGCAAAGCCAAACCGACGCACTGCGCGGCCAACTGGGCAGCATTGTGGCCCAGCTGGAGCAAAGCCGCACCGAGCTGGCCGAAGCCCAAAACCAGGCAGCCGCTGCGGCCAAGGCGCTGGAAGAAAAGCAGGCTGCGTTCAGCGCCCGATATGACAGCTGCAAGCAGCAGCTGACCGCCATGCAGCTGCTGAACGAAGGCGGGGGCATCAGCCTGTTGATGCAGGCGGATGATTTGTACGAACTGCTGACCTTTTGGCAGGTGCTGAACGATTTGACCGAGCACAATAAACAGCTGCTGGACGAGTTGGATGCGGAAGCTCAGGCTCTGGACACCCAACGCCAGCAGGCCGAAGCCGCTGCAACGCAGGCCGAACAGGCCGCCCAAGCCCTGCAGGCGCGCCAGGATGAACTGACCCAGACGCAGATCCAGCTGGAACAGGCCTTGCAGCAGGCCAGCACGGAACTGGACAGCCAGCAGGCAGCCGCCGAAGCCCAGGCCGCCGTGACCGAAGAAAAACGCAAGGCCTATGAACAGGCTACCGCCGCGCTGGATGCCTACTTAAAAGCGCAGAGCCAGAAATACCAGGATCCCGCCCGCCATTGCAGTTTGGATTTCACCTGTCCCGTGCCCAGCGTGGGGCGCATCAGCACCTACTTTGGGGAGCCGGATGCTGTATACAACAAGCCGCACACAGGGGCCGACATGCCCGCCGCCAGCGGCACCCTCATTTACGCCGTGGCGGATGGCGTGGTCAGCGCGGCATCCGCCCGGCCCAGTTATGGCAACTGTGTGCAGATCGACCACGGCACCGCGGATGACGGCAGCAGCTATGCCACCCTGTATGCGCACATGTCCAGCTTTTGCGTCAGCGCGGGGCAGACGGTGCATAAGGGCGATGTGATCGGCTATGTGGGCAACACCGGGGATGTGCGCGGTGCCAACGGCGGCTACCACCTGCATTTGGAGCTGCGCATCAACGGCACCCGCACCGACCCGCTGCAATACATCCCGCACTGAACGGTGAATGTCGATTGACCGGCTAACGTACAAAACAAACACACTATGGCTGAACTGCAACACAAAACACCGCGCAACCCCCGCCGCAGCAACCTGCGCCGGCTGCCCGGCTGGCACAGAACTGGCGAGATTTTTTATGCCGTCGGCTTTTTAACAGAATATTGGCTCATCTGCCTGGGCCGCAAGGCTGCCGCCGCGGCGCACGCTGCGCGGGATGCTACGCTTTATCTTATCCGGCTGCTGCTTGCCCCGGTGTTGGAGCTGGGGCAGGCATTCTGCACCGCGCTGGCCGGGCCGCACCCGCTGCGGCAGCTGGTGCCATGGCTTGCCCCCTGCGCCGCCGGGGTGATACTTTGGGCTGTGGTTGCCCATGGGCTGAACCTGCACTTTACCCTGCAGGTGGAAGTAAACGGCACCGTGGTTGGCAGCGTTGCCACCGAGCAGAACTTTGATACCGCCCGCGCAGACCTCCAGGCCCGCCTTGCCGCCGCACGGCAGCTGGCGGATTCCGATACCGCCGCCCTGCCGGTGCTGGAGCCAACCTATACCCTGCACATCGGCGGTACCCCCATGACGGAATTGCAGCTGACGGATGCTATTCTGCGCGCCAGCGGCAGCTCCATTGTGGAAGGCACCGCAGTGTATCTGGATGGCAGCCTTGCTTTTGTTACGGTAGAGGGCGACCACCTGCGCTGCTTTTTCAACCAGCTGCAGCGGCCCTGGCGCGCCCCCAGGCAAAGCAATGTGCGCACCGCATTTCTGCATGAGATCCGGCTGGTGGATGGCATCTATCTGGCGGGTTCGGTGCAGCCTTATCATGAAATCATACAAGCCTTGCAAAGCCGTGATTTATTGCAGGTCAAAACTGTGTACACCCGCGTGTATCAGGAGCCGATTCCCTATGACCAACAGACGGTGGAACGCAGCGACCTTGGCTTTGGCGTGGTGGAAACCATCCAGCAGGGTGTTGACGGCACCCAGCAGCTGACCGAGGAGATTACCTATGTGAACGGTGTGCAAACTGCCGCCGAGGTGGTACATATTGATATATTGACCCCCGCAGTGCCGGAAATCACTGCCCGCGGCACCCATCTTGCGCCGGGCATGACGGCGGAGCTGGATGGGTACACCTTCATCTGGCCGGTGCCGCAGTACAAGCATGTAAGCCGCTGGATGGGCGGCAGCGACAACCACAAGGGCGCGGATATTGCCGCGCCGCGCGGCACCCCCATCATTGCCTCAGCAAGCGGCACGGTGGTAACGGCCACCTACCACAACAGCGTTTTCAGCTATGGCAACTATGTCATTCTGGACCACGGGGATGGCTACCGAACCTTGTATGCCCACATGAGCGCTTTTGCCGTCAAGCAGGGCGATGTGGTGCAGCAGGGCCAAATAATTGGCTATGTGGGGGATACCGGGTATTCTTTCGGCTGCCACTGCCACTTTGAAATGTTTGGTCCCGGCGGGCGGTTCAGCGCGCAGCTGCTGTTCCCTACTTTATAGCACTGCTTTACATTCTTATAAAATTTTGCAATCCACTTTACCTTTTCCGTTTTTTGTGTTAGAATTTTAAGTAATTTATGGGGACAATGTCGTCCGCCCTTGTTGGCGGCTGCATTGTTCCCTTTTTTTACTTATAATGGAGGTGGATGGTATGGACCGCATTGACCGCAAAATCATTGATATTCTGCAAACAAACGCACGCGCCCCGCTGAAAGAAATTGCCGACCGGGTGTTTTTGTCCTCCCCTGCGGTTTCGGCCCGCATTGCCAAACTGGAAAAAGACGGCGTACTGACCGGCTATCAGGCGCAGGTTGCCCCGCTCAAGCTGGGGCAGCTGGTCAAGGCGTTCATCAACCTAGATATGGACCCCAAGCTCAAGCCGGAGTTTTACCCCTACATCCAAAGCTGCGGCAATGTTGTGGAGTGCAACTGCGTGACTGGCGATTACAGCATGCTGATTGAAGTGCTGTTTGGCACCACGCAGGAGTTGGATACCTTTATCAACCATCTGCAGCAGTTTGGCCGTACCCGCACGCAGATCGTGTTTTCCACCCCGGTGGAGCACCGCGGCCTGCCGGTGAGCGAACCGGAGGAAGAACCGGCGGCGGAAACCTGACTGCCTGTTCCCGCCTTTTCCCATCCCTGTCCTGAATATGGGCGGGGATTTTTTTATTTTACCTGTTGACAGCTGTGTATATTGCGTATATACTGTATATGCAGCATATAAACAGTTCAGATTGCAAGGAGGAACACGGCATGGAGCTGTATATCTCCAATTCCGGCCAGGAACCCATTTACGCGCAGATCACCCGGCAGATCAAAGCCAAAATTTTGAACGGCGAATTGCAGCAGGGTGATGCACTGCCCAGCATCCGCCTGTTGGCGAAGGAGCTGCGCATCAGCGTGATCACCACCAAGCGCGCGTATGAGGACCTGGAAGCCGATGGTTTTATTACCACCATGCCGGGGCGCGGCAGCTTTGTTGCGCCGCAAAACCCGGCCCTACACCGGGAGGAAAGCTTAAAACAGATGGAAGAGCACCTGCAGCACGCCATTGATGCCGCGCGGCGCGGCGGCATTACCAAAGACGAAGTGCGCGAAACCCTTGACCTTTTGTGGGAGGAATCATGATGGCTGAACCTTTGGCCGCCGCACTGCATGGTGTGGCAAAACATTACCACGGTTTTACCCTTGGCCCGCTGAACCTGGAAATTCCCGCCGGGAGCATTGTTGGCCTGATTGGTGAAAACGGCGCGGGCAAAACCACCCTGCTCAAACTGCTGACCGGTGTAAACCGCCCGGATGCCGGCACCGTGGAGCTGCTGAGCGCCACCCCAGATGATGCCGCCGTGCGCGCGAAAATTGGCGTTGTGTTTGAGGATGCCTATTTTTATGAATCGCTGACCCCCGCACAGGTTGGTGCCAGCCTGCGCGGCATATTTGGCCCAGCGTGGGATGCCGGTTATTTCGCCGCTCTGCTGGAGCAGTTCCACCTGCCGCCGAAAAAGAGCATCAAAGAACTCAGCCGCGGCATGCGGATGAAGCTGAACCTTGCCAGCGCTTTGGCCCACCGGCCGGGGCTGCTGGTGCTGGACGAAGCCACCTCCGGGCTGGACCCCGCCGCTCGCAGCGAGATTTTGGATATCCTGCTTGATTTTATCCAGGATGAGCGCCACAGCGTGCTGTTGAGCAGCCACATTACCACCGACCTGGAACAGATCGCCGATACCATTGCCTACCTGCACCACGGGCAGCTGCTGTTTGCCAAAAACAAGGATGACCTGATGGAAGAATACGGCATTCTGCGGTGCAGCCAGCAGGACCTTGACCGCCTGCCGCCGGAGTGGATCGCCGCCACCTACCGCACCGCCGCCGGCTGCGAAAGCCTGGTACACCCGCGGGTCAGCGTCCTGCGCGCATTGCCCGGTGTGGTATGCGATGCCGCCAGCATTGATGACATTATGCGCCTGACCAGCAAGGAGGGTTAACAATGAAAGGTTTTTTGTGCAAAGACTGGGCCATTTTGGTGAACAGCTACAAGAAAAATTTCCTTATTATGGTTGTGCTTTATCTTGGCATGGCGGTCTGCCTGCATATGGATTACCTGTGTTATGCGCTGGTTGCCGTGTGCGGCGTTTACGCATCCAGCACCATGAATTTTGATGATTACGCCCACTGGGATACCTATGCCCGCACCCTGCCGGTCACACCGGGGCAGGTTGTTGGCTGCAAGTACCTGTTGGGACTGCTGCTCACCCTGTTTGGCAGCGTTTGCGCCGCGGTGGGAATTTTCCTTGCCGGCCAATACGCAGATGTGTTGGAAGCGGCATTCTCGATTCTGGTCATTGCCGCGTTTTCCCTGCTGCTGTTTGCCGTCAACATGCCGTTTTCCTACAAATTCGGCGCGGTGCGTGCCGGCACCTGGGTGTACCTGGTCACATTCTTTGGTGTTTTCCTCATAATTTTTGCCATGGAGCATCTGCCCTATCTGCAGCGTTCTTCCGTCATTTCCCAGCTGGACGCTTTGGGCAATGCCCTCACCGCGCAGCCGGTGCTTTTGTTGCTGCCCTGCGCGGCCGTGCTGCTGCTCTATCTTGGCAGCTGGGCCTTGAGCGTACAAATTTATCAGCGCAAAGAGTTTTGAGGGAATTCCTGGTTCTTTTGCTCGGCGGTAAAAACGCTGAGTGAAAACACGCCGGATCAGGCCAGAACAGCTGAAAACCGGCAATCCGCTATTGACAAACCGGCACCCGTGCGGTAAAATAATTAAGTATTCAATGCGGGTGTCGTACAACGGCTAGTACATCAGCCTTCCAAGCTGGGGACGAGGGTTCGACTCCCTTCACCCGCTCCATATAAAAACAGCGCAGGATCGAAAGATTCTGCGTTGTTTTTCTGTTCAAGTACCCACTTTCTTTTTTACCCAATACCAAAACAAGCAGTGTCCTTCTCCCCTTTCCGGGAGCGGCACTGCCTGTTTTTATTCTATTAAAGTTTCTTCTGTTCCCTTCTTTTCAAAGAAGGAACAAAACTCCCGTAACTTTACTGCTGCTGTTCCGCGCGCTTTTTGGCGATGGCGGCCAGGGCATCCTTGCGGGACAGGTTGATGCGACCCTGCTGGTCGATGTCGGTTACCATAACGATGATGGGATCGCCCACGGCAACAACATCTTCCACATGCTCTACACGGTGGTCGTCCAGCTTGGAGATGTGAACCAGACCTTCCTTGCCCGGGGCAATCTCAACAAATGCGCCAAAGTTCATCAGGCGGGTCACGCGGCCCTTGTAGATAGCGCCCACTTCGGGATCTTCCACAATGGTCTTGATGGTGGAAATCGCGCGCTTGGCGTCGTCCTGATCCACAGCGGAGATAAAGACGTGGCCGTCCTCCTCAATGTCGATCTTGCAGTTGAAGTTGGCGCACATTTCCTGAATGACCTTGCCGCCCTTACCGATGACGTCCTTGATCTTGTCAACGGGGATTTGCATGCTGAACATCTTGGGTGCATACTTGGAAAGCTCTGCGCGCGGCTCGGCAATGCAGGGCTTGATGATCTCGTCCAGGATGAACAGGCGGCCCTTGCGGCACTTTTCCAGTGCTTCGGCCACAATATCATAGGTCAGGCCGTCCACCTTAATATCCATCTGGATAGCGGTAATACCGCGGCGGGTGCCGCCAACCTTAAAGTCCATATCGCCGTGGAAGTCCTCCACGCCCTGGATATCCAGCATGGTCATCCAGCGGCCGCCGTGCAGCGGGTCGCCATCGGTGATCAGGCCGCAGGAGATACCGGCAACCGGTGCCTTGATGGGTACACCAGCATCCATCAGGGCCAGGGTGGAAGCGCAAATAGAAGCCTGAGAGGTGGAGCCGTTGGAGCTCATGATTTCAGAAACGGTACGGATGGTGTACGGGAACTCTTCCATGCTGGGCAGCACGGGGATCAGAGCACGCTCCGCCAGGTTGCCGTGGCCGATCTCGCGGCGGCCGGGGCTGCGCGGTGCGCGGGCTTCGCCGGTGGAGTACGGCGGCATGTTATAGTGATGGATGTAGCGCTTGAGCGGGGTGTCGGACAGGTCGTCCATCATCTGGGCATCTTTGGTGGAGCCCAAGGTGCAGATGGTCAGGGCCTGGGTCTGGCCGCGGGTGAACAGGCCGGAGCCGTGCACACGGGGCAGCACACCGACTTCGGCGGCCAGCGGGCGGATCTCATTGATGCCGCGGCCGTCAACACGCTTGCCTTCTTCCAGCAGCCAGGTGCGCACAACCTTCTTCTGCAGCTTATAGCTGATCAGATCCAGGTCGGCGGCGTTCAGTTCGGGGTGTTCCTCGGCAATAGCATCCATGATGGGCAGCATGGCGGCATCGCGGACGTTTTTGTCGTCGGTGTTCATGGCAGCCTTGACATCTTCCAGGTGCTTGGCGTACACATCCGCCAACAGAGCGTGGTCCAGTTCCACCGGGGTAAAGCTCTTCTTCGGCTTGCCGATCTCTGCAACAATGCCGTTCATAAAGGTGAGCAGCTTTTTGATTTCCTCATGGCCAGCCTTGATGGCGTCCATCATGACCTCTTCGGTCACTTCGTTGGCGCCGGCTTCAATCATGACGATCTTTTCCATGCTGGCAGCCAGGGTCAGGGCCAGGTCAGAGCGCTCGCGCTGCTCCTTGGTGGGGTTCAGCACGATCTCGCCGTCCACATAGCCGACTGCCACGCCGCCGATGGGGCCATTCCAGGGGATATCCGACATGGCAATGGCGAGAGACGCGCCGTTCATACCGGCAATCTCAGGGGAGCAGTCCGGGTCAAGGCTCATCACAGTCATGGTCACGCAGACATCGTTGCGCATATCCTTGGGGAACAGCGGGCGGATGGGGCGGTCAACCACGCGGGATGACAGGATGGCGTGTTCACCGGGGCGGCCTTCGCGGCGCATAAAGGAGCCGGGAATGCGACCGGCGGCGTACAGCTTTTCTTCAAATTCCACGCTCAGGGGGAAGAAATCCACCCCTTCACGCGGCTTTTCGCTCATGGTAACATTGCACAGCACGCAGGTTTCGCCATAGCGGATCATTGCGCTGCCATTGGCAAGGCCGCAGAGCTTGCCGGTTTCCACCACAAACGGGCGGCCGGCAAAAGTTGTTTCAAACTTGCGGTAGTTGGGGAAGGTTGCCTTACGGGATGCAAATTCCAGTGCCATAGTAATTCTCCTTCTGATATAATTTTTGATACCTGGTGGGAATATGCGGTTCAGGCAGCCCCATGCTTTGAGCAATAAATCCAGCGGCGGAACGGTTGTTTTGCTCCGGCGTTCGATTTACTGCACAAACCATGCGGGCGGCCAAAAACATTAAGTTAGGAGGTAAGGGGGGGGGAGTTAGGAGTTACAGCACTGACCAAAGGTACCGCACATTACATTGTAAAAGGCAGTGGGATATAATGGACTGGCAACGGTGGCCGGAGTGCCAAAGTACCGTTCTCCTCTCTCGGGGTCCTAAGGCAACACTGCACAATTCCCGCCTTACGGCTTAAGCACCGCTCCG
>OMGU01002185.1_pt1 | contig 11933 bp, 7 predicted proteins | sample 1646121 | NCBI WGS metagenome assembly OMGU01 (sample SAMN05578581, study PRJEB25193) | human gut metagenome | biome: Human Microbiome; feature: human-associated habitat; material: feces | host: Homo sapiens | place: USA:Birmingham
ATGGAACAAATCCCAAGTTGAAAATTTTTTACTTTTCCCTTTTTATCTTTTTTTAGCTTAACCATTAAAAATCCTATATCCAATAACATATAGAGGATTAAATCTACAATAAATAGAAAAATACTTAGGTCTTTTTCAAAGCCAATTGCTAAAATAATATTATATAATCCCAAAATTACCGAACATACTCGGGTTAATTTAACATCCCAAATCACATGTGGTATCTTCCATTTAAAAGTAGACCAAACCATCAAAAAGCAACCAGAAAGCAATATCATTGTTCTATTTAATTCCATAAACTTCCACTCCTATTGTTATATATTTTTTACCATATTCCAACATTAAAACATATAATATACTACACTACACCATTATTCAACAATTTATTAAAAATGGAAAAGGAGAAAACTTGTCCCAGCTTGATACAATACGTAACCTACTATATACTGATTTATCAAGCTAAGGAAAAATTTCAAAATTCCTTCTCCATAATTAAACATTGTATTAAGTTAGAATGCAATCATAATTCCAACTATAGTGCCGACAGCGCCTCCAATCACTGCACCTGGCACAGATCCTGCTGCGCCTCCAATACCTACACCCGTTGCCGCACAACCAATAATAGTACCCGCAACGCAAAAGCCGCATCCACCTGTTACTAGATATAATTGTTCATCTTCAAGCTCGCTAAAATAACACACAGTATCCATCAAAACATCTCCTTTCGATTTCATACTACTAATACTTAACACCTTATTGTATTTACTGAACATCTTTTAGTGGCATGCTGAACCAATCAAAGACAATCCAGCACTTGCGCAACCGCCTCCTGCAGAGACTCCTGCAATTGGTCCTGTTAAAATACCAACACCAACACCAACAGCCGGGCTAAAGCCAACCAATACGACTCCTGTAAAAGCTTTAACAGCTTTCCAAGCACCTCCACCACCATCAATTTCGCACATCTCATCCATACTAAGTTCACAGAATCCATTGTTTAATACCATTTCCATTGTTTTAAATCTCCTTTCCTTAATATATTTTCTTTACACTAATCCAAAAAAGTAATATACTCAGCCTAGGTACTTTTCTTAAAAGTGCTTACTTGTTTGGAACTCTGATGGTTTTCGCGAATTTTATCAGAGTTCTTTTTATATAAAACAGACTGTCTTAGACATATCCGATTTATATCTTCTTAAATATCATGCTTCACAAAATCACACTCAAAATTCCCATACTTGACACAGCCATGATCACACCCGCCAACAGAACTCCACAGAAGCATGCTCCAATGCTTTCTTTAAAATCCATCTCCAATATACTTGCTGCCAAAATTCCAGTCCATGCTCCTGTTCCCGGAACAGGAATTCCAACAAAAAGAACCAACGCAAGAAACATACCTCTTCCAGCCTTTTTCTGAAGCTTTTTCCCTGCTTGTTTACCCTTTTCCAGACAGAATGTAAAAAAACTTCCAATGTATTTTTTATCTTTTCCCCAACTCAATATTTTTTGAGAAAAATAAAACACAAATGGTAATGGTAATATATTACCTATCAAACTGATAATGTACGTTTGTATAATCGGTACATTCATGGTCAGTCCTGTTGGAATAGCAATTCTAAGTTCTGCTAAAGGTAACATAGCTATAAAAAAAATAATAAGATAACGCATTTCTTATATTTCCTTTATTCTTCCTCCTAATAAATAGTGCCATGTTTTAATTCCAAAGTGTAGTGCCATTTTAGATGTACTCGATGATGTATAGCCACAATAAGTACACTTATATTTTTTCCCTCCATCGACTTCAAACAATTCCATATTACATAATTCTTTCATATATTCTCTTTTTCCTTCCTACTACTTATAAAATACTGTTTTTCCTACGCGCGCTCATAGGATTTATTTATATAAACCGGTAATCCCAGAATATACCTTATTTATCTTACTAATCCACTAAATTTATCTTACTCAGGACGAAATGCAGCACACTGTCATCATCAACAACAATTTTTGCCTGTGCAGCCATTCCACTTTTCAGATTTCCCTTTTCTCCATCCTTATTCTTTATCTCCATATTTTTACATTCTACTTTTACAACGTAATATGCATTACCGGTATTCTGGTCTACAGTCACATCTTTTGCAATTTCTTTTACTGTTCCTGTAAAATATCCATATTCACTTGACGGATATGAAGCCATCTCAAATTTTACTTCCTGATCCGGTTTTATTTTTGCTATGTCAGAATTTTCCACATACACCTGTGCATAATAACCTGACTGCTCCTTTGGATATATCTGTCCTATGGAATCTCCTTCCTGTATATATGTTCCATTTGAGATTTCCTTATTTGTGTAAAAATACCCTGATGTTCCTGCCTTTATGGTACAGTTATTATTTTTTATATCATAATCTTTTAAATAAGCCTCATACTCCTGCTTCTTATCCTCATAAGTAAGAATTTCAGCGGACACATTTCCTTTTTCCGTAAGAATCTTTATATCTGACTCATCTGTATTATTAGAATTTTCTGTCTGCTTCTTTTGAAGTTCTACAGAGGATATATTAGATTTAAGGCTTTCTATCTGTTCATTTGCAGTTTCTATCTGCTGTTCTATTGTTGAAATCTCATTAGACTCAAGATTGGACAATGCCTGATTTTTTTCTGTATCCACCTCTGCCAGTTGTGATGAATCCATTGTGGTTTCATCCTTTTTATTGTCATATTGAAGTGCTGTATAATCATATGATGAAATATAACTTTTTACTATTGAATAGTAATATGTATCGTTTTGGTCGAATGTGTTATTACGCGATATGATACATTGCTTTACATTGTTAAGTTTATTAATTTTTTCATTATACTTATCAATAGAATCATTGATAACTGTAATATTTTCATCGTATACCTCCCCAGTTTTATTCTTTTCCTTTCCTGCATCAATTGAAGTATTTAATAATTCTTTCCTGTCTTTAAATTCTGAATAATACTGGTTATCAGACATTGCATCTAATTCAGAATTATCTCCGTCAAGACTCTCCTGATATGCATTTAGTATGTCAAGACGCTGCTGTACACTATCAAGTTTACTCTTATAATCTTCGATAGTACTTCCAAGGTTTTCAATATCTATCTCATACAGTTCGTCCCCCTCACTCACATACTGTCCGTCCTTTACCGACATTTTAGTTATCTTTCCTGTAACTGCACAGCTTACTGCCGTACTGTCATCGTCACCTCTAAAGACACTATCAGCTTTTACTACTATATCCATCCTGAAAAGATACATCCAGATCAGGGCTATTGCCAGAATTGCACATATTATATATATGGTGTACGGCACAAATCTGTTTGGCTTAGAATCATATACTTCCGTACTGTCACTTATATCCTTTAAATCCACAATTATAGGTTTCATAATTTTCCTCTTTTCATAATCGAAGTTATGCGGTTGCTTTAACATCCACAGTATCAAGAGACTGCTGTTTTACAAGCTGTGCATATTTGCCGCCCTTTGCTACCAGCTCTGTATGATTGCCACTTTCTATAATCTTTCCATCTTCCAGCACATATATCTTATCGCAATTTTTTATAGTGCTGAGTCTGTGTGCTATAAAGATAGTTGTAACATCTTTTGAAAATTCACTTATTGTCTTATCAAGTGCTCTTTCAGTTATTGCATCAAGATTACTCGTAGCCTCATCCAATATCAATATATCCGGTTTTTTAAGCATGGCTCTTGCTATAGCCAGCCTTTGCCTTTGACCGCCTGACAGGTTTGCTCCGTTTTCCTCCAGTCTTGTCTCATATCTGAGTGGCAGTTTATTAATAAATTCATGTGCCTGCGCCTTTTTTGATGCCTCGATGATGTCATCCATCGTTGCATCATCCAGTCCCAGTGTAAGATTTTCAAATATTGAACCACTAAACAAAAATGTTTCCTGTGGTATATATGCGATTTTGTCTCTAAGTGTCTCTATCTGTATATCTTCTATATTATTATCATTTATCAGAATATTACCTGACTCTGCCTGATATAAGTGCAAAAGCAGTTTCGATAATGTTGTTTTTCCTGAACCGCTTTCTCCAACAAAGGCAATTTTTTCGCCCTTTTTTATTGTAAAATCTATATCCTCAAGTACCCTCTGTCTTGTTCCGTATCTGAAATTCACATGTTCGAATTTTATATCCCCGGCAAGACTTTCAGGTGCCATTTTTCTTTGTTCATTTTCCTGCTTTTCAGCTTCAAGATCGAGTATTTCACCCAGTCTGTCTGCCGCTACGACTGCGGTCTGCATCTGTGGCTGCAGATCTACCAGATTCTTTACAGGATCAAGGAAATATGCCAGCAGTGAATTAAATGTGATAAGTGCACCTATTGTCATGTCTCCGTTTATAACACTGACACCGCCTGCCCACAGGATAACTACACCACCTATGAGTTCTACGAAAGTTTTCAGTGACACTTGTATATTGTTAGCCCATGTGAGATTGAATACACTTCTTAACAGTTTTACAAATTTTACTTCGGTTTTCCTGTTTACCTTTCTCTCCGCATTATAAGCCTTTACAGTCTGTATTCCATTAAGAGACTCGACCATATAAGACGTAAGCTGGGCATTATCTTCCATTTCTTTTCGATTAAGTTTTTCATACCATTTATTAAATCCAAGTACGATTACTGCGTACAGTACGATCATTATGATCGTGATAAAAAATAATTTTGAATTCTGTATGTATAAAATAATTGCTCCGGCAACAGCCATAAGTGTATCTATCATTATGGTAAGTGTTGCTCCCGATATGGCATCCCTTACCTTTCCTGCATCATTAAACCTGGAGATAATCTCTCCGACCTTCCTTGTTCCGAAAAAGTTCATCGGAAGTTCCATTACATGCCTGTAATATCCCAATAATAACGCAATATCCAGTTTCTGACTAAGATACAAAAGTAAATGTGACCTGAATGCATTAAGGATTACCCTGAAAAGATTGAGAAGTATCACTCCTATTGATAAAGTCATGAGCGTTTTCTTCAATCCATCCGGAAGAACACTGTCTATTAATATCTGAAAATAGAATGCTGCCAATATTCCAAGCACGGTATATATAAGAGATGCTAAAAAGATCTGAAATATAAGTTTCTTCTGTGGCATGAGCAGATGAAAAAATCTGGAGAAAATTCCTTTTGTCTCATCCTTTTTCTCAAATGTCTCATTCTTTACAAGAAGGATAAGGATACCGCTCCACTGATATTTCGGAGGTTTTCCCTCATCATGCACTTCTCCAAAAAACTCCTCCGGGGTAAGTTTTACAATACCTTCTCCCGGATCTGCAATCACTACCGTCTTTTTCGTTATTTTATGAATAACAACATAATGCAGTAATGCTCCATCTACTATAACATGTGCTATACATGGTAATGGAAACTCTGAGAAAAATGCTTTTTTATCTCCCTTTACTCCTTTGGCGCTAAATCCAAGTTGCTCGGCTGCTTTTATAACACCGTATGCATTTGTTCCCTGCTTGTCCGTACCGGCAACTTCACGTATTTTGCTGATACCTATTTTATATCCATTCTGTCTACAGATGGTTGCAAGGCATGCAGCTCCACAGTCGGTTATATCATGTTGTTTTATACAGTAATATTTCATATCTATCTTACGCCATCCATTAATTTGCTTTTTAATCTTATATTTCCCTAACACATATATGTTTAATTGATTGATTTATTACATTTAACATTATTGTAGCACCTGTAACCATAGTATATGCCCCATTTGCCTTGTACTGCGCTATTGACTCATAAATATATAGAATACAAGAAGCGAAAATATAAAGATAATAAAAAACTATTGCAACTTTAACTATTTTTGATTTTATTTTTTTATTAACAAATTGTTTTCCATTTTTGTAATTTTCAATACTTATAAACAGCATTAAGATTGAGAAGAAAAAACATAATACTGTCCTTAGCATAAGATTATTTAAATTAATCTCTCCCAATAAGCTTACTAGCAGTGTTGACAATAAAACTGTAATAAAATAAATTACAGCAAACAATAGTTAAAGTTGCAATAGTTTTTTATTATCTTTATATTTTCGCTTCTTGTATTCTATATATTTATGAGTCAATAGCGCAGTACAAGGCAAATGGGGCATATACTATGGTTACAGGTGCTACAATAATGTTAAATGTAATAAATCAATCAATTAAACATATATGTGTTAGGGAAATATAAGATTAAAAAGCAAATTAATGGATGGCGTAAGATAGATATGAAATATTACTGTATAAAACAACATGATATAACCGACTGTGGAGCTGCATGCCTTGCAACCATCTGTAGACAGAATGGATATAAAATAGGTATCAGCAAAATACGTGAAGTTGCCGGTACGGACAAGCAGGGAACAAATGCATACGGTGTTATAAAAGCAGCCGAGCAACTTGGATTTAGCGCCAAAGGAGTAAAGGGAGATAAAAAAGCATTTTTCTCAGAGTTTCCATTACCATGTATAGCACATGTTATAGTAGATGGAGCATTACTGCATTATGTTGTTATTCATAAAATAACGAAAAAGACGGTAGTGATTGCAGATCCGGGAGAAGGTATTGTAAAACTTACCCCGGAGGAGTTTTTTGGAGAAGTGCATGATGAGGGAAAACCTCCGAAATATCAGTGGAGCGGTATCCTTATCCTTCTTGTAAAGAATGAGACATTTGAGAAAAAGGATGAGACAAAAGGAATTTTCTCCAGATTTTTTCATCTGCTCATGCCACAGAAGAAACTTATATTTCAGATCTTTTTAGCATCTCTTATATATACCGTGCTTGGAATATTGGCAGCATTCTATTTTCAGATATTAATAGACAGTGTTCTTCCGGATGGATTGAAGAAAACGCTCATGACTTTATCAATAGGAGTGATACTTCTCAATCTTTTCAGGGTAATCCTTAATGCATTCAGGTCACATTTACTTTTGTATCTTAGTCAGAAACTGGATATTGCGTTATTATTGGGATATTACAGGCATGTAATGGAACTTCCGATGAACTTTTTCGGAACAAGGAAGGTCGGAGAGATTATCTCCAGGTTTAATGATGCAGGAAAGGTAAGGGATGCCATATCGGGAGCAACACTTACCATAATGATAGATACACTTATGGCTGTTGCCGGAGCAATTATTTTATACATACAGAATTCAAAATTATTTTTTATCACGATCATAATGATCGTACTGTACGCAGTAATCGTACTTGGATTTAATAAATGGTATGAAAAACTTAATCGAAAAGAAATGGAAGATAATGCCCAGCTTACGTCTTATATGGTCGAGTCTCTTAATGGAATACAGACTGTAAAGGCTTATAATGCGGAGAGAAAGGTAAACAGGAAAACCGAAGTAAAATTTGTAAAACTGTTAAGAAGTGTATTCAATCTCACATGGGCTAACAATATACAAGTGTCACTGAAAACTTTCGTAGAACTCATAGGTGGTGTAGTTATCCTGTGGGCAGGCGGTGTCAGTGTTATAAACGGAGACATGACAATAGGTGCACTTATCACATTTAATTCACTGCTGGCATATTTCCTTGATCCTGTAAAGAATCTGGTAGATCTGCAGCCACAGATGCAGACCGCAGTCGTAGCGGCAGACAGACTGGGTGAAATACTCGATCTTGAAGCTGAAAAGCAGGAAAATGAACAAAGAAAAATGGCACCTGAAAGTCTTGCCGGGGATATAAAATTCGAACATGTGAATTTCAGATACGGAACAAGACAGAGGGTACTTGAGGATATAGATTTTACAATAAAAAAGGGCGAAAAAATTGCCTTTGTTGGAGAAAGCGGTTCAGGAAAAACAACATTATCGAAACTGCTTTTGCACTTATATCAGGCAGAGTCAGGTAATATTCTGATAAATGATAATAATATAGAAGATATACAGATAGAGACACTTAGAGACAAAATCGCATATATACCACAGGAAACATTTTTGTTTAGTGGTTCAATATTTGAAAATCTTACACTGGGACTGGATGATGCAACGATGGATGACATCATCGAGGCATCAAAAAAGGCGCAGGCACATGAATTTATTAATAAACTGCCACTCAGATATGAGACAAGACTGGAGGAAAACGGAGCAAACCTGTCAGGCGGTCAAAGGCAAAGGCTGGCTATAGCAAGAGCCATGCTTAAAAAACCGGATATATTGATATTGGATGAGGCTACGAGTAATCTTGATGCAATAACTGAAAGAGCACTTGATAAGACAATAAGTGAATTTTCAAAAGATGTTACAACTATCTTTATAGCACACAGACTCAGCACTATAAAAAATTGCGATAAGATATATGTGCTGGAAGATGGAAAGATTATAGAAAGTGGCAATCATACAGAGCTGGTAGCAAAGGGCGGCAAATATGCACAGCTTGTAAAACAGCAGTCTCTTGATACTGTGGATGTTAAAGCAACCGCATAACTTCGATTATGAAAAGAGGAAAATTATGAAACCTATAATTGTGGATTTAAAGGATATAAGTGACAGTACGGAAGTATATGATTCTAAGCCAAACAGATTTGTGCCGTACACCATATATATAATATGTGCAATTCTGGCAATAGCCCTGATCTGGATGTATCTTTTCAGGATGGATATAGTAGTAAAAGCTGATAGTGTCTTTAGAGGTGACGATGACAGTACGGCAGTAAGCTGTGCAGTTACAGGAAAGATAACTAAAATGTCGGTAAAGGACGGACAGTATGTGAGTGAGGGGGACGAACTGTATGAGATAGATATTGAAAACCTTGGAAGTACTATCGAAGATTATAAGAGTAAACTTGATAGTGTACAGCAGCGTCTTGACATACTAAATGCATATCAGGAGAGTCTTGACGGAGATAATTCTGAATTAGATGCAATGTCTGATAACCAGTATTATTCAGAATTTAAAGACAGGAAAGAATTATTAAATACTTCAATTGATGCAGGAAAGGAAAAGAATAAAACTGGGGAGGTATACGATGAAAATATTACAGTTATCAATGATTCTATTGATAAGTATAATGAAAAAATTAATAAACTTAACAATGTAAAGCAATGTATCATATCGCGTAATAACACATTCGACCAAAACGATACATATTACTATTCAATAGTAAAAAGTTATATTTCATCATATGATTATACAGCACTTCAATATGACAATAAAAAGGATGAAACCACAATGGATTCATCACAACTGGCAGAGGTGGATACAGAAAAAAATCAGGCATTGTCCAATCTTGAGTCTAATGAGATTTCAACAATAGAACAGCAGATAGAAACTGCAAATGAACAGATAGAAAGCCTTAAATCTAATATATCCTCTGTAGAACTTCAAAAGAAGCAGACAGAAAATTCTAATAATACAGATGAGTCAGATATAAAGATTCTTACGGAAAAAGGAAATGTGTCCGCTGAAATTCTTACTTATGAGGATAAGAAGCAGGAGTATGAGGCTTATTTAAAAGATTATGATATAAAAAATAATAACTGTACCATAAAGGCAGGAACATCAGGGTATTTTTACACAAATAAGGAAATCTCAAATGGAACATATATACAGGAAGGAGATTCCATAGGACAGATATATCCAAAGGAGCAGTCAGGTTATTATGCACAGGTGTATGTGGAAAATTCTGACATAGCAAAAATAAAACCGGATCAGGAAGTAAAATTTGAGATGGCTTCATATCCGTCAAGTGAATATGGATATTTTACAGGAACAGTAAAAGAAATTGCAAAAGATGTGACTGTAGACCAGAATACCGGTAATGCATATTACGTTGTAAAAGTAGAATGTAAAAATATGGAGATAAAGAATAAGGATGGAGAAAAGGGAAATCTGAAAAGTGGAATGGCTGCACAGGCAAAAATTGTTGTTGATGATGACAGTGTGCTGCATTTCGTCCTGAGTAAGATAAATTTAGTGGATTAGTAAGATAAATAAGGTATATTCTGGGATTACCGGTTTATATAAATAAATCCTATGAGCGCGCGTAGGAAAAACAGTATTTTATAAGTAGTAGGAAGGAAAAAGAGAATATATGAAAGAATTATGTAATATGGAATTGTTTGAAGTCGATGGAGGGAAAAAATATAAGTGTACTTATTGTGGCTATACATCATCGAGTACATCTAAAATGGCACTACACTTTGGAATTAAAACATGGCACTATTTATTAGGAGGAAGAATAAAGGAAATATAAGAAATGCGTTATCTTATTATTTTTTTTATAGCTATGTTACCTTTAGCAGAACTTAGAATTGCTATTCCAACAGGACTGACCATGAATGTACCGATTATACAAACGTACATTATCAGTTTGATAGGTAATATATTACCATTACCATTTGTGTTTTATTTTTCTCAAAAAATATTGAGTTGGGGAAAAGATAAAAAATACATTGGAAGTTTTTTTACATTCTGTCTGGAAAAGGGTAAACAAGCAGGGAAAAAGCTTCAGAAAAAGGCTGGAAGAGGTATGTTTCTTGCGTTGGTTCTTTTTGTTGGAATTCCTGTTCCGGGAACAGGAGCATGGACTGGAATTTTGGCAGCAAGTATATTGGAGATGGATTTTAAAGAAAGCATTGGAGCATGCTTCTGTGGAGTTCTGTTGGCGGGTGTGATCATGGCTGTGTCAAGTATGGGAATTTTGAGTGTGATTTTGTGAAGCATGATATTTAAGAAGATATAAATCGGATATGTCTAAGACAGTCTGTTTTATATAAAAAGAACTCTGATAAAATTCGCGAAAACCATCAGAGTTCCAAACAAGTAAGCACTTTTAAGAAAAGTACCTAGGCTGAGTATATTACTTTTTTGGATTAGTGTAAAGAAAATATATTAAGGAAAGGAGATTTAAAACAATGGAAATGGTATTAAACAATGGATTCTGTGAACTTAGTATGGATGAGATGTGCGAAATTGATGGTGGTGGAGGTGCTTGGAAAGCTGTTAAAGCTTTTACAGGAGTCGTATTGGTTGGCTTTAGCCCGGCTGTTGGTGTTGGTGTTGGTATTTTAACAGGACCAATTGCAGGAGTCTCTGCAGGAGGCGGTTGCGCAAGTGCTGGATTGTCTTTGATTGGTTCAGCATGCCACTAAAAGATGTTCAGTAAATACAATAAGGTGTTAAGTATTAGTAGTATGAAATCGAAAGGAGATGTTTTGATGGATACTGTGTGTTATTTTAGCGAGCTTGAAGATGAACAATTATATCTAGTAACAGGTGGATGCGGCTTTTGCGTTGCGGGTACTATTATTGGTTGTGCGGCAACGGGTGTAGGTATTGGAGGCGCAGCAGGATCTGTGCCAGGTGCAGTGATTGGAGGCGCTGTCGGCACTATAGTTGGAATTATGATTGCATTCTAACTTAATACAATGTTTAATTATGGAGAAGGAATTTTGAAATTTTTCCTTAGCTTGATAAATCAGTATATAGTAGGTTACGTATTGTATCAAGCTGGGACAAGTTTTCTCCTTTTCCATTTTTAATAAATTGTTGAATAATGGTGTAGTGTAGTATATTATATGTTTTAATGTTGGAATATGGTAAAAAATATATAACAATAGGAGTGGAAGTTTATGGAATTAAATAGAACAATGATATTGCTTTCTGGTTGCTTTTTGATGGTTTGGTCTACTTTTAAATGGAAGATACCACATGTGATTTGGGATGTTAAATTAACCCGAGTATGTTCGGTAATTTTGGGATTATATAATATTATTTTAGCAATTGGCTTTGAAAAAGACCTAAGTATTTTTCTATTTATTGTAGATTTAATCCTCTATATGTTATTGGATATAGGATTTTTAATGGTTAAGCTAAAAAAAGATAAAAAGGGAAAAGTAAAAAATTTTCAACTTGGGATTTGTTCCAT
>OMGU01002187.1_pt1 | contig 11919 bp, 10 predicted proteins | sample 1646121 | NCBI WGS metagenome assembly OMGU01 (sample SAMN05578581, study PRJEB25193) | human gut metagenome | biome: Human Microbiome; feature: human-associated habitat; material: feces | host: Homo sapiens | place: USA:Birmingham
TAGGCACTTTACGGCACTCTATGAACTAAGACAAAAGCTACGCTGTAATAACAAGAGGTGAGTGCTAATTTTTTTTATTTTTCCCGACGCTCCTTTTCTCCCTCCCCCCCTAAAAGATTTTTATTCATCGCCGTACACAGCAATAAAATGAATCAGTGCCTCTGTTTCGGAACTGGCATACTTTTTGGCAGATGCTTCCAGCGGCTGTGATTGATATGCTTCAAACGAATCGCCCTCGTCGCGTCCAGATATGTAGCGATTATCATTTAGTTTCCACTTCCTCATTTCTTCAAAATAAGCAGTATTCGCCATTTCCGAATTCCAGTCCATTCGCTCCAGCAGATAATACTCCATTCCATGATAACATTCTTCGCAAATTCCCGTAAAAAATTCTTCTGCTGTCTGAGATGTTAAATGCTCTGGAGCATACCATATTTCGTTCTCTTCATTATTATATAATGCAACGCAATTCGATGATCCTGTCTCTTTCACATACAGCGGAATTTCGGGAATTCCAAGTCGTTCTGTTTCAAGCCGTACCATCTTCTGCGCTGCAATTGTTCTTTCTTCCAGTGTTTTTTGCCTCCATTCGCTCTCCTTTAAGCTCAGCAGAAATTCTTTATTTTCCTGAAAAATGTTCTCCTGATTCTGGACGAGATTATAGTCCTTTTTTCGTTCGTAAAGTTCTGCCACTCCGGACGGAGACTCAAGCTTCCAATATATCATCATACAAGTCGGTACCATACTCACGCATACTGAAACAAACAGAAATGCGTTTAAGTCACTTCTTTTTAATCTCCAGAATTTTTTCGGAGAATATTTTCGTTTTTTTCTATGTAAATCTCTTAAAACCGTAACAAGAAATATCCCATCCAGCACTGCAAGAAACAACACAATTTTCAGTGAATATTGGGCAAATAAAAACAGCATCAGTATGCTCGGCGGAAATGTATAGAATAAAACTTCATTTGCAGTTCCATCTGCGCAGTAGCTTCGAATGGGTGAGGCCAGCCACAAAATCAGGCACAGCGCATAGGCAAAAAGCATTGTCCCCGACGAAATATGGACGGAACATTCTGTAATATATACCTCAACCTGTTTCACATACATCACATACAAGATACAGATCGGATATAAAATCGAGCTTTTGCTCAACCAGTATGCCGCTGATTTTCTTTCCCGTCTTCTTTTCTGTTCCTCCATATCAGATCCCCCCTGATTTTTCTTTTGTTTTATTTGAAATACTTGTATGTTTATTTTAGCGTAATTTTTCGTTTTTGCCTATCCTTCGTTTTTCAGTTGAATCTTTCTGTAAAAACCAAAATTGCGAAACCCTGTTTTGGCAGGACTCCGCAATCTCTTTTTCCTATTTACTTTATGATACATGACGGGCAGCATATTTCATTTTCTGGTTTCCGGCGCATTTCTTAAAATACTGCCGGATCGCATCTTCGTTCATATCGTTTCCGATAAACACAGCCTGGCCGGCGTTTTTCTGTTCTGTGCCGGTGATGCTGTAGCGGTGATCGGCGACATCAAATTGGAGAAACTGGTCTCCGGCTGCGAACTGTCCTTTTGCACGGATGATATTTCCAAACGCTCCGCGAATGATCTGTTCCAGAAAACACCACAGGGTTTCCGGTGCCTCCATTCGGATATTTTCGAAGGAGAAGGTCTCCGGCATCTTTTCGCCGCTCTGCGTATCCTGTACTTCTTTCTCATATCGGCCGCCCAGCAGCAGGCTCTGGTAATCTTCCCGTGTCATCGTGGATGCATAATCCGTGATGATTTTTGCCTGCGGGTTAATTTCCTGCAGAAATTTCTGGATGCGCTGTTTTTCTTCCGCCTGGCATGCTTCTGTTTTGGAAACAATGATCGTATCCGCGCTTCGGATCTGATCCTGATACAGCTCGGGATATTCCGCCATATAGCGGCGGTAACTGTAAACATCCACAATAGTGACCGGCGAGAGAAGCTGAATTCTCTCGTACTCGATCTGACGCAGATTTTCTATAATCCGGGCGAGACTTCCGACGCCTGTCGGTTCTACGATCAGGTATTCCGGGTCTACCACATTGGCAATGGTCAGCACGGATGCTGCAAAATCCTTTTTCCCGATGCAGCAGATGCACTGCTCTGTCATTTCCCATACATTTTTCTGCGTTCCTTGCCGGTTCTGGCCAAGACGTGCGCCGTCGATTCCTGCGGCTCCATATTCATTTTCCAGTATGGCAAACCGCTGATCGACGTTCCTGGCCAGCCGTTTGATAAATGTTGTTTTTCCCGCGCCCAAAAAGCCGGATACGATCAATATTTTCATACGTTTCCTTTTTCAGTCAAATTTTCAAATCATCAGTCAGCCAATTTAACGACTGGTTTGATTAAATCCTTCGGTTTATCTCTCATGAGGAACAGTGCTTCTTCCAGATGATCCCATCCATCAAACACATGTGTGGACAGCGGGCTGACATCCAGCTTGCCTGCCGAAACAAGAGCTCCCAGTTTTTCCATGCGGAGTCTTCCGCCAGGCATCAGGCCTCCGTTAATCTGTTTGTGACCCATTCCAACGCCCCACTCTACACGCGGAATATCAATGTTGTCACCGGATCCAAGATAGTTTACATTTCCGATCTTTCCGCCCGGTTTCAGGCATTTTACTGCTTCTGCAAAGGTTTCTACACCACCGCCGGCGATGACTACTTTATCAACACCTTTTCCATCTGTCATATCAAGTACCTGCTGGAAAATCGGTCCGTTCTTGTAGCTGACAAAATCCGTTGCGCCGTATTTTTTTGCCGTTTCTACGCAGACCGGTCTCGTTCCGACAGCAATGATTCTCGATGCGCCGCGCATATTCGTTCCGGCTACCGACATCAGACCAACTGGTCCGATTCCGATGACAAGAACTGTATCACCAAACTGTACATCGGCAAGCTCTACGCCGTGGAATCCGGTCGGCACCATATCGGAAAGCATGCACGCGTCGACAACATTGATGTTTTTCGGAAGCAGCGCAAGGTTTCCATCGGCATCATTTACATGAAAGAATTCAGAAAAGACACCATCTTTGAAGTTGGAGAATTTCCAGCCTGCCAGCATTCCGCCGGAGTGCATGGAATAACCAGCCTGTGCTTCCAGAGAATTCCAGTCCGGAGTGATGGCCGGCACAAGAACCCGGTCTCCCGGTTTGAAATCTTTTACGAGCTCTCCGACTTCCACAACCTCTGCACAGCACTCATGGCCCAGAATCATGTTATGACGGTCACCGATGGCCCCTTCCCATAAAGTGTGGACATCTGATGTGCAGATGGCAACTGCCAGTGGACGGCAAATGGCATCCATCGGCCCGCATTTCGGGCGTTCTTTCTCGATCCATCCGGATTCACCGATTTTCAGCATTGCATAACCTTTCATATCTTTTGCTCTCCTTTCAGATTGTTAATGATTTATCGATTCCTATGATTCGAATATATCACTAATAGGTTACTAATTCAACAGAAAAGTCACGGAATATCGTAGAATATTCCGTGACTTTTTTATAGCTTTTGCACAATAGATTACTTATAGATACTTTTTATCAAATTCTGTACCGACCGCATTCCCATACCGAAACGGCTACAGCCGGCTTTCTGCATTTCCTGTATAGTTTCCAGACTGCGGATTCCACCGGCGGCCTTGATCTGAATGCGACCGGCGGCTTCACGGCTCATGATTCGAACCTGCTCCACGGTGGAAGGACAGCCGGGATACCATCCGGTGCTCGTCTTTACATAATCCGCACGGCCTTCCACACACAGATCCACTGCCTGGCAGATTTCCTGCTCCGTCAGCTGCGGTGCCTCGATGATCACCTTAAAAATCGCCGAAGGCACCTGCTCCCGGATGGCCAGAAGTTCTTCTTTTACATAAGAAAATTCGTGGCTTCTGAATGCCGTAAGATTCATCACCATGTCGATTTCCCGGCAGCCAGCCTCCCACAGTTCTTTTGCCTGCCGCTTCTTCTGTCCGGTCGTATCTCCGCCGCCCGGAAAGCTTACCACGCCTCCCGCATGGATTTCTCTGGTGTCCTGCAGCCGTTCTGCCACATGGGCGCTGAACGCCGGCAAGGTAAACACAGCAGCCAGACGATATTTCTTTGCCAGCTCCACCATCGCATCAATTTCATCCATTGTATGAAATGCCTGTACACAGCTGATATCAATCTGCCGCATCAGTTTCTTCTGTTCTTCTGTCTCATCGCTCATTTACTCCGTCCTTTTCCCGAAATCTCCACCTCGTACTTGCTTCCGATGATCCGCACGTGGTCAATGCTCACCGGCCGGTTCTGCCAGTAGGTGACTCTGTGCACCACAAGAAGCGCATCCTTCGGCTCCGTTTTCAGAACCTGGGCTTCCATAAAGGTCGCGGATTTCGCTGAAATTCTGTCTCGTGTCTCATCAATCTGCAAGCCGAATTTCTCCTCCAGAAACTGATACAGCGCTACAAACTGATTCTCATACGCCTCGATGCCAGGGACTTTCGCATATTCGATATAATTTTCCATCAGCGTAACAGGCTCTTCATCCGCAAGCTGCAGCCGCTGAATCCTCGCCACGCTGGTTCCCTCCGGAATTTCCAGTTCATCGGCGAGCTGTTTGTCCGCCGAAATGATGTCGATCATCATATCTGACGTCGTTACCCGATATCCTTTTTTCATCAGGGATTCCGTGACCGATGTGACCTTGTTATAATTCTGAATTGCCTTATGATTCAGCACCCTCGTTCCAGAACCCTGGCGAACCTCAACCAGTCCCTCCTGCACCAGCATCTTTACTGCATTCCGTACCGTAGTACGGCTGACCTGATAGATTTTCTCCAGTTCACACTCCTTCGGCAGAAATCCCCCGACAGGATATGTTCCCTTATTGATCTCGTTTTTCAGTCTGCTGTAAACCTTCACATAAGCCGGTGCATTTTTCATCTTCTTCCCCTCCCGTGAAATATCAATATCCGCTTTTTGATCCTTTTTGCAGTATACCATATTTTGACGGCACAATCGAGTCCCAAAGAAGAGTTCCTGTTTTCTGCTTTGTCACCGACACATACTCTGCCAGACGCACAGAAAAAAGGCAGACGCATGTCATTTCTTTATGACTCACATCTGCTCTGCATGAATCTTCTTTTTTCTGCTGTCTGCGAAATACTTCCATTCTCCAGAAGCAAATCTCTCTTTCTGCGGTGTAAATTTTTGTTACAAATTTTTTATTGTTCTTTTCTATTTTTTCGTATCAAACCGCATCACCGCCATGTGCACCACGTACGGCACCAAGATGACCGGGATTGCCAGGTATGCCAGGATGCTGTACACCTTCTGGATCAGCGTCAGCAGACCAAACTGTGCGATAAGGAAGTCCGCGATGCAGCAGACAAGCGCGGCAAGGATCTGGGTGCGGCTGATTTTGCCTGCGGTTTCTGTTCTGCTGCTTCGTTCAGCGAGACCGGCGTGGATTCGTTTGACCATGGCGGCAACCATGTTGACGGCTGTGGATACGGCACCGAGGATGATCAGTACGGAAATCAGCGGTGTCATGAATTTACTGCCGACGCCCTGCTGAACCATAAATAATGTCGGGACGCTCTGCTGGATCATTTCCGGGTTCTGGTATACGGTCATGATTCCGAGGACGACCATGATCATCAGAAGGGCATTTAATACGGCACCGACTGCCATGCTCTTTCCGGCATCCTGCGGTTTTTCGAAGGATTTGGCATGCTGGACGAAGACTGCGACATTGGCAAGCTGGAAGGTTCCGTAGAGGAATGCGGCGTACAGGGCTTTGCCGAATGGGAGGTCTGCGGTTTTCATGGCGTTTACAGTATCGCCGATCTTTCCGGCTCCGGCGATGATGTTCGGGACGTAGACGATCAGCAGACCGGCGATAATGCAGATGGACAGCACTGATGCTACTTTCCGCACCAGATCCGTTCCGAATACCGAAACGACGAAAATAATTTTCCAGTTTCATAACGATTCTCCCTTCTTCCTAACAAGCAAAAGGGCATACTGACCTTCTGTTGGTCAATACGCCCTTGTATCTCCGATGTGCTTTAGTATATCACAGTTTTAACGCGAATGCACTCAATTTTAAGCAAAACGCAAAAGATCCCGGGATTTTTCTCTCCCGGGATCTGAAAATTCTTACTATGTAATTCTTTTTTAAACCACACGTCTTACCGCAAGAATCGTGGTATACGCTGCGTTGCTGCTGATCTTGATACCGTCGCGCTCATTGCTTGCGTGTACGATTGCACCGCCGCCGATGTAGATGGCTACGTGGCCGCTGTAGCAGATAATATCGCCCGGCTGAGCCTCTGCATAAGATACACCGCGTCCTACACCACGCAGTGCACTGGAGGAATGCGGAAGGTCGTATCCGAAGTGTGCGTAAACGCTCATGATAAAACCAGAGCAGTCAGCTCCGTTGGTAAGGCTTGTGCCGCCCCATACGTATGGATTTCCAATAAACTGTGTTGCATAGGATACGATGGCACTTCCGGTTGCGCTTCCGGTGCTGCTGGAGCTGCTGGAATCATCCGAGCTGCTGGTATCGCTGGACGAAGAATCATCGTAAGAGCTTCCTCCGTTAGACGGTGTTGTTGTCGTGGTGGAGCTTCCTGTGCTGGACAGTGTGTTGTCTGCCGTTGTTGTATTATTTGCAGCACTGCTTGCGGCTGCTTCTGCTGCTGCCTGTCTTGCTGCTTCTGCCTGGCTGGCTGCCTCGGCTGCTTCTGCTGCCTGACGGGCCTCTTCGGCTTTTCTTGCTGCCTCTTCGGCTGCAATCTCCTCCTGGATCTGCTGGATCTTTGCGTTCTGCTCTGCCAGTACTGCGTTGTACTGTGCAGCCATGTCGTTCAGGTCTGCGATCTGGTTTTCGTAGTCATCGGAAACGGCTTTTTTCTGCTCAAGCATTGCCTCAAGGGACTGCTGCTGTGCTTCCTGCTCTGCCTCACTAGCTTCGAGATCTGCTTTTTCATCTGCAAGCTGATTGCTGTAGTCTGTTACCTGCTGTACAAGATCCATGTACTCCTGCAGGCACTCTCTGTCGTATTTGTATAATTTCTGGGTGTACTCAGCCTGGTTGAGAATGCTGCTTAAATCTTTTCCCTCCAGAAGAAGTGCTGCCCAGCCGTTGTCTCCGCCGCTCTCATAGAGGAACTGGATTCGTTTTTTCATCAGCTCGTACTGCTCGTCCTCTTCAGCCTGGGACTGTGCCAGTTTTTCCTGTGTTGTTTCAATTTCTGTCTGTTTCTCTGCAATTTCATTTTTCAGATTTTCCACGGATGCCATGGTTACGACAAGCTGTGCGTCCAGGTCATCAATCTCGCCGGTAATCTGATTCTTTTTGGTTTCCAGATCGTCGATTTCTGCTTTTGCGTTGTCAAGCTGTGCGCTGGTCTCTGCCTGTGCTGCCTGCTGCTGCTGTAACTGCTCCTGTTTCGAGGCGCTTACTGTCATTACCTGAGCTGCACTTACGATCACTGCTAAACTTAAGGCAAGAAATTTTTTTCTCATTCTTTCACTCCCAAATTGATTCGTTGTATGTAGGTTTCTTTGTTTCAGGTTTCCCTGTTTCTTAGAAATTCAATTATTCTGTAACAATTTTGAAATATTTTTCCCAATTCTTTTACATAATATCACAATTCACAAATGGATGCAAGGAAAAATATCCCGACTTTTTGTAAACAATTCGTGAACAGTAACGATACATGTTATTTTACCTTCTGTACACTCACACAACTCAATTTGTATTGATCCGGCGAGGAAAGCGCATCGCCGTCAGGGATTGAAAAGTCCTCTGCGGAGAATTTCGCACAGAGTGCCCGGTACTGATCCTCTGTAAAGTACGGCACCGCATCCTGATTCCATTCCAGACTGATTTCCTGATCGGTCACGCCGCGCGTTACAATTTTCCCGCCTTCAAAATCCTTTTGTTTCATTTCTTTTAACGCATTGTAAACTGCAGTTCCATAATCCAGACGTACTTTCAACACGGCATTGGCGTACTCCTCCACGCCGCCGTTTGCGATCAGTGCTCCGCCTGCCGCAGATGCTGCTGCGCCAAGTACATTCTGATACGATGCACCGTCCGAGAAGAGAATCTGTCCGCCCTCACCATACCAGCTTTTGATTTTTTCCAAATACGACGGTGATACGCTGCTGCTTTTCCGATACGTATAATCCAGCGTGATGCTGTTTTCTCCAAGTCCCAGATCCGCAGCGGCCGCCTCTGCACCGAGTGCATAACCTGTCCCGTACTTTGTTCCGTTCTCTTCGTTTTTCTGTCCGATATAGCCCAGGTGCGTGTAGCCGGCCTGTACTGCCGCATATCCTGCCAGGTAGCCGGCCTCTGATACATCAATTTCCAGGCTTTCTGTATTTCCGCGGAGACGGCTGCGGCCGCTCTCACTGACCGGTTCTGCCTCCAGCAGCAGAAAACGGACATCCTTCCAGTCGCGCTGTGCATCGTAAACGGCGCGGCTCATGCTCGTTCCGGCACAGACGATAACGGATGCTCCCTTCTGCGCCGCCTCTTTGATGGTGTTTTCATAGTCCTCTGTTGTCCGTCCTGCCGGAACACTTGCTTCATATTTCAGACCGCTCTCGTCTCCATACTGCGCAAGACCGTTCCATGCTGACTGATACACGGCATCGGAAGCTACCTCACTGCCGTCGGTTACCAGCACCAGATCCACTGGTTCCGTCTTTTCTTTTCCGCAGCCGCCCAGCAGCAGCAACGACACTGCGCCAAGACAGAGCGCCCATTTCCAGCTCTTTCGCATGTTTACTCCCCTTGTATTTTTATTTTCCAGATTTTTTCTTTTGTATTTCTGATCTGCGTCTTTCACGCACCTTCTAGTATAGACAATTCCAGCGCAAAAAGAAAGAGAGAATACACGAACTACAAAGTTTTTTTGTATTCTCTCTTATTTTTTATAGAAGATATTTTACTGGAACAGATCGTTCAGGATTTCTGCCGGTTTCTTCCTGCGGTAGCCTTCACTGTCACTTAAGATACTGCTGCTCCAGGTGAAATGATTCACACCGGTCAGATAGGACCGGTCAAGAACTTTTACACCATACCGCTCATACGCAACCGGATAATACATTTTCATGTATTCATTTGCCAGCTCAATAGCTTCACTGTTAATGCTTCCTGTTGAAGAAACGGTTCCGCCAAGCTGAATATACGGCGGTGTCGCATGAATGACAACCACGCTGCCGTCCGAGCACTGGCCAATGACAATCCAGACATGACCGCTCTTGCTGACCACATCACCCGGCGTAAATTTCTGGGACGTATCGCCTGTCACGCAGGTTCCCCAGCCTTTTCTTGCAAAGTAGGCCGGCATTCCAGTGGAGGTTGTCGTTGCATACTCTTTCGTCACCTGATGTGCGGTCCATCCGACATAGCCGGAACAGTCAAGACCTTTTCCGTACTCATACAGATGATCGGAATAGTTGTAGGTGGAATTCTGTGTATTGAAGAATTGTTTCCACTGCGCATTGACGCCGTAACTCTCTGCCTCTGCGTCTGTGTGGCCGCCTCCCCAGATATACAGGGTGTTTCCAAGCGGAAGCAGTGCATTTTTCAGAAAGTTCCGTACGGTGCGGACACCGATCTGCGCGGACGGTTCAAATCCGTCCGGACTCTGTACCAGCTTGCCGTCCTCATCGAACACATACGTTTTTCCGTCGATCACCTGTTTTCCGGTTATCATGCCGCCCCAGTTTCGGAAATAGTATGTATTTCCGCCAATCGACTGCCAGCCGATTGCCATTTTCGAGTCAGATCCAAGGTAATAGAGGTTATTATCATAGGTAATAAACGCATTCTTGTACATGCCGCCCCAGCTTCTCGGATAATAATAGTTATAATCCCAGTATACCCAGCCGCTTGTCGCCATAACGCCGTTTTTGTCTACATAATAATAGTTTCCGTCGTACTGAAACAGCTCGTCATCTCTTCTGGTTCCATTGGCGTTGATCCAGTAATGCGTTCCGTCCAGAAGCAGCCAGCCCGTATGGCTTGTGCCGTCCTCATCGAAATAATACGTTTTTCCGCCGTTCTGCACCCAGCCGGTGGCAAATGTTCCATCTGAATTGGCATAGTATGTTTTACCGCCGATGGTAAATGTCTGATCATGGTACAGACCGCCCCAGCTCTGGAATGCGTATTTTGTTCCGCCGATGGTATGAATTCCGGTGTACATGCCGCCCCAGCTTCGGAAATAGTAGCGGTTTTTGTCGTAGGTGATCCATTCAGACGATGCCATCGTACCGTCTTCTTTCATCCAGTACCAGTTGTTGTCATATTTCACCCAGCCGGTCTGAAGCGACGTATCCTTGTTGATCCAGTAATACGTTCCGTTGGTCAGATACCAGCCCTCTTTTGTAATCTGCTCGCCGTCTTCCAGAAAATAGTATTTCTTTCCATTGATATCGCAGACACCTGTATAGAAGGTTCCGTCATCCTTTGCCCAGTATTTCTTTCCCTGCCAAGTAAAAGATTCGTTATGGTAAACGCCGCCCCAGCTGTGGAAATAATATCTTGTTCCGTCAACCTCTTTCATTCCGGTGTACATCACACCGTCACCGTCGAAATAGTATCGGTTGTTGTCATACGTGATCCATTCAGATGCAGCACGTGTGCCGTCCGCTTTCAGCCAGTACCATTTGCCTTCCAGCTTCAGCCAGCCGGTCTGAACAGAACCATCCTGATTGATCCAGTAAGTCTGATCTCCCAGCTGAACCCAGCCGGTCTGGCTGGCATGATAGATCGATCCGTCATTCTGCGCTATGTAGGTTTTTCCTTTTACGGTAAAGAAGGTGTTTCGATATACACCACCCCAGCTCCGGAAATAATACTCGTTTCCTCCGATGCTCTGGAAACCGTTTTTATAAATGCCGCCCCAGCTCCGGAAGTAATACAGATTGTTGTTGATTTCTTTCCAGCCGGATGCCATCATGACACCATTATCATCAAACCAGTACCAGTTATCATCGTACAGCAGCCAGCCGGTCTGCAGGACGCCGTCTTCTCTTACCCAATAATATGATGTGCCTTTTTTCAGCCAGCCTTTTTGTGTGATCTGCGCTCCCGTAGTATCATCAAATGCGCAGAGATCACCATGTCCATTCATTGTTCTGACTATTCCACGGGCAACGATACCATTTTCCTGTACATAGTACATTTTTCCGCTGATGCTGAGATACACATTTTTCTGAATGCCGCCCCAGCTCTGGAAATAATAGAGGTTTCCATCTACTTCCTGAAAACCATTTTTATAGATTGCTCCGTCTCCCTTGGCATAATAAAAATTATTATCGTATGTGAACCAGCTGTTTTCTGCCATGCGGCCGTTCCGGTCCGGATCCAGCCAGTACCAGTTTCCATTCCGATAAAGCCATCCTGTTTTCAGCTGTCCGTTCTCATAAAAATACCAGCCGCCGTCGCCTGCCTTAACCCAGCCATTCTGACTGGCCCGCACAGCAGCAACGCTGTCCTGTGAAGCCTGTGTCTGCGTTTCACTCTGTATCCCGCTCTGCTGATCCTCTGTCTCCACAGACTGGTCCATCACCGTGCTGCTCCCCACAGCACTCGCGGAAACAGTCGTCGGATGTACGCTGAGCATCAGCACCATAAAAAGTGTACCGCCCAGAAGACTTCTCAATTTTTTCTTCGATGTCATTGGTAAGTAACTCCCTTACTATATTATATCTGCTTTTCTCTCCATGTTATCATTAGAAATTATATTATCTTTTGTAATATTTTGCAATAAAAACGTAAAAAAAGAGACATTCACGAAGGAATGTCTCTTTTTTCTGTGTTTTATTTCATGCTCTATTCTGTCTTTTCAAGACAATATCCTGTGTTATTA